>Ga0209567_10000230_pt1 | contig 29950 bp, 18 predicted proteins | sample COG_12_FD_184756 | JGI IMG/M metagenome (GOLD analysis project Ga0209567, IMG submission 184756) | Pelagic marine sediment microbial communities from the LTER site Helgoland, North Sea, for post-phytoplankton bloom and carbon turnover... | ecosystem: Environmental > Aquatic > Marine > Neritic... | reverse complement strand
CAGTGCATATTGCATGTGAAAAGGATGACGCTTGGGGTGCATGCGAATGGATTCCGCACGGCTTAAGCTGGCCTTGACGGGTTTTTGCAGCAGACGGCTGAAAACAGCCGCGTGCCCCTGAACGGTCAAATCTTCCTTGCCGCCAAATCCTCCTCCGGTGGGCACCAACTTTACGCTGACCTTTTCGCTGGTAATACCGAGAATTTTGGCGATCTGTCGCTGATCCTCATAGACACCCTGGCTTTGAACGTATAGCTCGATTCCATCCGAGCCCATCGGCAACGCAATTGCCACCTCGGTTTCCAAAAATCCGTGCTCCACCCGCTGGGTGTCAAATGGGGCTTGTACCACGTGGGCCGATGCCTTGAGAACCGAATCAATATCATCGCCGCGCTGAATATGGGAGACACCCAGCAGGTTGCCGGATTCTTGGATTTTAATGGGGCTGTTTTCGGCAACATGCATATCGGTTAAAGGCTCTTTAACTTCATATTCAACTTCGATAGCCGCCACCGCCCGGCGGGCGATGGCTTCGTTTTCAGCCACCACGCCGGCCAGGACATCTCCAATGTACCGCGTGGTTTCGCCGGCTGCAATCATGACCGGCCAGTCCTGGTGGATGACGCCAATGGTGCGTTCACCGGGAATGTCACTGGCTGTAAAAACCCGCACCACACCCGGCACGTTTGCGGCCGTGGCGACATCGATCTTACGAATTTGCGCCCGGGGATGGTCGCTGAATTTCAAGGCGGCATGCAGCAGGCCATCGATGCGCATATCATCAATAAAGGCGCTGCGGCCAACAGCCTTCTCATAGGCATCGTATTTAGGTTGAGAGGTGCCCACTTTGCCGCTGGCGGATAACTGCAGTTCCTGATTTTTCCGGATGTGCTCGGCCGCCAGTTCGACGGCATTGACAATTTTAATATAGCCGGTACAACGGCACAGGTTAAACCGCAGCGCTTTGATGATATCTTGCCGGCTGGGTTGGGGATTGTTTTCCAGAAGAATTTTGGCACGCGACAAAAACCCGGGTGTGCAAAAACCGCATTGCACAGCGCCTTTGGCCACAAATGCCCGGCCCAGGGTTTGGCGCAGGCTTTTGGGAAAGCCTTCAATGGTGACGATGCGGGCGCCGTCTAACTTTTGCATGGGGGTTACACAGGAAAGCGCCGGTTTGGCATCAACTTCCACCAGGCAGGCACCGCAGGTGGCTTCCCCGCTGCAGCCGTTTTTAACTGAGACAATACCTGCGGTCTCTCTTAAATAATTTAAAAGCGATCGTTTGGGATCGCCGTCATAGGATGTGTCGGTGCCGTTTAAGGTAAATTTGATCATATGTCCTGCATCTTATCTGAATAGTGGGTTGTATTAATATATGAATTTACCACGAAGCGCACGAAGTTCACGAAGGTTTTAAAGAGATAAAATGAATTTTTTTTCTTCTTTGTGTTCTTCGTGTTCTTCGTGGTTAAATATTTACACATTAGCAAACTACGAAAACACGAAAATCAGGAAGTACGAAATTTTATTTTTATTTTTCTTGTTTTCATACTTTCGTGCTTTCGTGGTTATTAAATCTTTTTGTTATAGACTCATGACAACGACGACCGGATGTTTTGTTCACTCGCAAAGTCACAAATCCTGAAATGAATAACCTAAAATTTTTTTTAATCATGGCGTCTTTGCGCCTTTGCGTGAGGCATTTCAATTTTTTTATCCAGGCGACTACCATTCACGATTATCAGCGGCAAATACGCGTACCGGCCTCGCCCCTGACGGCTGCCTTTAATAATGGCGGACTTGTGATGATTGCGGTATCACCGCCGTGCTCGATAAATTCAAGCGCCGCCTGAATTTTGGGCTGCATGCTGCCGGCGGCAAAATGACCGTCGGCCATAAAGCGTCTGGCTTCTTCAGGGCTAATGGTCTCCAGGGCCTTTTGGTCAGCTGTTCCATAATTCAAAAAAACATTGTCTACGGCTGTGGATATCAACAACGTTTTTGCTTTTAGCCGGGTAGCCAGCAGGCTGGCGGCATGGTCTTTGTCGATCACTGCATCGCAACCTGCAAGTGCACCACCGCTCAGGCGGATCACCGGGATACCGCCTCCGCCGATGGCAACCACACAAAATCCCTGGTTGATGAGTGTTTGAATAGCGTCGAACTCGATAATCCGAACCGGCATCGGAGACGGTACCGCCCGCCGGTACCCCCGATCGGCGTCATGCATGACCGTCCAATCCGGGTGATCTTTTTGCAGGTTGTGGATCTGCTGTTTGTCGTAAAACGAACCGATGGGCTTGTCTGGATCGGCAAAAGAGGGATCATGCGGATCGACTTCGACCCGCGTCACGACCGTCACCGCCTTCTGGTTCAATTGGCGCTTCTTGATTTCATTTTCCAGAGCCTGCTGGATCTGGTAGCCGAGGGCGCCCTGGGTGTCGGCCACGCAACTGGCCAGGGGCACAAAATGCAGCCCTTCATGGGTGTAGGCTATTTCAGATCGCCGTAGGATAAAGCCTACCTGGGGGCCGTTCCCATGGCTGATGACCGTGCGGTAACCATCTTCGATAAGATCAACAATTGGCCGGGCGATTTCACATATGGCGGCATATTGATCCTCGACACGTTGATGGCAAGGGTCTTTTATCAAAGAGTTGCCGCCGATGGCGATAACGAGCAATTTGGGCATGTCGCTCATTCTGTCTAGACACCCTAAGAATACGGATTTTTGCACGAGTTGCAGGCTTTCATATGCAAGGCACTTAAGGGCGAGGCTATAGTCTACTATGCCTCGGCCTTAATAGCGCAGCAGATGGAAGCCTCCGGCTCGCCGCGTTGTTCTAAGGGTGAAAATAGATGAGAAATAAAATAGATCATCATCCGTTTACTTTTGAGGTAAAGTGGCTTTTATGTTATTTTTGTAACAGCATGAGATGATTAAATACTAAATAAGACTATCATCTATTTTCATGCAAAAACTAATTGCAGGTGTATTGTTCAACGTAGATTGCCGGTATAACAGCATACATGGCTGCAGCCTGCACCAGCTCGCTTTTCCAGGTCTTCTCGTTGGGGGCGTGAGCCTGATCTTCATGGCCCGGGCCAAACCCGATGCAAGCGATGTCTGACATCCCAGTGATGGCCACCCCGTTGGTGGAAAATGTCCACTTATCCACCACCGGATCTTTGCCGAAAAGGTTCTGATAACCGGCCACCAGCGCCTGGCACGCGGGATGCTTTTCTTCAAGGGTCCAGGCCGGAAAATAAGAATCCGTCGCATATACCAGACCGGTATAGGATGGCCGGTCATAGGTATACATTTCCACCTGGGCGCCGCTCTTTTTAACAGCGGGCAGATCCCGAATTTCCTGCAAAGCGCTTTCACCGGTCTCACCCGCTGTCAGCCGCCGATCGATCGATATCCAGCAACCGTCGGCAACCGCGCAGCGTGAAGGTGAGCTGAAAAAAATTTCTGAAACCGTCAGGGTTCCTTTACCCAAAAATTCGTCTTCCTTTAGGCGCTTATTTAAATCCTGAAGCTCATTGAGAATCGGCGCCATTTTGAAAATCGCATTGTCACCTCTTTCAGGGGCCGAGCCATGACAGCTGACCCCGGCAGTCGTCACTTTAATTTCCATTCTGCCGCGCTGTCCCCTGTAAATCCGGCAGGAAGTGGGTTCGGTGGAAACAACAAAATCGGGCCGGATTTTGCCTTCATTGATGATATATTGCCAGCAAAGGCCGTCACAGTCTTCCTCCTGAACCGTTCCGGTCACCAAAAGTGTATAGTCGTCTTTTAAGTCCAAATCCTTGATAATCTTGCCGGCATACACCATGGCGGCCATACCGCCTTCCTGGTCGCTGGCGCCGCGCCCCACGATGGTCTCATCATCTTCATATCCCTGATAGGGATCATAATCCCACTGGTCCGGATCCCCGACACCCACCGTGTCCACGTGGGCGTCCATGGCAATCAGGTGCTGCCCGTTACCCATATACCCTAAGACATTGCCCATGGGATCAATATCCACCCGGTCGAAACCGACCGTTTCCATTTCCTGTTTGATCCGTTGAATCACCTTTTCTTCCTGGCGACTTTCGCTGGGGATGGCAATCATATCACGCAGAAATCTGGATATCTCTGGTTTATAGCTCTCCGCTTTTTCATAAACCTTCTTAAAATCAATCTTCATATCCAACCCTCTTATAATCTGAATGGATCCTGATTTTATTTTTCCATGACAGGATTAACAGGATTTTCCGGAAGAAAGTGATGAAACCTAATCCGCTTCGCGGAATGAGCAGCATCCCAATAAATGATAAAGTATCAATCTTAACATGCAGATATATAATTAGGACGCTTCTTTATAAAAAGTTCCTCTTACCACAGGCTGTCTTTAAATGAATATCTTACGAGTTTATAACCCTGTAAGGTTCCGCCGTAAGGCGGATAGTGTTTTCACGGTTTCATCTGGAAACCGTGAAAGAAAAAGAAAATCCTGTAAATCCTGTCTAAATTCTTAAATTAAAATAGAATCCATTCCGCTTTGATATCTAGAGCGCATCGAGCAGACCGGTTTTAGCATTGAACTCCTCGATCAGGGTATCGATTTGATCCGCACAGGTGGGAATGCTGTTCCAGTAATCATCGTCATACCATTGGCGTTGAATCTCTTCATAGGTTTTGCCCTGCTGCTCGACCCAGGTATAGTACTTGAGGTTGTGAATGCGCTTGCGCCCGTAGTAGGTCAGCTCTTCCATATTGTCGATGGTCAGCCCCTCGATATGCCGTCCATATACGGCCGCCGCATCGCTGTCGGCAAACTCACCGCGTTCCTGGTTGAGCTCGATCAGTCGACTGGCATACATCTCCATAGAGTCGGTCAGCACCGTCATGACAATATCATTGGCACCCAGTTCATAATAGCGCGCGAACTTGATGGCCGTCACCAAATTGCCGATACAGGATATGCCCAGGAGATCCAGTATATCCAGCAGCTGTGCTGAAACGCCTTTGTTTGCAAGATATTTTTTGCCGGCAGGCTCGTTAAACAGTCGCATGAGGCTGATGGGGACTTCGTCGTCAACGGCCACGACCATATCGAGGTTTTTGACATTGTGAATCCAGGGCACGTGCTTATCACCGATGCCCTCGATGCGGTGTTCACCGAATCCATTGCGCAGCAACGTAGGGCACTGCAGCGCTTCACTGGCTACAATTTTGCTGGCCGGAAACTGTTTCTTAAGAAAATCACCACAGGCGATCGTGCCGGCCGATCCGGTGGCCGACATAAAGCCGCAAAATTTATCTTTGGGTCCCATGATGCGTTCAAGGACTTCCAGCACCGCTGGGCCGGTGATTTCATGGTGCCAGAGGTAATTGCCGAATTCATCAAACTGATTGAAAATCGTTAGATCCTGTCCGGATTCCCGCAGTTCCCAGCATTTGTCGAAAATTTCTTTGACATTGCTTTCGCTGCCCGGGGTTTTTATAATTTCCCCGGATACCGATGTGAGCCAGTCAAAGCGTTCCCGGCTCATCCCTTCCGGCAATATGGCAATGGATTCGCAACCCAGCAGGGTGGAATCGTAGGCCCCGCCGCGGCAGTAATTGCCCGTTGAGGGCCAGACGGCCTTCTGGGTGGTAGGATCAAACTGGCCGGTCACCAGCCGGGGGACCAGGCAGCCAAATGCCGCACCCACCTTGTGCGCTCCGGTCGGAAACCATTTGCCGACAATGGCGAAGATGCGCGCCTCAACTCCGGTAAGCGCTGTGGGGAATTCAATGAAATTGACATCGCCAAATCCGCCCCCCTGGGCCACTGGCTCATTATGCCAGGTGATCCGGAATAGATTTAATGGATCGATTTCCCACAGACCGATTTTTTTCAGCCGCGAAACGATGGCTGCCGATATGTGACCGGGATTTTGCTGTTGCTTGAGGGTGGGGATGATAATGTTTTTTTCTTTAGCTCTTTTAACAGCACTTTCGAGCCCTTCAGGAACGATGGTTAGATCAATCACGATTCAATTCTCCTCAAATAAGAGGTTTCAGGTGTCAGGATAACGAACCTAATGAGGGAGAACACTATCAAATTCCGCATCATGTCATCTTTTCCCTGACACCCGAAACCTGACACCTTGATTCATGTTTGCTTGAAACTCAACATGGAGAAGCAAGTGACCGGCAGCCAACTGTGAACTACCAGCCATCCACCACCTGCTGTAGCGCCTTGATGTCAGGATCAACCCGAAATGGTTGGGTTCCAACCTGCTCAACCGCCTGCATGGCGCCGGAGACATCCTTTAAACCATTGCCGGTGTTTAAAATAACAATGGCGTCATCGCTGGACACCAGATGTTGGTCGACCGCCTTTACCAGGCCGGCGTATGCGGCCGCGCCGGCAGGCTCTGCAAATACGCCGGTGCCGCGGGCCAATCCGGGTATGGCAGCCAGTATTTCGTTATCCTCAACACAGATGAAAGCGCCATTGGTTTCAGTTACAGCGGCCAGGGCCTTGATGCGGTCCCGCGGTAAACCTGCGCTGATGCTGTCTGCCACCGTATGCGCTTCGATCGGTTTTTTTGTCAGGATATCTTCCCCGTTTTTCCAGGCGGCGTATAGATAGCTGCTGCCCGCCGCCTGCACCCCCATCAGTCTGGGCATTTTATCAATCCATCCCAGGGCATGCAGATCCTTTAAGCCCTTGTGCAACCCGCCGATAATACACCCGTCGCCCACGCTCACAAAAATGCAGTCCGGCGCCTGCCATTCCATTTGTTCACAGATCTCATAGGCAGCGGTTTTTTTGCCTTCGGTCATATAGGGATTGAAACCGGAGCACCGATTGTACCAACCGTATTCCCGGGTGGCCTGCAGGCAAAGCTCAAAAGCGTCATCATAGCTTCCTTTGACCAGAAACACGTGCGAGCCGAAAACCAGCAGCTGGGCAATTTTGGCCTGAGGAGCAGTTTCGGGAACAAAAATGACGTTCGCCTGCTGCATGCTGGCGCACAGACCGCTTAATGCAGCGGCGGCATTTCCGGTACTGGCGGTGGTAATGATGCGCGCGCCCTTTTCTTTGGCCTTGACCACTGCAATCGCGCTGGCGCGGTCCTTAAAAGATGCCGTGGGTTGGCGGCCGTCGTCTTTGACCCAGACGTTCTTCAGACCGAGGTCTGCCGACAGACGTTGGGCCGGGTACAGCGGCGTCCAGCCGATCGAAAGAGGCGGTACATCAACGCCGGGGTCAATCGGCAGCAGTGGCCGATAGCGCCAGATGGAATGATCACTGGATTGCAGCAGGGATTTTTTAGTCAACTGTCTGTTGATGAAATCATAGTCGTAGATGACGTTCAGAACGCCCTCGTCATCATGATCCGGACAGACGTAATCGACGGCTTCGGGATGATGGAGCTTGCCGCAAACCAGACATTTTAAGCCTTGTACATGTTGCAATCGAACAGCTCCTTATTGAATAGAAATGGTTTCAGGTGTCAGGTTTCAGGTGTCAGTAATCCGATAACTGATGGAAAAAACCGTCTGCCTTTTATCTGCTGTTTTCGGTTTTCTGCTCAATGACTTCTATATTTTCCTGACACCTGACACCTGAAACCTGTATTGTTGAAAAAGATGACTGACAAAAGCGATCACTATTTTGTGAATTACTTGCGGGACGCAACACTAATTACTTGTATTTAAGACCATACCCGCATTTGGAAAAAAAATAAAGGATCGGTTGTCAAAACAGGTCTTTCCCCACCAGATGGTCGATGATGCATATCTGATGCTTGCACTCGCAAACAGGTTGTGATACGTCACCTGAATCCAATCAAGATGTTCCAACCACGCTCAGCCGACCGATATAAAGCGGCTGAGCCAGAGCACTCAACGTCCATTTTTCATTATTCGTTAATAATTTTAGGAGATTAAACCCATTTTTTATATTCAAATTCAGGCGTTATCAATTTTGAAAGGAGGCTGTCATGAAAAGAAATAAATTTTTTATCGCACTGGTGGTTTTTGTCGCATTTACCTGGGTTTTATTCGGCGGCGCGGCACCGGGACCGATGAAGGCGGATGCCAAGGAAACCGTAAAAGTGGCATTTATCTATGTCGGCCCGATCGGCGATCTCGGCTGGAGCTGGGAGCACGATAGCGGTAGAAAGATGCTGGAGAAAGAATTCGGCGACAAGGTCAAGACCGCCTATATCGAGAGCGTGCCAGAGGGGCCCGATGCGGCCCGGGTCATTCGGCAGTATGCCCAGCAGGGCTATAAGGTTATCTTTGCGACGTCATTCGGGTACATGGATCCCATGCTGGAAGTCGCAAGGGACTTTCCCAACGTTTATTTTGAACATTGCTCGGGGTTTAAAACCTCACCGAACATGAGCACTTACTTTGGCCGCATGTATCAACCGCGTTACCTTTCCGGGATTGTGGCCGGCAAAATGACCAAAACCAACATTGTCGGCTATGTGGCGGCTTTCCCTATTCCAGAGGTAATTCGGGGCATCAATGCCTTTACGCTGGGTGTTCGTTCGGTTAATCCCAAAGCTCAGGTCAGGGTCGTATGGACCAGTACCTGGTTTGATCCGGTCAAAGAAAGAGAAGCGGCGGTCGCCCTGCTGGACGCCGGTGCCGACATGATTTCCCAGCACCAGGATACCACCGAGCCTCAGAAAGCCGCAAAGGAAAGAGGCTTGATGAGCATTGGTTACGATTCGGATATGGCCGCTTTTGTCGGCGACAGCGTTCTGGTCAGCCCGGTGTGGAACTGGGGCTCCTATTATGTCGCCACAGTCAAAGCCATAATGGACGGCACATGGAAAGCGCACCAGTACTGGGGCGGGCTAAAGGATGGCATTGTCAAACTGTCTGATTTTAGTCCCAAGGTTTCCCAGGAGGTAAAAGATCTGGTGGCTGCCAAGCAAAAAGAGATGTTAAACGGAACCTGGGATGTTTTCTGGGGTCCGATCAAGGATCAGAGCGGCAAGGTAGTGGTTCCGGCCGGTGGCAAGATGAGCGACGTGGACATGCTCAATATGGGCTATTTTGTTGAGGGGGTTGTTGGCAAAGCCGGCAAGTAAAAGTGGTTTTAAAACTTCATCTAACGCCCAATGGCAGTGTTGCAAACCGATTCAAAATTGTCACATACTAAATGTATGCTCCGCATTTGAATCGGTTTGACGCCGTGCCATTGGACGTAATCTAAAATTTTAAAACCACTTTTTACCCTTTCATTGTGTTTAAGGAATTCTTTGCCCGGGATTCAAATAGAAACATTTATTATAAAAAATCTTTGCGTCTTTGCGACTTTGCGTGAGGCCATCTTTTGCGTAAACGCCTGATATCCCAAAAGCCATGTCAAACGAAGTGAAAACGCTGATGTTGGAAATGAAGGGGATCACCAAGCGATTCCCCAATGTGGTGGCCAATGAAGACGTGGATGTGGAGCTGTATCCCGGTGAGGTGCTGGCCCTGTTAGGCGAAAACGGAGCGGGCAAAAGTACCTTGATGAATGTCCTGGCCGGCATGTACCGGGCCGATGAAGGCGAGATTTTTATCCATGGCAAACGCGTCGAGATTGATTCGCCACGGGATGCCATGTTGCTGGGCATCGGGATGGTTCACCAGAATTTTATGCTGGTAGACACCATGACGGTGGCGGAAAATATTATTCTGGGGTTACCTGACCTGCCGTTTGTCCCCGATATGGTCGATGTCCATGACCGCATCCGGCAGCTTTCTGAACGCTACAATCTTCAGGTCGATCCGGAAAGTCACATCTGGCAGTTGAGCGTCGGTGAGCAACAGCGGGTTGAAATTTTAAAGCTCATCTACCGCGGCGCTGAAATCTTGATACTGGATGAACCCACAGCCGTCCTGACACCGCAGGAATCCAAAGAGCTCAACGCTATTTTGGAGCAGATGACCGCTGAAGGCAAATCCGCTATATTTATCACCCATAAAATGGAAGAGGTCATTGCATTTTCCGACTGGGTCCGGGTGCTGAATAAAGGCCGCCTGGTAACTGTAAAACAAACTTCCAAGACCAGCCCCCAGGAGCTGGCGCGTCTGATGGTGGGTCGGGATGTGCTTTTTCGGCTTGAAAAAAAGGAGCGCAACCTGGGTGAAGTTGCTTTAGAATTATCGGATGTCAGCGCAAATGATGACAAGGGATTGCCGGCCCTTAGTGGTATCTCTTTGACTATCCGTTCCGGTGAGATTCTGGGTGTTGCCGGTGTCGCAGGAAACGGCCAGAAACAACTTGTCGAAATTCTTACCGGACTGCGCCATGTCAGCGGCGGAAAGGTCCGTATTTTTAATGATGACAAAACCAATAAATCTCCGCTGGAGATCATCAATTCCGGCGTCAGCCACATCCCCGCCGATCGCATCGCCAGAGGCGTTGCCGGTGACATGAGTGTGGCCAACAATTTGGCCATGAAATGCTATCGCAAGCCCCCGCTGGTCAAAAATGGATTGTTACACCCTGCCCGAATACTGGATCTGGCACGGCGCATGATTGACCTGTTTAGCATCGATACACCCACACCGCAAACACACGCCAAATTTCTTTCCGGGGGCAATATCCAAAAAACTATTTTAGCCCGCGAAATTGATGCCTGTCGCGGGCTTTTGGTGGCCGCTTATCCGGCCAGGGGGCTGGATGTGGGCGCCACCGAATTCGTGCGCAAACAGATGATGGAACAGAGCGCGGCGGGTACTGCAGTTTTACTGGTATCGGAAGACCTTGAGGAACTGGTCACCGTAGCGGATCGAATCGCCGTATTGTTTGAAGGCAGAGTCATGGGAATTCTGCCGTCCAACGAGGCCGATACCGAAACACTGGGAATGATGATGGCCGGCGTGACATTGGAAGAGATAACGGCTTAAGTTTGGAATGGTGGAATGTTGAGAGTTAACCACGAAAACACGAAATTGTAAAAGCACGAAGTTGTTTGGGGTTTTTTCGTGTTTTCGCATTTTCGTGCTTTCGTGGTGGGAAAATCAGCATTGTCCTTTGTTCGTTCAAATTAGAAAGAGATACATGAGACTGGTTTTTGAAAAACGAAAAACGCTATCACGCAAAGCCATCTTTCTGGTCCCCCTGTCGTCTTTTTTTATCTCACTGGTTCTTACGGCCATCCTGCTGGCCATTTTCAAAGCCAACCCTTTTGTGACCTTTATTGCCATGTTTAAGGGCGCCTTCGGATCATGGCCTAATTTTACCGAAACCCTGGTAAAGGCCACACCGCTGATGCTCACCGGTCTGGGTGTGCTGATTGCCTTTCGTTTAAAATTCTGGAATATCGGGGCAGAAGGTCAGCTGACCCTCGGCGGTATCGCCGCAACCTGGGTGGCGCTGTTCTGGTCCCCTTTCCTGCCATCCTGGACGGTCCTGCCGCTGGCCATCCTGGTGGGTATGCTGGCAGGCGCTTTCTGGGCCGGCATCCCCGCTTTGCTCAAAGTTCGTTTAAAAGTTGATGAGGTCCTGACCACCTTGATGCTCAACTACGTGGCAATTCTTTTTGCAGAGCATCTCTATTACGGGCCATGGCGGGATCCCAAGGGTTTTGGCTTCCCCGGCACACCGCAATTCCCTGATTTTACGTGGCTGCCGAGAATAGCCGGACGTGCCCATCTGGGGTTGCTATTTGCGCTAATTCTGGCATTGGTGCTCTGGTTCGTGCTCAACCGCACCCGCTGGGGTTTCGAGCTCAAGGTCATTGGTAATAATCCGGGCGCTGCCCAGACCCAGGGCATTAAAATCGCGAAAAATATCATGGTGGCTCTACTGCTGGCCGGCGCCTTAGCCGGGTTGGCAGGGGTCTGTGAAGTTACCGGTATCTCACGCAGATTGCAGCAGGGGCTTTCCATCGGCTATGGATATACAGCCATCATCGTCGCCTGGCTGGCGCAGCTCAACCCGATCGCGGCCATATTTGTGGCCCTATTGATTGCGGCCCTTCTGGTCGGGGGCGACCAGGTTCAAATGATGATGGGGTTGCCGGCCGCCATGGGTCTCGTATTGCAGGGTATGCTGCTATTCCCGATGCTGGCGGGCTCCCTTTTTACCGAATATAAATTACGCGTCATTAAACCCAAATTGAGGGACGCCCAATCGGGTTGATATCAGAAATCAGACGACAGCGGACAGAAGTCAGAGGTCAGAGAACGGAAGACAGATAGCACAAACAGATGACAACCTGTGAAGTGGTCGTTATTTAACCTCTGAACGCTGAACCTTGGAACCTTTGAACCCGTGGAAGTAAACGCATGATCGAACTGGTTGCATCTCTAGTGGCCATCACCTTACGCTCCGGGACTTCACTGATGTATGCCACCGTTGGAGAGATTTATACCGAGCGCTCGGGAATTCTGAACCTGGGCGTTGAGGGCATGATGCTCATGAGTGCGGTGACATCGTTTGCCACCGTTTATCACACCGGCAGCCTGTTTCTGGCCATCCTGGCGGCCATGCTGGTAGGCGGGGCTCTGGCCAGCATTCACGCATTTTTATCGATTACCATGCGGGCCAATCAGGTGGTCAGTGGTTTAAGCATCACCCTGTTCGGTTCGGGGATGGCCAGTTTTCTCGGCCAACGCTTGGGCCCGGAATCAAACAGAGGCTATCTGGTCGGGCTGGTGGGCCCTAAATTCGAACCCATCGCCATACCGCTCTTGAGCGATTTACCGATTGTCGGCGCCGTCTTTAACCAGGATGTCATGACCTATATCGTTTATCTGTTGCTGCCGGCCGGCTGGTACTTCCTTTACAAAACCAGCAATGGATTGAATTTGCGGGCTGTGGGCGAAAACCCACAGACAGCAGATGCCATGGGAATTAATATTGCACGGACGCGCTACCTGTATACCATCCTGGGCGGAATGCTGGTGGGTATCGGCGGCGCCCATCTGTCTCTGGCCTATGCTCCGGGGTGGACCGAAAATATTACCGGCGGCAGAGGCTGGATTGTGATCGCCCTGGTAATTTTTTCAATGTGGAATCCGGCCCGGGCAGTCTGGGGCGCCATTCTTTTCGGCGGCATCAATGCCGTGCAGTTCAGACTGCAGGCTTCGGGAACCAATATTCCGGCGGCCTTTTTGAATATGCTGCCATACCTGGCCACAGTTTTAGTCCTTGTCATTTTAACCTGGTGGGAAGCACTGAGCAAGCGGGTGGGCGCCCCCAGTGCGCTGGCTAAATCTTATATGCGTGAAGATAAATAAAGCCTTATTGCGCTTGAATGCGCAATGTCCGTGGTCCGTGACAATAGGTTTTGAATCTCCATAAAAGCAGCATCGATTTTTCACCACCCATTTTTTCCAACGGACAACGAACAACTGACAACTGACAATTATAATTTTAGAGAGGTTCAATATGCCTGGAACTCAAGAACGTTATGCGAAGACCTTTCCGATATCCTGGGAGCAGCTGCATCGGGATTCCAGGGCATTGGCCTGGCGATTGCTGGATATGCAGGACTGGAAGGGCATCGTTACCATTACCCGGGGCGGCCTGGTGCCGGCATCCATCATTGCGCGCGAATTGGAAATCCGTCTGGTGGATACCGTCTGTGTTTCCAGTTATGAGGGTCGCGATCAGGGCTCCAGTACGATATTAAAATCGGTGGATATCGACAGCGAGGACTGGCTGCTGGTGGACGATCTGGTGGATACCGGCCAGACAGCCCGAATGGTCAGGGACATGATGCCGAAGGCACACTTTGCCACCGTCTATGCCAAACCGGAAGGTCGGCCATTGGTGGACACCTTCATCACCGAAGTCAGCCAGGATACCTGGATATTATTCCCCTGGGATACCGAATCCCAGTTTGTGCAACCCATCGTGGATATCAAGCAAGACCAACCGTAATGGTGTCGGCCAGATTTTTGTCTGACACAATTTGTTTAGAACCTACCATCAAAGCTGACATCGACTAAATTTCAAAACGATTGCTACCACAATTAATAGTCTCATAATGTTGTTGTATCAGTTACATACCCGTGGTTTGCGTATAATTGGAGTTTTCGCAATATATTAAAAGTTGACGTTGTACCGGTAGAATCGGAAGATGAGCTAACTTCTTATGACGGCACCATTGACTAAGAAAAGTCTAGCAGAAGCCACAAGATACTTAGCTAACCGCGACAACGATCTCGCGCGCCTCCTCGAGGCCAATGGTTTACCGCCCCTGTGGACACGAAAACCCTGTTTTTCGACATTAATCCACATTATTTTGGAACAGCAGGTATCTCTTGCCTCTGCTATGGCTGTGTATCGTCGACTCGTCGATAACTTGGTACCGTTTACACCAAAACGTTTTTTGGAAGTGGGTTCATCATATCTGAGGTCGCTGGGTATCACTCGACAGAAATCTGCGTACTGCATCAATGTTGCCGAAGCAATTCTTGTAAACCAGCTGGATCTAAAGGCCCTATCCAGAATGGATGACCTTGCTGCAGCAGACACGTTAACTCGAATCAAAGGCATCGGTCCTTGGACCGCAGATATCTATCTCTTGATGGCCCTGCGCAGGCCAGATGTTTGGCCCTCTGGAGATATTGCCCTGAAGAATACAGTGCAAAAAGTGAAAGAACTTCCTAAGTATCCATCGACATCTACGCTAACCAAAGTTGCCGAGGCCTGGCGTCCTTTTCGGTCAGTTGCGGCGAGAATGTTATGGCATCACTACTTGTCTGACAAAACTCAAGGTGCATCAGAGGCACGCTAACAACATCATTAATCAGACAAACCAGGTGTCACGCCACTTGTGGTACAGGAGTCGCGTGAGTGTGCAACGTCTTTCTAAAGATTTTTTGTAGTATATGATATTGTGGACTTATCGCAAATCAGCCTGTTATCGTATCAAGATGTACCTTGCTTAATCTTAAAGCGCCAGGCACAATACCAATCATCCGGATGCTTATCCGGTGGGCAGGCAATGCATTCGGTGGTAATGCGCTGATCGATGCTGCGTGCAAAATAGGTATATTCGACCATCCCGCCTGATTTGCAGGGATAATCATCCAGACCTTTTCTCTTGCGTGCATTTTGCACCCGGCATTCATTCATCTGAAAAACGATACTGCCATCATCTTCTTCGATGATGCTTTGTTCATTGATGCGCGCATACACTCTGAAATTGAGCGCTTTTTTCAGGCCTTCCAATCCGGGATCTGCGGGCAGATTCAGAAAATTTTTAATCGATCTGGCTTCAAACGGTGAAAAATGGGCCCAGCAGGTGTCATTGCAGCGTTTGGCATCATCCATTCCACTGGAAAACTCCACTGCCTGAAACCAGACCCCATCATTGGCCAGCCAGTTGACGGCCACCTGGTCCAATAACCGCTGAAGCGATGCTTTTGACATGTTCAACAGGGGTTCCGGCACACCGTCTTTCATTTCAAAGCCGATAAATTTGGCCAATCGACTCAGCTGAATGCCAATGCTTCTTTCCGAAGCGGTCTTTAAGACATCCAGCGCGCGCTCCATGCCCATCTGGTGTTTCACTTCGGTGAACCACAGGGCATAATGAATCACAATGCGATGAAACATGTCCATCACCAGCCGCGCGGTATCCGGCTGACTCAACTCATCAATACTTTCCACATCTTTATTCATAAAAGACCTCTAAAAACTCAGCTAAACCATTACCAACCTAAATCGAGCGATTATCGCGGTTGCCGCCCCGGTGAAATAGGTTTCACATTTCACTGGGCAGGCAGCTACACGGCAGATGGCGTTCCGCTATAGTGTACTATGCGGAACACCATCTAACACAGTAGATGTGGTAAGATCGGCAAGCCCGCAGGGTTTCAAATTAAAAAATTTAGAATGATGAAATACCTACAAAATACTAAATTTTGTTCCCTTTTTAAATTTGAAACGCACGATTTAGGCTAAGGTCGGTATTGCTCTGGTAATACGGGCTCCGCATCCCATTCCGAAGGAAAGCTCTGATCGGGCTTTTCCCCTATTTTTTCCTTTAAATTCTTAAGCCCCGGCCGGGCAAATTTGGGATGGCCTTCCGTCAATGTTCTACCATTGATGGCCGCTTCGCTGCGCAGGCGATGGCCGACGGTGCGCTCCATCTGGCGCCCCAGCCATAAAACCCGATCAACATTGTAGCCATTTTCGATGCCCATCTCGTCGATTTGAACCAGCATATCTTCCAGGCAGGTCAATCCGACAAAGCGGGGGTCTTCATAATAGTATTCACCGGTTCCCGGCACCGGGCAATCATCCAGGAAATTAGCCGGCTGTCCGCCCATGCCGCCCAGCGTGGCTTCAAAATGGGTGATGCCGGCCTGCAGGGTTGCCAAAACCGAAGCCGAAGCCACCCGTTTGGTTTCATGAAAATGGGCGATGTGCAGCGCGGTATCCGGTATTTGATCCAGGATCATCGAAAAATACCGATACACCTCCGGAGCGGATGCGCTGCCGTCATGGTCGGCATGCTCGATGTCGGTGGCACCGATTTCCAGCCAGCGTTTGGTGAAGTCAACGGCATCCTGCAACTCGGTGGCACCGGCAATCGGGCTGCCCCAGATGGTGCTGACCGTGCCGCACATTTTTAGTCCGGCATCGGTGCATTTTTTGATGCAGCGCTCTGCTTCCTTCCAATACTCGGGCAGGGTTGTTCCTGAATTGGCGAAATGATGCTCCTCCTCGGTGGAAACCATCATCAGGCAGCGATCCGGACCGACTCCTTGTTCCTTGAGCCGGATGGCCCGATCCACACCACCCTCTCGGATGGTCACTGCCGTAATGCACAGATCGTCATAATTAACCCCCTTTTTGGCACAGCGATTTTTGAAGCGGTCGTTGCGCAAATGCGCCAGCACTTCTTCGGCATCGCTGAATTGCGGCATCAGATAGGGATTGCCCAGATTGGTCACTTCGATGTTGCGGCAGCCGGCAAAAATGAGCTCTTCGGCATAAAATATTTTTGCCCGGGTCGAGATAAATTGCTCCAGATGCTGGAAGCCGTCCCTGACGGTAATGTCGCCAATGGTCACTTTCTTCGGCATTCTCGGAAAAATCTTCCAGTAATCATATTCAGTCATGGTATGGTTATACCTCCTTTCCCTAATCAATCAACAATTTGCAAATATTAAGATATCTAGTTTATATTTATCTGTTATTGGTCCGTTGTTTGTTGTCCGTTGCGAAAAATTAAAATCGAATCTAAAGCTACGGACAACGAACCACCAACCACTGACATGTTGTTACCGTCGATCCTGTATCAGTGAACCTGATTTGGTCATATGATCGACATAATACACTATTCACCCTTATAGTTTGGTTTCCTCTTTTCCTTAAACGCTGCCAGCCCTTCCAATCGATCCTGGGTTGGAATACAGACCCAGTAAGCATTGGATTCAATCGCCAGGCCGGTATGAATGTCAGTTTCCAGCCCGCGATTGATGGCATACTTGGCCTGTTCGATGGCAACCGGTCCGGCTTCGCAGATCATGGCAGCCATATTCTTGCATTCGTCGAGCAGGTCTTCCTGGTCACAGACTTTGTTGACCAGACCGATCTTGAGCGCTTCCTCGGCGCTGATACGCTGGCCGGTAAAAATGAGCTCCTTGGCTTTGCCCCGCCCGACCAGCCGCGGTAGCCGCTGGGTGCCGCCGGCTCCGGGAATGATGGCCAGCCGTGTTTCTGTCAACCCCATGGTCGCGTTGGTGGCCGCAATGCGGATATCACAGGCCAGAGAAAGCTCGGTCCCACCCCCGAGGGCAATACCGTTTACCGCCGCAATGACCGGTTTATTCAGCTCCTCGATGGAGGTGAACAGATTGCGGATGGTGAAGATATACTCGCGCACTTTTTCCGGCGGCAGGGTGGCCCTTTCTTTCAGATCGGCACCTGCACAAAAGGCCTTCTGACCGGCAGCGGTAATAATCACCACGCGAACGTCCCGTTTGAACCGCAAGGCATCAATCTGATCTTTCAAGGCATGCAGTAGCGGAAAATTCAATGAATTCATAACCTCCGGGCGATTTAAAGTCAGGGTAACAATACCGTTTTCCTGCTCAACGCCTAAAACATTTTCGTTCATACGTGCCCTCCCACATCAAAAATCAATTTATAATCAGATAGATCGTATAATACACCCAAAAAATGATGGGATTTAATGAAGTTTTTAACAATAATATTAGAATATTAACAATTATGAGCGAGCGCTCGGTCAATTATTCATATTTAAAGGAAGTGCGCCTATTTGTCAATAGGAATATTGTTGGCGCTAAAAGGGCGTCAATATATGCTATATTTTATTATATTTCAGTAAGTTATTGTTTACACGCGACTGTTGATTGAAAAACTTGACAAGCGAAAACAAGACATGCTATCCATCGAACGAGCGCTCGTTCAGTTTGCATTTGGGGCTTGCAATCACTCGTTAGGCACTATAGGAAAATGTAGAATTGTTCACGCTGCGCCGCCACTTATTGATTAATTTTGCAGATATATACAAACCTTCTATGTCAGCAGGAGATTTTGGTTAGATCTGAAGCTGGAGTATTGGAGTAATTGAGAGATTCGGGAACTTTGTTATTTGAATTTCTCTTAGCGATTGTTGCCATTTTAGGTAAAGGAGAAAAAGGCATGAAAGAAGCTGTCATCGTCAGTGCAGTGCGCACCGCTCTGGGCAACTTTAATGGTTCCCTGGCCAAAATCGGTGGCACCCGGCTGGGTGCCCTGGTGATTGAAGAGGCCATTCGCAGAGCCGGCATCCAGAAAAGCGACGTCAATGAAGCCATTATGGGGATGGTGCTGCCATGCGGCTATGGACAGAATCCAGCCAAGCAGGCTACCGTAAAGGCAGATCTGCCCTGGGAAACCGAATGTTTCACCATCAACAAAGTTTGCGGATCGGGCCTGAAATCAATCATGCTGGCCGCCCAGGCCGTCCAGACCGGTGATGCGGAAATCGTTGTGGCCGGGGGCATGGAAAATATGAGCATGGCCCCCTATTTTCTGGAAAAGGCCCGCTTCGGATACCGCATGGGCCCGGGAAAATTACAGGACCACATGGTGCACGACGGCTTGTGGGATATTGTCAACGATTTTCATATGGGCATATCCAATGATTTGTGCTCGGAAAAATATGATGTCAGCCGTGAAGACCAGGATCGCTATGCGGCCGAGTCCTACCGCCGAACGCTGGAAGCCATCCATACCGGGAAATTTAAAGACGAAATCATGCCGGTGGAAATCCCCCGGCGCAAAGGCGATCCGGTTGTCTTCGCGCAGGATGAATGCGCGCGCGAAACCAGTTACGAGATTTTAGCAAAGATGTCACCCGCATTTCAAAAAGACGGCCGAGCCACCGCCGGCAATGCCTCCATCATCAGTGATGGCGCCGCCGCCGTGGTCGTGATGTCCCGGGACAAGGCCAGCGAACTGGGCTGTGAGATTATGGCCACCATCGGCGCCCAGGCTTCTGCCGGATTGGAAATGAAGTATGTTCTGGTGGCACCCATTCTGGCTATTCCCAAAGTCTTAGAAAAAGAAGGCCTATCCCAGGATGATATCGATCTATTCGAGGTCAACGAAGCCTTTAGCGGCTCCACGGTAGCCGTTTTGAAGGAGCTCAACCTGGATCCGGCCAAAGTCAATGTTAACGGCGGCAGTGTGGCCCTGGGTCATCCAATTGGCGCCAGCGGCTGCCGCGTGCTGGTCACACTTTTATTTGAGATGATCAAACAGGATAAAAAGACCGGTCTGGCCACTTTGTGCCTGGGCGGCGGCGAAGCGGTGGCCATGATCGTTAAAAGATAAAGTAAAAACTCTAACCACAGAGGACACAGAGAGCACAGAGAATAGTAATTTGTCTTCTCCGTGAACTCTGTGAGCTCTGTGGTAAAATTCAGGAGGAAAAAATGGCAATAAAGACATTTGGTGTTATTGGTGCCGGTCAGATGGGCGGCGGGATCGCCCAGGTTGCGGCGATGAGTGGACTGGATGTCATCATGAATGACATTAAAACAGAATTTGTCGAAAAAGGCTTTGAAGTCATTTCAAAGATCTTAAGCCGAGGCGTCGATAAAGGCAAGATGTCAGACGACGACAAAAGCGCGATTTTGGGCCGCATCAAGACCAGTGTGAGTTTGGCGGATATGGCATCGGCTGACTATGTGGTCGAGGCCGCCACTGAAAATGAAGAAATCAAATATCAGCTGTTTAAAGATCTGGATGAGATCTGCAACGACCAGGTCATTCTGGCGACCAATACGTCATCCATTCCGATCGGTCGGATCGCAGCCCAGACGGGCCGTCCTGAAAAAATAATCGGTATGCACTTTATGAACCCGGTCCCTGTCATGAAACTGGTGGAAGTCATCCCCGGCATTGCCACATCGGATGAGACCTTTCAGGTCACCTGGGAGCTGGCTGAAAAATTTGGCAAAACACCGGCTAAAGCCAACGATTACCCCGGTTTTATCGCCAATCGAATTTTACTGCCGATGATCAATGAAGCCGTCTACTGCCTCTACCATGACGTCGGCAATCGCGAAGATATTGATACGGTCATGAAACTGGGAATGAATCATCCCATGGGTCCGCTGGCCCTGGCAGACCTCATCGGTCTGGATACCTGTCTGGCCATTATGGAAACCCTGTACGATGGTTTCAAGGACTCCAAATACCGTCCCTGCCCGCTGCTGCGCAAATACGTCGAAGCCGGGTGGTTGGGGAGGAAGACGGGTAAAGGCTTCTACGATTATTAAAAGTGGCTTCAAAACCCCATCTTTTGCTCGAGGGCTGTGTTATAAATCGTTTCAAAATACTCGCGTACTATCGTGTACGCTCCGTTTTAGAAACGGTTTACGCCTTGCCCTCAAACAAAATCTACAATTTTGAAACCACTTTTACATAATATAAAATAGTTTTATTGGCGCGTACCATTTTTCAGTAGGAATGTTGATTCCATTTAATGATGTATAGCGTTAAACAAACATCCGACTTAACATCTAATTTTCATTATTAAGATTTGCTATCGCTCCAGCACTCGATGAATTCGTAAAAGAGTGCAGCGGAATTGATTGGAGGAAAGATGCCGCGAAGAAAGGTCAAAAAACGCGTTCCTGTCGGCCAAAAAATTAAAAAAGCCCGCACAGGCAAAAAAATGAAGATCGAGCAACTGGCAAACGAAACCGGCTTTTCCACCGACTATCTGAAAGAAATTGAATCCGGCAAGGCCATTCCCCCGGTGGGGGCTTTGCTGCAAGTTTCGCGGGCCCTGGAAATTGACTCGGGCGCCCTGCTCAAGGAGCCGGAATCCAAGCTGGAAAGCCGCATCAAGGCGCATACCAAGCGGACGAAAAATTACGCCTATACCACTCTGACGCCCGGCGCGGAGAATAAACACCTCAAAGCTTTTTTGGTCACAGTTGAGTCCAAACAAGACCATAAGGGTGTCGGTTACCACCACGAAGGTGAAGAATTTGTCTACGTACTGACGGGTAAAATCGAGGTGGTTGTCGGAGAGCATGTCAATGTACTGGATAAAGGCGACTCGCTGCATTTTAATTCCGGTATTCGCCACAAAATGACAAACGTCAGTGATGAATCAGCCGAGTTACTGGTTGTGATTTATTCACCATAGCTGCCTGCTCGTCGTTGCTGCTGGCTTCTGGTTTCTCGCTTCTGGCTGAAGGTTGACTGTTTTGCAGAGAAACCATCGTTTGTTTCAATGGATCAGCTTTTTGCGAGCCTGCGACGAGCTACATTCGGCCTGAGCTCATGTCGAAGGCAGCCGAACCGAAACGAGCTGCCGGAAGCAAGTAGCCGCTAAAGAAAAACAAGAGACGAATTGAAGGTTTTTCCATTGTTAAAGAGTAAGAGCCACTTTGGAGGAAAAACATGTCATTTAAGTTAACCGAAGAACAACTCATGGTTCAATCAATGGTCCGCGACCTGGCCCGGGCGGAGTTTGCGCCCAAAGCCATGGAGCGTGACAAAACCAAAGAATTTCCGGGTGACAACCTGAAGAAACTGGGCGAATTGGGGCTGATGGGAATGATGGTCCCCCCGGAATACAACGGCTCCGGCGCGGATTCGGTAAGCTATGTGCTGGCGCTTTCCGAAGTGGCTTACGCCTGCGCTTCGACGGCGGTGGTGATGTCGGTTCATAACTCCATTGTCTGCGAAAGTATCCTGCGCTACGGCAGCGAGGAACAAAAACAGCAGCATCTTAGCCGGCTGGCAACCGGTGAGATCATCGGCGCCTTTGCCCTGACTGAGCCCAACGCCGGCTCTGATCCGGCCCGGCAGACCACCAAAGCCGAGTTTGATGGCGACAGCTACATTCTCAACGGCACCAAAAGATTTACCACCACCGGCAAAAATGCCGGCCTTATTATCGTTACCGCTAAAACCGATGAAGCCAAACGCCACCGGGGAATCAGCGCCTTTTTGGTCGAACAGGGCACGCCGGGTTTGACGGTCGGTGCCCTGGAAGACAAAATGGGCCTGCGGGCCTCCGACACCACCGATCTGATTTTTGAAGACTGCCGCATCCCGGCTGAAAACCGGTTGGGCAACGAAGGCGATGGATTTTTAATTGCCATGACGGGCCTTGACGGTGGCCGCATCGGCATTGCCGCCCAATCGGTGGGTGTGGCCCAGGCGGCCTTTGACGCGGCCGTGCAGTACGCCCAGGAGCGCGAGCAGTTCGGCCAGGCGATTTCCAAATTCCAGGGGTTGCGCTGGATGATAGCCGACATGGCCACTGAAATCGAAGCGGCCCGGCTGATGACGTTTAGCGCGGCCGAAATGAAGGACCGCGGGGAGAACTATTCGGCCCAGGCGTCAATGGCCAAGCTGTTTGCCTCCGAAATGGTCAACCGCACCACCGCCAAAGCCCTGCAGATGCACGGCGGCTATGGTTTTACCAAAGAGTACCCGGTCGAACGCTTTTATCGCGATGCCCGCGTATTTACGATCTACGAGGGCACTTCCGAAATACAACGGGTTGTCATTTCCAATCATGTGCTTAAGGACAAGAGAAAACCTTAAAACTGGTTTCAAAACCCTCATCTTTTGCCCGATGGCTGTGTTTTCCAGGATAAATGGATTACACATCTATTTTAAAAAACACTAAGGTGTGCATCCCCGCTAAAGCGGGATCTCACAACCTATTTTATGAATATCAGGGTGTTCGTTAAACCATTTTAAAAAGAAAGAGAACCCCATGTACGACATGATTGCGTCACGCTACGATCAATTTATCAGCGATCTTAAAACCGTCGTCAATTTCGATAGTGGCAGTCATTATGCTGAGGGCCTTAATCAGGTCGCCGGTTTTTTTCAGGAGCGCTTTGACCGGATCGGATGGAAGACCACCCGCCATGCGTTTGATGACGGCAAGCTGCCGTGCCTGGAGGTGTCCAACCGGTCGCTCGATGGCGCCGATGCGAAGTTGGATCTGCTGTTTATCGGGCATATGGATACGGTTTTTAAAGAAGGAACGGTGGCCAGCCGCCCCTTTTCGATGGATGATAAACGGGCCTACGGTCCGGGGGTGTGCGATATGAAAGGCGGACTGGTCACCATGCTGCATGTGGCCGAAGTATTGCAGCAAACCGGCACTGCGGATAATATCGCCATCGCCATGGCCTTTAACAGCGATGAAGAAATCGGATCGCACGTTTCACGCCCCTGGTATGAAAGCCTGGCAAAAAAAAGTCGTTGCGTTTTTGTGTTCGAGCCCTGGCGGGCTACCGGCGAGCGGTTGCTGCACCGCAAAGGCGGCGGTGTTTTTTATGTCACCTGCCACGGCAGGGCGGCTCACGCCGGGGTTGCTCCGGAAGATGGTGCCAACGCCGTCATCGAACTGGCCCATCAAATCCTGGATATCAAAGAGCTGGCCCGCATCGATCGCGGAACCACGGTCAATGTCACCGTGGTTTCAGGGGGAACGGCCGCCAATGTGATCCCGGACATGGCCAAAGCCAGTGTAGATGTACGCATCGCCGAGCCGGACGAGGCCAAAAGAGTCGATGACGGTTTTAAAGCCCTTAGCCAAAATATTCAAACCCCGGATGTTCGGGTTGAGGTGTCCGGCGGGATCAATCGTCCGCCGATGGTGCCGTCTGAGAAAACACTGCAATTATGGAAGCAAATCGAATCCATCGGTGAAGCCATCGGCATCGACATGCGCTTAACGAGCACGGGCGGTTGCTCGGATGGCAATTTTACCGCTTCACTGGGTATTCCTACAATCGATGCCATGGGGATTCGCGGCGGCGGCTCCCACGGATTGGATGAATATATTGAGTTGGACAGTATTGTGCCCAACGTTCATCTGATGTGTGAAATTGTCAAAGGATTTGCAGACGGCCGCATATCGTAAAAACGCGGTAAATAGTCGGTCGGGTTAAATTTTACACATCAAGGATTCATCATGGGAAACCAGCGTCTTTTATTGCGCACCTTTATATGGCTGCTTTTGTTTTGCCTGCCGGTTTCAGCTTTAGGCGCTGAAAAGGTCACGTCTCATCAAGAAGGGGCTCATCAACTCCAATTAGATTTGACGCCAGAGGAAAAAATCTGGCTGGCGGCCCATAAAAAAATTGTTGTGGGCGGCGAAACGGATTGGGCGCCCTTCGATTTTGTTGATGAGAGCGGGCAATATGTCGGTTTGGCAAATGATTACCTGAAGGCTATCGGCGAAAAACTGGGTATTGAAGTGCAGATCGTCACCGGTCCTTCCTGGGATGAGCTTTTGGCTATGATGCGCAGTAAAGAGATCGATGTGCTTCCGGCCATTTATCATTCCAAGGAACGGGAAGCCTTTGTCCATTTCACCGACCCCTACCTCAAGTTAACCGAATTTATCTTTACGCGCAGCGACAATCAAAACATTTTCAGTATGGTTGACTTGCAGGATAAAACCATCGTCGTTGTCAAAGGATATACCATTGAAACAGAGCTGCGTTCGAATTATCCGACATATAACCTGATAACGGCACCCACGATTCAGGATGCGCTCAAAAAGCTCGTTACCGGTGAAGCGGATGCTTTTATCGGCGACATCATATCCACATCTTATAACATCAAGGAACTTTCGCTTGTGGGCATCAGACCCGCAGCGGCTGTCCCCTTTCGGGGGCCAAGTGTCCACATGGCCGTTCGAAAAGACTGGCCGGTGTTAAGAAATCTGATCGATAAAGCGCTCAAAGCGATACCGGCGCTTGAACACGATTCCATTAGAGACAAATGGGTTTCATTTGCCGAAAAAAAGATCGACCAAAGTCGCCCAGAAGTCGCCCTGACGGCCGAGGAACAGGCCTGGGTCAAACAGCATCCCGTGATCCGGGTGCATAACGAGAAGGATTGGCCCCCGTTCAACTATTTTGAATACGGCCGCCCCCGGGGGCTGTCCATCGATTACATGGATTTGATGGCTGCAAAGCTGGGCATCGAGGTCGAGTATGTCACCGGTCCCAGCTGGAACGAATTTCTGGGATTGATAAAGCGCAAAGAGCTGGATGTGATGCTCAACATCGTGAAAACCGAGGATCGGCAAAAGTACCTTCTGTATACGGAACCGTACATAAAAAACCCAAATGTTGTCGTCAGTTATCAGAAAAACGCTTATGAGAGCATCGAAGCACTTTCCGGAAAGATTGTGGCCTTTCCCAAGGGCTTTTTCTACGAGGAAGTGCTGACCAAATCCTTTCCGCAGATCAAACGTCTGCCGGTGGAGGATACCCTGGCCAGCCTCAAGGCCGTAGTCTTCGGCAGGGCAGATGCCGCCCTCGGAGAGGCGGCCGTGATTCGAACCCTGATCAATAAAAATATGCTTTCGGGTCTTCAGATTTCCGGCGAGGTGAAACTCGGAAATCCCGACCTGACGAATCTACGGCTCGCGGTGCGGGATGACTGGCCGTTGCTGCAATCCGCGCTGATGAAGGCCATGGCCGAAGTTACACCACAGGAGATGAACCAGATCCGGCAAAAGTGGCTGACAGTCGATAAGAAGGACGTATCACTATCTGATGCCTCTGCCGGAAAAATAACAATTCCCCTCTCTGCAGAAGAAAGGAGCTGGCTGGCAGAACACCAAAAGATCCGTTTCACGGGAGATCCGGACTGGTTGCCACAGGAGGCGTTTACGAGCGATGGGCAATACATCGGAATCGTGGCGGACATTCTCGACCTCATTGAGGCCAGACTCGGTATCAGCATCGAGCGCGTCCCGGTTGAGACCTGGGATGAGGCTGTGCGTCTGGCGGAGGCTGTGGAGGTTGATGTGCTGTCCGAGACCACGAGCTCGGAGCGCGACATGCTGACCTTCACCGAGTCCTACCTCGATTTTCCGGTAGTGATTATCGCCGGACAAGGGGCTCAGCCCATCTCAGATCCCGGCCGCCTCAAGGGCAAACGTGTGGCTGTGGTCAAAGGTTATGGATATGTGGTCCCTTTTCGCCGGCAGTTCCCGGATTTAGACTATGTTGAAGTGCAGACGGTTCGCGATGGCCTTATGCGCGTGTCCGCAAACGAAATCGATACCTTCATCTCTGCCGCTCCAACTGCATACTATTTGATGTCCGAGCTTGGACTGACGAATCTCAAGGTTGTCGGTTACACAGGGCTTTCCATCGATCTGGGATTCGGCGTCCGCAAGGATACGCCGGTGCTGGTCAGTATCCTCAACAAAGCCCTGGCCAGTATCACCGAGGGAGAAAAGTTTAAAATCCGCCAGAAGTGGGTTCCCGTTATAGATACACCCGCTCCGCAAAGCGCCATCCCGATTTCATATGGCCGTCTGATTGCATATGGCATCGCAGTTTTCCTGATTCTTAGTCTGCTGACCTGGATATTGATCAAAACCATCAAAAAGGAGCAGATTGCGGTCAGTTTCGGATCACGCTGGTTTAGAGGGCTTGTCCTGGCCGGTTTGAGTGTTTTCTTGCTCATCGTGGTCTTCCTGGGGTGGTATATGCTCGAGCGCAACAAGAACGGGCATCTGCTCAGTGTGGACGAGAACCTCAGGGAGATCTTATCCGTCAGTCAGGACCGGTTTGATCTGTGGTTGAAGCAAAGAAATTCCTATCTGGCACGTCTGGGGCGCGATCCGGAATTGGTGGCCATCACCAAACGCCTTTTGCAGGTGGAACCCGGTCAAAAGGCTCTGCTGGCATCGGGTGCCTTGAGGGAAGCGCGGACTTTTTTCCAAAACACAGAGGATATTTTCCCCAATATCGGCTTTTTCGTGATCAACCCGGAGCATGTCAGCATCGGCTCCATGCGGGACGCCAACATCGGCACCCGCAATCTCATTTCAAAACAGCATCCGGAACTTTTACAGCGGGCCTTTCAGGGAGAGGTGGGCTTTGTACCGCCCATAACATCGGATGTGGATCTGGGCCGCTCATCCAGACCGGATAAGGCCAGAAAGCCACCGACCATGTTTTTTATCGGACCTGTCCGGGATACGGATGGACGGGTCCTGGCGGTGATGACCCTGCGCGTGGATCCATGGCAAGATTTTGCACGGGCCCTGAAGTCTTTTGAGGGATCCCGCGAATCCTATGCCTTCGACCGTAACGGCATCATGCTGTCTTCGAGCGGATTTGAAGACCAACTGCGACGCATCGGGCTGCTGACCGAAGACCAGTCCAGCGCCCTGAACATCGAGATTCGCGATCCGGGCGGCAATATGGTCAAAGGGTTTCGCCCCGACATCGAAAGATCACAGCAGCCATTGACCCAAATGGCCTCGAGCGCCTTAATCCTGCGGCAGCAAATGGAAAACACCGGAGCTGACCGGAGTTACTCAACGGTCGAGTCCAATGTCGCAGGATACCGTGATTACCGCGGGGTGCCGGTTTTCGGCGCCTGGCTCTGGAACACGGATCTTGACATTGGGCTGACGGTGGAGGTCGACGTGGATGAGGCCCTGTTTAATTATTCCCGGACGAGGACAACGATCTTCAGTATTCTGGGATTTACCCTGGTCCTGTCTGTTGGGGCGATTTTATTCGTTTTGATCATCGGTGAACGCACCAGCCAGGCGCTGATGCGTGCCAGGGACGAACTGGAGCTGCGCGTGCAGGAGAGAACAGCCGAGCTGCGCAAGCTGTCGCAAGCCACTGAAAACAGCCCGGCTTCGGTTGTGGTTACCAATAAAGATGGAACCATAGAGTACGTCAACCCAAGATTTAGTGAAGTTACGGGATATTCAGCCGCTGAGGCCGTCGGACAGAATCCAAGCGTATTAAAGTCCGGCGATCTTCCCGAATCCTATTACAGAGAACTCTGGGATACGATTCTTGCCGGTAAAATTTGGCGCGGGGAATTCAAAAATAAACGCAAAAACGATGAGGAGTTTTGGGAAAGCGCCTCCATATCGCCTATCAAAAATGAAGAAGGTGAGATCACCCATTTTGTGGCCGTCAAAGAAGACATTACGGAACAGAAGAAAATCCGGGAATCATTACGCCAAAGCGAGGAAAGGTCCCGCCTGCTTTTGGAATCCGTGGGCGAGGGTATTTTCGGCGTCGACCTGGATGGGAAAGTAGCCTTTATTAATCCGGCTGCCAACCGGATGCTGGGCTACGATCCAGAGGAGCTTATCGGCGAGGAAATCCACGAGAAAATTCACCATTCGCACGCAGACGGTTCACCCTACCCGAAAGGCGAATGCCCCATGTATTTAACCCGTGTTGATGGCACCGACCATTATATCGCCGACGAGGTGCTCTGGCGAAAGGACGGCACGTCTTTTCCAGTTGCATACTCGAGCACACCGATAAAAAAAGACGAGCAGATCGTCGGTGTTGTCGTTACATTTATGGATATCACCGAACAAAAACGTACTGCAGAGGTCATAAAAGAAAAGGAAGCCCAATTGAGCACCGCCGTAAACAATATGGTCGGTGGGATTTTCATGATTGATAAAGACAAGAATTTTCAACTCACCAACGAACAATTCCACCTATTATACGATTTTCCCATGGAAATGGGTAAAAAGGGGATGCCGTTTATTCATTTTTTGCATCGGCGTGCTCAGAGAGGGGATTATGGCCCAGGGGATCCGCAAGAACTCGTGTCAAGCCGTCTTGAAATGTACAAAGATCCAGTAAAAGCCCAAAATATTACGATATATGAAGATAGCCTGCCCGGCGATAGAACCACGGAAGTATATCGTGCGCCAACCGAAGATGGTGGATTTGTCTTTGTAATCAATGAAATTACGGAACGAAAAATGGCAGAAGACGAGCTGAGAATTGCCAAAGAAACTGCCGTTGAAGCCACAAAAGCTAAAAGTGAATTTCTGGCGAACATGAGCCATGAAATTCGCACGCCCATGAATGCCATCATCGGAATGGCACATCTGGCCCTGAAAACCGATCTGACCGCCAAGCAATACGACTACCTCAAGAAAGTAGACAGCTCCGCCAAGTCCTTGTTGGGGATTATCAATGACATCCTGGATTTTTCAAAGATCGAAGCCGGCAAACTGGACATGGAGTCGGTGGATTTCCAACTGGAGGATACCCTCGACAGCATTTCAACCCTGGTGAGTATTAAAACCCAGGAAAAGGGATTGGAATTGCTTTTTAAGACCGATCCAGCAGTGCCGACCGCACTCGTCGGTGACCCCCTGCGTGTGGGACAAATTCTGACTAATTTATCGAACAACGCCGTAAAATTTACAGATACCGGGGAGATTGTTATCTCCACCGAATTGGTCAAAAAAGGCAAAGCACAGGTCAGCTTGAAATTTTCGGTTAAAGACACCGGTGTCGGCATGACCGAGAAACAGGCGGCCAAGCTGTTTCAACCCTTTATGCAAGCAGACTCATCTACCACGCGCAAATATGGTGGCACCGGATTGGGATTGACAATCAGCAAGCGATTTGTAGAGATGATGGGTGGTGAAATCTGGGTGGAAAGCGAGCAGGGCCAAG
>Ga0209567_10000229_pt1 | contig 30140 bp, 25 predicted proteins | sample COG_12_FD_184756 | JGI IMG/M metagenome (GOLD analysis project Ga0209567, IMG submission 184756) | Pelagic marine sediment microbial communities from the LTER site Helgoland, North Sea, for post-phytoplankton bloom and carbon turnover... | ecosystem: Environmental > Aquatic > Marine > Neritic... | reverse complement strand
AGATTGCCAGCGAGACCCGCAACCTGCGCGACGTCGTCAGTGCCTTCACCGGGTCGTTTCGACCTCGCCGCCCCGGGGTGACAGATCGCGCCTTCGATGTGGTGCTGTATCAAGTGCTCTTTCCCGATGGTCGGGCCTTCATTCCCCGGGAGCAGGAGACGGTGCTTCCGGTGTCAGACGCAACGGTTGCCATTGCCGAGGGTGAGTCTCAGGTGACGGTGCTTGCCGACGTCACCACCGAAGACGGGCAGCATTTGCGTGTGGTGAGTTCGCCGCTGACGGATGTCGACGGTGCGCTTCAGGTAGCCCGTTCGCTCGACGAGGTTGATGAGGCGCTGCAAGGACTCACCGCGGTGCTGGTCATCGTTAGCATCGGCGGTGCAGTGTTGGCGGGTGTCCTCGGCCTCGTCGTGGCCCGCAGTGCGCTGCGGCCCCTGGCTCGCCTCACCAAGGCCGCAGAACACGTGGCCGAAACCCAGGAGCTCGAGGCCCATATCGAAGTTGATCGAGATGATGAGGTGGGTCGATTGGCGGAGGCGTTGAACGCCATGCTCGCCGCCCTCGAGCACTCCCGTGCCCAGCAGCAGCGCCTGGTGCGAGACGCCGGCCACGAACTGCGAACGCCCCTCACTGCGTTGCGGACCAACATCGAGGTGTTGGCCCGCGCCGATGGGATGCCGGCCGAAGACCGCCGTAGGCTGCTCGATGATGTGACCCTCGAGTTGGGTGAGCTCAGCCACTTGGCGGCCGAACTGGTCGACCTCGCCATCGATCCCGGGAATGCCGAGGAACCCGTGGTGAACGTCCGGCTCGACGAGATCGTTGAGGGCGTCGTCGAGCGCTATCGCCGTCGCGGCGACACGGACATCGTCGTGGCGGCCGAGGTGTGTTGCGTGACCGGCCGCCCCGCAATGCTCGAGCGCGCGGTTTCCAATCTCGTGGATAACGCCACCAAGTGGAATACGAACGGTGAGCCCATTGAGGTCGGGGTTGCCGGGGGGAGAGTCTCGGTCCGGGACCATGGTCCCGGTATCTCCGATGAGGACAAGCAGCGAGTCTTTGACCGTTTCTACCGGGCCGACACCGCTCGCACCACGCCAGGCTCAGGTCTTGGCCTCTCCATCGTGAAGCAGGCCGCCGGAGAGCACGAGGGCTCGGTGTTCATCGAAGATGCCGAAGGCGGCGGTGTAGTCGTCGGCTTCACGATCCCGTCCGGCACGGAGTAGCAGGGCAAGGACCTGTACTCGGTAGCGGTAGCGTGCCCATCATGGACAGGACCGAACTCTCGCTCCGTGAGGCCGGGCCGCAAGACTGGCCTGGCGTGTGGCCGATCTTCCGCGCTGTCGTTGCTGCAGGTACCACCTATGCCTACCGACCGGACACGACAGAGTCGGAGGCCGAGAAGCTGTGGATGCAACCCGGGTCCGACCGCCGGCTCACCTACGTCGGCGAACTCGATGGCGTTATCGTTGCGACTGCCTACCTGAAGCCCAACGCGATAGGGCTTGGCGACCACATCTGCAATGCGGGCTGGATGGTCGACCCAGACTTCAGCGGGCAAGGAATCGGTCGCCGCTTCGCCGAATTCGTCATCGATCAAGCCCGGGGCCTCGGGTTCTCGGGAATGCAGTTCAACGCGGTGGTCGCCTCCAACACGTCGGCGGTCGGCCTCTGGGAGTCGATGGGCTTCGAGATCGTCGGGACGGTGCCGGATGCCTTTCGACACGCCGTAGACGGCCCGACGGCGATCCACATCATGTACCGAAGCCTGTGAGACTTGGCGTGGTAGCGCGGGAAAGGCACCCGAAGGGTCTCGGGTGCCTTTCCGATGTCTGCGGTGGATTTGTCTAGAACTTCAGCCAGGCCTGTTCTTCGAGCGTGTCGAGGTCGCTCTTCATCAGGCCCCGGTTCGAAACGGTGTATACGCTGTCGCCGATGACGATGGAGCGCCGGATCCCAGCCTCCCAGTCCCACCAACCTTCTTCAGTGGCGCCACCGGGGTGGATCACAGTTGCGATCTCCTCGATGCCCTCTTCTGAGACCTCGAACCCAAGGGCCCCGGAGAAACCGCTCTCGCCGCCCTCCTCGCTCCAATTCCAGCTCTGGACCGGCAACATGGTCAGGCCGGTCTCCGCCCAGTGGAGGAAGGCATGGTGGTCGTACTCGACCTCGGAGTTGGAGCCCTCACCCAGGGCCAGTTGATGGAGTCGAACCGGATCGCTCAGGTTGGAGACATCGAACACGGAGATCTGAGTGCCCTTGATCTGGCCTTGCTCGTTGGCGTCCTGGCCGATGCCGATCAGAAGCCCGTCGTCGATGGGATGGAGGTACGCCGAGTATCCGAGGATCTTGAGTTCGCCCTTCACCTCTGGGTCGGTCGGGTCGGAGAGGTCCAGGGTGTACAGCGGGTCGGTTTGGCGGAAGGTGACGACGTAGCCGACATCTCCCATGAAGCGAACCGAGTAGATCCGTTCGCCTTCTCCGAGACCGCCGACCTTGCCAACCTCGACCAATTCGTTGCCACTGGTTTTCAGGACCGTCACCATTGACTCCTGGTCGGGGAACGCGCCCCGACCCCAGTTCGGCTCGGTGGTGGTGGCCACCCGGAGTAGTCCCTCGTACTCGGACATCGCGAACTGGTTCAGCAGGTAACCCTGCACCTGGCCGGAGGCAACGTAGTCGCTGCGCTCTATCGACGAGATATCGAACTTGTGGATCTGGCTGCCGGCGTTCTCCGCCGCCTCGACGAAGTCTTCCTCGGCTTCGAACGTCCACCAGGGAACCCACTGGGCGGTGGCGACATAGAGGCTTTCGGTCGAGGCATACACGGTGCTGCCGGTGGCGAGCACGCCGGTGGCGTCGACTGGGAAGAGGCCCTCTTCGAGGTCGATCGTCAGCACGGACAGCATGTCGAGACCAGAGAAGTCGGCCGGGTGGTGGGCCCGTTCGCACTCCACCAAGCTGCCCTCGTCGATCACGTCGCCGTCGTCATCGGAAACGACGTAGTAGGGGACCCAGTTGGAGATGTCCGACTCTTCGATGAGCTTCTGGTTGGCCTTCAGCGCCTCACGCTCTGACTTGATGCCCGACGACTTGGGGTACTCCCACTCGAATCCCGTCGGGCTCGAGTTGACCACGATCCGAATGGTGCCGTCGACCATGCGGGCGCTCACGTAGCGGCCATCGAGGTCCATGGTGCGCATCAGGTCGGGGTCACCGCCGGTCAGGTCGACCTCGATGAGGCGGACGACGGGTGTTTGATACTCGGGAGCGAACTCGACATCGCCCTCGGCGATTGGCCCCGGGTAGGCGTTCCAGGCGCCGCCGAGGAGCAGCACCCGGTCGCCGGAAAGGAACATGTCCTGGACCGCATAGTTGTTGAGGGTCAGGGTGCCGGTGATACGCGGCTTCTCCTTGGTGACGTCGATCACATAGAGGACACCGTTGGAGAGGGCGATGATGCGCTTGCCGTCGGTCTTGACGATGTCGGGTTCGTCGACACCGAGTTCCTGCACGTTGGTCCCGGAGAAGTCGCCATCGCCGCCTGCCTGAGGTGCCGTCTCGGCAGCGGCTACGGTCGTCGTCACCGGAGCGCCTGCATCGTCGACGGCGGACTCGCCTCGTTCGAGCAGGATCGCATCAACCGGTACTCCGTAGGCGGGATTGAGGCCGTAGGGCCCAACCAGTTCCGTGCCGTGCTCGATGACGTAGTCGAGGAACGCATCACAGGCATCAAACTGCACCAAGCTGTAGGAGGCGAGTTGGGCGTTGACGGTTCCCTCGCTGCTGCTGCTTGGTCCCCTCGTAGTGGTTGTCGACACGTCCTGGCTCGAGGCGCATGCTGCGAGCAACAGAGCCATTGCGATGACTGTGGTAGTGATCCGTCCCATGATCGATCTCCCTGTCGGTTCATCCTGTCTTGGTTCTGATGCCGCGGGGCCACGGCCAGGTTCCCGGTTTCTCATGCAATCTTCAGACAGTCTTCATCCGAAGTTGGGAGTGGCTCCGTTTATCTAGTGAAAGCAGATTTCTGCAGACCTACCTCTGAAGGGACTCCGCCATGAGCGACATCAACGCCGACCGTGACGATTCGTCGGCTTCGTACGACTCCATCTTCTTCGGCCCTTCGGACCCACAGCCTGACCCAAACGACGCCGGCGCCGCACCGCGCGCACCGCACCCCACCAGTGCGCCGCGGTGGCAGGCCAGTTCATCGCAGCGGCCCGCACCACCGACACCCCCGATTTCCTATCCGGGGGAGGAGTCAACCGTCACGATGCCGACCGCAACGCACCGGCCTCCTCCGGCTCCGGCGGCTCCTGCACCGGTTCCCCCCGTCTCCCCGCAGCACGCTGCGCCGCGAGCATCGTGGTGGGTCCCGGCCGCCGCCGGTCTTCTTGGTGCGGTGCTGGCAGTCGGGGGCATGCAGTTGATTGACGCCGCCGGGTCCAACGACGATCCGGTGCCGGTCGAGACTGCGGCCGCCACCGTCGTCGAGACCCCTGAGTCGGCGGCGCCGAGTATTGAGATCCCGCTGATGACTGAAGGCACCATCGTGGATCCGGCCGCGGTCGGGGCCAGCGTGATCCCCTCGGTCGTGACCGTCGAGGTCGGCTCCGCCGTACCCGATGGGTTCCTTGCCCAGGGGTCGGGTTCCGGCGTGATCCTCGACACCGCCGGCCACATCGCCACCAACGATCACGTCGCCGCGATCGCCAACGACCATCAGGTCATCCTCTCCGACGGCAGGGTCTACAACGCCGAGTTGATCGGAACCGATCCGCTGACCGACCTTGCCGTGCTCAAGATCACCGCTACAGATCTTGTCCCGATTGAGTTCGGGGCCGCCGACGAATTGACCGTCGGTGAACCCGCCGTTGCGGTGGGAAGCCCACTCGGGCTCGAAGGTGGGCCGTCGCTCACCGTCGGGGTGGTGTCGGCGTTCGGCCGGCAAGTACAGACCGGCGCCGATTCTGTCCTCTTTGGCATGCTCCAGACCGACGCCCCGATCACTTCCGGGTCGTCGGGAGGTGCCTTGGTCGACGCAACCGGTCGCCTGATCGGTATCACCACAGCCGTGGGCGTGAGCGAGGTTGGGATCGAAGGTATCGGGTTCGCCACGCCGGTTGAACTTGTTGCGCGAGTGACCGATGAACTCATCGCGGATGGCATCATCCAACACGCTTTCCTCGGCATCACCGGGGAGACCGAGTTCGACGCCATCGGGACCGAAGGCAAGTCACCCATCGGGGTCGTGGTGCTGACGGTCGAGCCTGGTTCGGCGGCCGCCAACGCCGGCCTCGAGGCCGGCGACGTCATAACCTCGGTGGATGGGGACACCATCAGCACGATGGACGAGTTGATCTCCATGCTCCGCAGATACTCCGCGGGGCAGGAAACCACCTTGGCGATCGATCGGGCGGGAGCCGCGGACACGCTCATTGTGACCCTCGGCGTTCGCCCCAGCTAGTCGACTCCGTCCTAGGCCAATTCCTAGACAGACCTCAGGAACGTGCCCGCGGAACGATGAGATCATGTTGAGGTGTTTCGCCAGGTGGATCGATCTGCAGGAGAGCATGGATGAACAAGAGAATCCTCATCGTCTTCGTGACGGTCTTTGGATTGGTGGTGGCCGGGGCAGGTATCTTCGCCTTTGCATCCGAAACTGATGGAGCGCCTGCGGTCGCGGCTGATGAACCCATTGCCGTGCTCGCGCAGGGCGAGGCGGACGAACCGGCGGACGAACCGGCGGACGAACCGGCGGACGAACCGGCGGACAACAAAGACGCATGGGGCCACTTCAAGGGTCCCCACGACAGACTTCTCGACGAGGTTCTCGACGAGATGGTGGCCGAGGGAACACTGAGCCAGGAGCTCGCCGATGAGATCCGCGCCGCCTACGAGGCCAAGATCAAAGACAAGATCGCCGAGCTCCCCGAGGACTTCAAGCGGTTTGGTCCCAAGTTCGGTCCACACTTCGATGGAGGCTGGGAGTTCGACTTCGAGATCCCGCCGCGGTGGCTCGAAGGACTCGACCTCGACGAGGACCTGCTCGGGTTGTTCGAGGACGGGTTGACGCCTGACGAGCTCGAGGAATTACGAGAGCAACTCCCGGAAGGCTTTGAGTTCAAGTTCGGCCGCCGCTTCGGCCCCAAGGGTCAGGGCAGCGATGACGCCGAGGCCTCCTTCGGCATCCGGATCGGCAGCTTCGGCGCCTAGACCCCCCGCAAGGCTCCGCGTGCCCGCCCTCAGGGGCGGGCACCTCCGCGTCCAGGGTGTTTCGGCCAAGTCCGATTCCTAGCCGTTTCTCACTTCCGGCTCAGTCGGCCTTCAGAGTCATCCCGCATCGTGGTTTTCACAGGGCGCAAGAGAGAAGAAGGAGAACCTTATGCCTATGAACACCAAGAGGATGATCGCTGCAGTAGCGGTCGCAGCGGCTGCTGTGGGGGGTGTGGCCGGGACCGTGCTGTCGAGTCCGGCGACCGCCGTGGCTCAGGAAGCGGAGGTCACCGATGAAGAGACCCGGCCCGGCAGGTCCGAGGCCATCCAAGAGGCGCTGTCGCAACTCGTGACCGACCAGGTCATCACCCAGGCGCAAGCCGACGCAGTGACCGAAGCGTTGGTAGAGAACCTGCCTGCTCGCGGGGCACACCGCGGCTTCCGTGCCGGTGTCCACATGGAGACCGTGGCGACGATCATCGGGATCGACGTCGGGGACCTCGTTGACGCACTGCGCGACGGGTCGACCATCGCTGAGGTCGCCGCAGCCAACGGCTCGTCGGCGACGGCGGTTGTCAACGCGCTGGTTGCCGAGGCCAATGAGCACATCGATGAGGCCGTAGCCGAGGGGAGGATCCCCGCGGAAGACGCCGCCGAGATCAAGGCGAACGCGGCTGAGCGGATCACGGACATGGTCAATGGCGAGTTCGAGCCGCGGGGGCGCGGCTTCGGCCGCGGTCCGGGCGGCATCGGCGGTGGAGCGGACGCCGGAACTGCAAGCGACGCCCTGTTTGGCGTCTAGGACGTCTGCCGCCTGGTTGGTCGGCGACATGTCGATTCACCGAACAGGCAGACTGTCACTTCACCACCAAGAAAGCCGGCGCCGCAGATGCGGCGCCGGCTTCCCACATTTGGTTGCAGTATGCAACATAGGCCTGAGATCAGCGTACGATCTGGTCCTTGCCGCCACCACATCCTGGGAGGGGACGACCAGTGACCAAGAAGACCGTTCTGATTGCCGTGGTTGTTGTTGTCGCGCTCGCCGCGGTCGGCATCTGGTACTTCGTATTGCGCAGCGACGCACCGCCGCCGGTGTCGCTCGACAGCGCCGTGGAGTCCGTCACGGACAGCACCACAACCACTGCGGGCTCCCCCGAAGGCGGATCAACCACGACGGCGGCTGCGCCGACCACGGCTGCGTCCGCTGGTCTCGACGGTGACTGGGCCATCGACACGACGGCGTCGTTTGCGGGCTACCGAGTGAAGGAAGAGTTGGCATCGATTGGATTCACCGAGGCCGTTGGCCGGACCTCCGACCTCACCGGCGGGTTGACCATCGCCGGCACCACTCTCACCGCGGTCGTGGTCGAGGTCGATATGACCACGCTGCAGAGCGAATCGAGCCGACGGGATGGCGCTCTCGACAGCCGTGGGCTGGAGACCGGCACCTTCCCCACCGCGACCTTTGTGTTGACCGAGCCAATCGATTTGGGCAGCGTGCCGGCGGTTGGCGAGCCTGTTGCTGCCGACGCGGTCGGCGATCTGACGCTGCATGGCGTCACCAAGACGGTCGCGATTCCGCTCGAGGCGCAGTTGGTCGACGACGGCACAATCGTTGTGGTCGGGTCGCTCGAGGTTGCCTTCGCCGATTACGGAATCGAGGCGCCCACCGGGTTCTCAGTACTCGACATCGAGGACCCCGGTACCCTTGAACTGCAGATCGCGTTTGTTCGCGGGTAGCGGCATTCCGCCGCCGGCTACTTGCCCAGCCTGTCGAGGAACCGGTAATAGGGTGCCGCTGCCGGCAGGAACCAGGCCTTCTGCCGGTAGTACGGGCGAGTGGGGTGATCGATCTCGGAAAAGGGGCTGCGGTCGATCTGGCCCGAGATGAGTTTGCCCACCTCGGCGCCGACGTAGCTTCCGAGACCGACGCCGTGGCCGCCGTAGCCGAGGGCGTACCACATGTCCTCGATCTGCCCGATGTGTGGCATGAGGTCGAAGGTGATCCCGAGCTTGCCCGTCCACGTGTGGGTGAACTCGACATCCTCCAGTTCCGGGAAGATCCCGATCGTCGTAGCTCGCAGAATCTCGGCACTCTCTTGGAGGTCGAGGTCGGTCGAGAGGTTGTTGCGTCCGCCGAGGAGGATGCGATTGTCTGGCGTTCGGCGGAAGTAGTTGAGGAAACGCCGTGAGGTCCACAACATCCGGTTGCGGGGGATGAGTCGCTCGACCGTTTCGGCCGGCAGCGGCTCGGTCACGACGATGTACGAGCCGATGGGCACAACACGGCGCCGCAATTCGGGCAACGGCCGGGCCCCGGTGTAGCCGTTTGTCGCCAGGAGTACCTGGCCCGCCGAGACCTTTCCCTTCGGAGTCAGGACTTGGTATCCGGCGGTGTGCTTGGCGATGTTGAGTGCCTCGGCATGCTCAACGATGTACGCCCCGGCTTCACCGACGCGTCGCGCCAGGCCGTAGACGTAGCGGGCGGGGTGTAGGCCGGCGCCAGCCTGGTCCACCAGTGCACAATGGAACTCATCCGAGTCGACGACGGTGGTGATGTCCTCATTGGGGACGACCTCGGTCCCGAACCCGAACTCGGCTCGCATCCACTCCGCTTCCTCCCGGAACTCCTCGAGGTTCTGGGTTCGGTAGCCGAGTTCGGCGGCACCGTTGCGTTCAAGAAAACAGTCGATCTTCTCGGCCGCGACAAGTTCTTCGACGTAGTCGATGGACGCCAGCGCGGCGTCCCAGAACTCCCGGCCGAGGGTCGGGCCGTAGCGCTTGAACACCTTGGCCGTTGAGGCCTTGAGACCGTAGTTCAACATACCACCGTTGACGGTGCTCGCCCCGGCTCCAACCTCTCCAGAATCGAGCACGGCAACGCTCAGGCCGGAGCGCACGATCTCGCGGGCCGCGTTCAGTCCGGTGACACCGGTTCCGACCACGGCAACGTCGACTGCGGTGGGTAGATCGGAGACGGGGAGGTCGTTGGGTCGAGGGAAGTCGTCACGCCAGAAGGGGGTGGTACTCAACATCCGGTGGAGGATAGGTCTCTTCGCGGATCCCTACGGCGCATCCAGGGCGGCGCGGAGACCCGCAGCCAACTCCTGCACTTGATCCTGAGTGATGGTCAATGGCGGTGACTCCTGGAGCCCTCCGCCGGCAGGCGCCCGCGTGATGGCACCGCCCTCGCAAGCGGCCACCGCGGCGCGGGGGCAAGCGTGGCATCCAGGCCATCATGGCTTGGCCCGGCGCCGTCTCGCTCCACCGATCAAGTCGTCCGCCACAGCGACCGACATTGACGAGGTGGCGGTCGACCGTCACCTTCGCGGATAGGCTCGTGGAGACAACGCGAGAGAGGGTCTCCCCGGCGTGACGGCTGCAGGACAACCAACCGAGTTGCGTCATGTCGCCCTTGGCGTGCTGGTGTTCCTACTGCCGTTCGAGTTCACTCGGGTGCTCACCGATTACCCCGGCGACGCCGGTGGGTTCAGCCGCCTCGTGACTGTGGGCCTGTTCGATATCGCTCTCGTCGCATTTGTCGCCCTGGCGCTGGTTTCGCTCGGTTCGCGATGGAATCGGAGGATCGGGTGGGGAGCATGGCTGGCGATTGGGCTGCTGGTCGTCGCCGTCGCCTCCCTGCCGTTCCACGGCTCGTCACGAGGGGTGGTCCTTGCGCTGCGCCTGGTGGGGGCGGCTTTGGTTGCGTTCGAGATCAGGACGTTGCGCCGTCGCGAGTTGATGCACGTTGTGATTGTTCCGCTCTTGGCGGCTGCGGCCACGCAGGGAGCGCTGGCGTTTGGACAGGCGATCACCGGCGGAGCGCTCGGCATCCCCGGTGAACCCGCGGAATTTGGACCGGTTGCCGGCACCGTGCGGCCTGCGGGCACGGCCTCGCATCCCTACATGTTGGCGACCTATTGCCTGGTCGCGGTGTCGGCCGGGCTGCTGGTCTGGAGACAATCCCTCTCGCGGTGGTGGCTGGTTCCGCTGGCGCTGGCGGCAATCCCCATCGGTCTCAGTTTCTCGCGGGCTGCGGTGGTGAGTGTGCTCTTCGCCGGCGTCGGTTGGGTCGTTGCCGTCGCTCGGAATCCCCGTATCTATGCCCCGCCGCTGGCCGCAGTGTTGCTCGGCATCGCCATCCCGGCATTGCTCTTTGCCCCGGCATGGCTGGAGCGGCTGGAGGATTCGACCACGGGCAGCCTCAACGATGCCAGCGCCAACCGGGTTGAGCTCACTAATCAGGCGATGGACATGATCGCCGACTATCCGCTGGTTGGAGTGGGACCGTGGCGGTACACGATCGTTGCCGAAGCCGACTACCCGCTCGCCTCCGGCGACGATTCGCCGGTGCACAACCTCCCCTTGCTGGTGACGGCCGAATATGGTGTGATCGTCGGACTGTTGTTTCTCGCGGCGCTGGTGCTGCTGGGCGTCAGAGCTGCCCGTACGGGTCCACTGACCTTCGCTCTATTTGGGGCCGTGATGGGGTTCACGCTCTTCGACGTGGTCCTCTATTGGTATCCGGCTGGTCTCGTGCTCTTTGGCATCTGGCTCGGTCTTCTTGATCGCTCCGCCCTGCCACCCGACCCGGCGCCGGCGGAGGCTACGACCGGTGCCGGCGAGTCAACCGGACCTTGATCTCCTCGAGCGAGCCGAAGTCCGAGTAGGGGAACACGTTCGGGGCGGCATGGCGGAAGTCACCGTCGAGTTCCTCGACACAAGCGTCGTAGCTGATGGTCCCAACTCGGAGGCTGGTGATCGTGGTGCGTCCCACCGATGCAACTGTCGGCTCTCGGAATCGTGTCGTCATGGGTCCTGTCCTCCCGCTCACTCCAGCGCGAATGCTGCGGCCGGTCACGAGAGATAGAGCCACCCGAAACCGTTGAGATACACCGAATGGGGCGATCGTGCGTCTAGGTGTGGATCTCGATGATGTCGCCATCCTCGACGACGTGGTCTCGGCCGACCTGCTGGCCCCCGAAGGCCCCGCCTCCCCACAAGCGGGCGTACTTGAAGCTTGCCGCGATATCGCGATGCACCAGCATGGCGACATCGAGCACCGTATCGCCCTGCCTCACGGTGAAGGGTTGGCCCATGTCGGCATCCTTGCCGGGGACTTTGGTGTAGACCCGGACGATGCCGAGCATGCGGAACAGCCATGCTCCCAATTCGTCGAGCCCCGCGCCGGTTGCGGCCGAAACGGCCAAGAAGGGAAAGCGGAGGCCGGTGAGTTCCTCGAACACCTCGAGTTCCTCGGTGATGTCGGGGATCTGGTCCGACTTGTTGGCGACGAGCAGTGTGGGGAGGTACGTGGCGAACGGATCGTCGCCCTCGATTCGAGCATGGCCGATGGTGACAGCCGGCCACGCTTCGCGCAGGATGACCCTGCGCTCTTCCAAGATCTCCATCGCCGCCAAGGCGCGTTCCATGCAGCCCGCAGTTCCGAGGTCGACGATGAACAAGGCGGCGTCGGCGGGTTGCAGTGTGTTGCCGATCCAGCTGATCGGGTGTTCTGGAGAAAGCGAGGGCTGATCGACGAGTTGAAACGCAACGTCTTCGTACAGATACATGCCGGGCTGCGGGTATTGGGTGGCGAACGGATATGGCTCTGAGGCGACGTGGGAACCGGTGAGTCGAGCGTGCAGCGCAGATTTTCCACCGTTGGGTGGTCCGATCAGGGCGATTTGGGCGGCTCCCTCGGGCCGGATGACCGTGGGCGGCCCGCCTCGGGCCCCCGTTCGCTGGGACGTGGTCAGGTCCTCGGTGAGCTCCTTGATCCGGGTCTTGATTCCGGCGCGGAGGTGCTCGGTGCCCTTGTGTTTGGGGATCGTACGGTGCATCTCACGCAGGCAGTCGAGTTTCTCCTGCGGGTCGCGGGCGCGCCGATATGCGGCCTCGGCAGATTTGTACTCGGGTGAGGTGTTGGTAGGCATAGGTTGCGCTGGTAGTCCAGTGGCCACATGGTGGTCGAACCTGCCGCCGGTTGCGAGGGCCTTTTGGACCAAACCGTCCGTTCCGGGTCACCTGGGCGCGGTCAGCACCTCCCGATACCACGCTTCCACCGCCGCGGCCGGCCACGTGAACCGTTCCCGCACGGCGGCTGCGTTTGCCTGGGCCGCCTTGCGGAGCGCGGTGTCGTCCAATGCAGCGCACAGAGCGGTCTCCCAGGCCGAGGCGTCGCCGGCCGGTACGAGCCTGACCCCCGGGAGGTCCCCAATCTCGTCGCGGGTTCCGGGAAGGTCGGAGGCAACCACGGGCACGCCGCTGCCGAGATACTCGATGACCTTGGTGGGAAGCGAGTATCGGTAGTTCGGTGTGTCGAACAGCGGTGCCACCCCGATGGCCGCAGTTGCCATCGCCGCCATGGCCTCAGCGTGGGGGAGGGGACCGACGACCTCGACGCCGTGATTGGCTCTGGTGAGTTCGGCAGCCATCTGATCGGAACATGGACCGATGATCCTCAGTGGGGCCGTGGGTGCCGCAGCCGCGAGTGCGGCCGCAACGAAGGGAACCCCGCGCGCCGTGGTGACGTCGCCGACATAGACCGCAGCACCGTCGGAGGGCTGGGGCAAAGGGAGGTCATCAGGGTAGTTGGCGAAGACGGGATGCCGTCGTGCGAGCAGCAGTGCATAGCCGGGTTCTGCGAGGGTGATCGAGCAGGTCCGTTCGGCCACGCGCAGGAGAGAGCGAGAAGCCCACGACAGCGGGCGACGCATCAGTTTTGGGAGCCACTCCTTCGTGAGCAGCTGGCCGGGGACGTTCTCGTGGAGATCGAAGACGACGCGGCGTCCTAAGAGGCCGGCTGTAATGCTCGCCGGCAGCAACTCGGGGTCGTGGGTGATGGCGACGTCATAGCTTCGGCCGGCAAGGAGGCGTAGGGCGGCGAGGTTGCGCCACAGTCGGCCGCCGGCGAGTTCGATCCATCGTTCGATCCCGGTCCGAGAGGATGGTTCCGGGGCACGTGTGGCGTAGGTGATCGTCCCGAGCGGTGCGAGGGTTGGGATCAGCTTCTCGCGGATCCGGGTGTCGTCGGCGCGGTGCACCGTGCTCACCACGAGGATGCGGGCGGAACCCATCGGTCAGAGGGCGACGACGTTCGGCCGCTCGATGCCCCGCCTGCGGTAGGCGCCACGGGCATCGAACACAGTCGGTACTTGGTCGGCGAGGGCGGCGATGTCAATGTCGTCGTGGTCGGTCAGTAGGACTGCGATTGCGTGGTCGCCGAGATCATCGGCGGTCACGGCTTCAAAACCCCAGTGAGCGATGCGGGTGGTGCCAACAACCGGGTCGAGCACTGTGATGCGGGCACCACGTCGTTCCAGCTTCTTGAGCACCTCGATCGAGGCCGACTCGCGGTCATCGGCGATGTTGGGCTTGTACGAGATGCCCACGCCAAGGATGGACGTGCCCGACACCGCCAATCCGAGACCGTTGAGGACGTCGGTGATCCGATCCGCGGTATACGTGGGCATGGCGGTATTGACCTGTTCGGCGGTGTCGATGAAACGGGTGGCGATCTTGGCCTCGCGGGCTCGCCAGGCGAGAAACTGCGGGTCGAGTGGGATGCAGTGCCCACCTACGCCGGGGCCCGGGTAGAAGGCTTGGAACCCGAACGGCTTGGTTGCGGCCGCGTCGATGACCTCCCAGATGTCGATCTCCAACTCGTGAGCGAGTTGCGCCATCTCGTTGACCAGAGCGATGTTGACGGCGCGATACGTGTTCTCCAACAGCTTCGCCATCTCGGCCGCCCGGGCGCTCGAGACGACGTGGACCGCCCCGAAAAGTCTCCCATAGGCCGCGGCCGCGACCCGTCCGCTCGCCGGAGTGACGCCGCCGACGACCTTGGGGATGTCCTCGGGGGCCAAGTCGCCGCCGGGGTTCACTCGTTCGGGGGAGAATGCGACGAAGGCGTCTTGATCGAGATGGAGGCCGGCCGCCTCGATCGCAGGCACGACCAGGTCCTCGGTAGTCCCCGGATATGTGGTCGACTCCAGCGAAATCAGGACACCGGGTTGTGCGGCGGCAGCCACCGTTGCGGCCGCCGTTTCGATAAACGAGAGGTCAGGTTGACGGTTCCGTCCCAAGGGGCTGGGAACGCAGATGAAGACGGCGTCACACTGTGCCAGGAGGGAGGGGTCTGCGGTGACGACGAGGCCCGCGGCCAACGCTCGTGCCAAAGCCGCGTCGGAAATGTCGTCGACATGAGATGAGCCGTCGGAGAGTCTCGCCACCCGCTCGGGTGAGATGTCGAACCCGACCACGGAGAGTTCGCGTTCGGCCGCTGCCACAGCGAGTGGCAAGCCGACGTAGCCGAGACCGATGATGCCTGCGGTCCAGGGGTAGTCGGCGAAGCGCTTTGCGGCGGCGTCGGCCGAGGATGGTGCGGTCATGCGAACTCCCGAGGTTGGGGAACGTGCAAAGTCTAGGAGGCGATAGTCGGATGCCTTTGGAGCGGGCAGGCCGACTGGTCCGAAGTCCTACGGTACCCAGGTGAGGGCTTCACACTCGGTGGCGGTATCGAGACCCTTGCCGCCGTTGCACGTGTCATCCGCAGCGCCGCCGTCGAGTGCGTCGTCGCCGGCGTGGCCGAAGAGAGTGTCGCCGTGGGCGCCTCCGAAGAGACTGTCGTTGTCCGGGCCACCTCTGAGCTCATCGCGGCCCGCATCGCCGTGGAGGACGTTGTCGCCGGCGCCACCCGTCAACCGGTCGTGTCCATTACTCCCGTGGATGATGTCAAATGAGGGGCCGCCGTTCAGAGTGTCGTTGCCGGTGCCGCCGTCGATGAAGTCCTGCCCCTTGCCGCCGGAGATGACATCGTGGCTCTTGTCGCCGTAGAGGGTGTCGTTTCCGGCTCCGCCGAGGATGGTGTCGGCGCCAGATCCGCCTTTGACCTTGTCGTCACCGGGGCCGGCGCAGATCACATCGTTGCCGCCGCGGCCGTCGATGGTGTCGTCTCCGCCGTAGCCCAAGATGACATCCTTGCCGGACGTACCGACGATGTGCTCGGAGCGCCTCGAGCCGACGATGGTTGCGAAGTGGCCGGCGCACACCACACCCGCCAGCCCGATGTCGAACACCTGGGGCGATCGTAAGCCGAATGCCTGGCGGATTCGCCAGCCGGGCACGTCCTCGGTGACGAAGACGCCCTGGTCGATACCCTCAAAATGGACTAACCCACCGGGCGGACCGTCGACGACCTGCGCGGTGATCAGACTCTCCCACGCTGGGCCGCTCCCGTCGATGGTGCCAATCATCTCGAGCACGGTGGCGACGTCAACCTCCTTCTCCCAGGTCGCGAGTGGGTTGTTGACCTCTTCGATGATCGAGTAAGGATCTTCCACCGGCACCAGATAGGGGTAGAGCGTTGAGCTTCCGAACCCGGTCGTGTTCGATTCGGAGACGCCGCCGTTCGATGAGCTGTAGGTGGCCACGATCACATTGGCCTTGGTGAATCGTGCCGCATCGGGGCCGCGGTAGGTGATGACCTGGTCGGCGGTGGCATCGGCTGCCGCCACCCATGAAGCATCTTCCGCCTCCCAGCCCTTGTAGACCTGATCAGCCGAGGTATCGACGATGTGGCACCAGCAATCCGTCTGCCGGGCTGGAGTCAATCCGGGATCTCCCGGGGACCGCCGCGAGGCGTCCTCATAGCTGAGGAAGCGGTTGAGCGCGTAGGTGCGGGAGGCCAGCGTCTGCGCGGCGAGGGCTTCGGAGTGCCAGCTAGTTGGGACCTCACTGATTCCGTAGACGTAATCGTCGAAGTCGAGGGACGTTGCGACGTGGAACCGTGGGACACCCGATACCTTGCGAAGTTCGAGCGCGCCCCGCCCGTACTGGCGGTCAAGCGTCGACACCGATCCGGGATCGAGTTCGATGGTGAGTCGGCACAGCGGGGCCACCACGGGCTCCGGCGGTGGCGGTTCCTCGTCCTCCAGTGGGGCCTCGTCCGGCGGCGGTTCGCCGGCGGGGACGTCCTCCTGTGGGGCCTCGTCCGGCGGCGGTTCGGCCGCGAGGTCTTCTTCCTGTGGGGCCTCGTCCGGCGGCGGTTTGGCCGCGAGGTCTTCTTCCTGTGGGGCCTCGTCCGGCGGCGGTTCGGCCGCGAGGTCTTCTTCCTGTGGGGCTTCCGCCGGTGGCGGGTCGTCTTCTGCCGGGGTGTCGGTGACGTCGCCGCCGACTGCGCCACCTTCGAGCGGGGGCGAGTCGGGCTTGTCGATCACCACGTCGTCGGGGGGCGGTGGAGGCATGACGACCGCCTCGCCGTTGCGGGTGAACGTGCAGCCGCGGCGGGTGCCTTCGTAGGTGATCACCCACGATTCGCCTTGGTTGGCGGGAAGCGAGTTGACGCAGTCAGCGTCGAAGCAGATGGTGAGATCGCCCGACGTGATTTCGAGAGGTAGTGAGCGGTGGCGCTGGGACAAGCCAACCCACAGTGGGCGCTCCACTCCCAGGACCTCGGGTTCGAGCGGCAGCGCGGAGGTCGGCTCGACCTCGGTGCCGGTGTAGTAGGCAGTGACGATCTCCTCGCCGGTGAAACCGGCGAGGGCGCGCCCCTGGGCCCCGTATTGGCTCATCCCGACCGTGTGACCAAAGCCTCCGCCCACGAAGGTGATCGTGGCTGAGACCGCGGCTGCGGCTGTAGCGTTGGTCGCCCCGGGTTCGGCGCCCGCGTCAATCTGTGCCGCGCTGAGGCCCGGCACCAAGAACGCGGCCAAAGCCACACAGAGCGCGATGAAATTGCGAAGGGTTCCCATACCTGTCCTTGGATGCTGCTGCTGGTTCAGTTCAACAAGAGGTGCCTTTCGTACCCGTTTCTCGCCCTACCATCGCCGCTGCATGTCATTGTCTGCACGTCTCGTCCAATTCACTCGACTCGGCGCCCGTCTGGTCTACGGACAGTTGCGGCGTGGTCCGGGAGCGTTAGCCGATCTGTTTCGCGACACCGTGTTGACCTTCTTCGGGAAGTCGAGCGTCGATCTTTACCGAGAATCCGCCGTCGTGGTGGGGGTCACGGCCGGCGAAACGTCGGCCGGCGAGAAGCCGATCGAGGAGCAGGGGCCACCCGCCAAGAAGCGGCGGAGGGCCGCCTTCGTCACCCAGTTCGGACTGGGGCTACTACGCCAAGGCAACGTCGAGGATGCCAAATGGGTGCTTGACCGGGGCGTTGGCTGGTTCGGCACTGATCAACGGTTGCGAGCTGCTGCCGATGTCGTTGATGGCGAGCACGTGGTCCTGTCCGGCGAGTGGAGTCCGACCTGGCAGAGTCCGTCACAGGCGGCGGGCGCCCCCATCCTGGTGGATCGTGCGCAAGGCCGGGTGCTTCACGTGGTCGGCAAGTCGCTGCCGCAGACACTCGCCGGCTACACGGTACGGACGCAGTCGGTGGTGACGGCGCAGCGGTCGGTCGGCCTCGACCCGGCCGTGGTGACCAGGCTCGGGTTCCCCTGGTACGTCGGTGGCGAGGCCGATGCCGCCATCGAGTACGTCGATGGCATTCCTCACTACCGCATCGGCCACGGTGAGGTTCCGCGTCGCTGGGACGATCGGCTTGATGCGAACCTCGCTGCGCTGGTTCCAATCGTCGAGGAGGTCAGACCTCGGGTGTTGCATGCCCATTCCGACTTTGAGAACCCGCTGCTGGCTCTCGCCCTCGGCGAGTGGTTTGATCTGCCGGTGGTGTACGAGGTGCGCGGATTCTGGGAAGAGACTTGGCTGTCGAAGTCGCCGGAGCGCAAGCCCGAGGCAGACCGCTTCCGGTGGCGTCATGAACGCGAGTTGGGGTGTATCCAGCGGGCAGATCACGTTGTGACTCTCGCTGAGACGATGCGCAGCCGCATGGCCGCCGATGGGGTCGATCCCGCCCGGGTGACGATCATCCCGAATGCCGTTGATCCCGCCGACTTCCCTGTGATGACTCGCAGCGAGGAATTGGCGCAGAGCCTCGGCATCGCGTCGACGGAGGTCGTCGTCGGCTACATCTCGAGCCTCGTGTCCTATGAGGGGATCGACACGCTCATCAAGGCGCTGCGGTTGGCCCGGGATTCCGGACTACCCGTCCGCGGCCTCATCGTTGGTGATGGCGATCAGCGTGAGAGTCTCGAGCAGCTTGCAGCCAGGCGCGGCATTGCCGACGTGGTGAGCTTCACCGGCAGAGTGCCATACGACCAGGTCCTCGGCTACTACAGCCTCATCGACATCTTCGTCGTGCCCCGGCGCAACGATCGGGTGTGCCGGTTGGTGACGCCACTCAAACCGTTTGAGGCGATGAGTACCGGGCGGGCCTTGGTGATGTCGGCCGTACCGGCCCTGGCCGACATCGCGTCCGAGTCCGGGGCCGCCGTCACCTTCGAACCGGAGAACGCCGCTGATCTCGCCATGGTCCTCAACCGACTCGTCGGCGACGAGGCGGCCCGAGGCGCGTTGGCCGAACAAGGGGCAACCTGGGTTCGTGCCCACCGCACCTGGGACGACAACGCCCAGCGCTATCTCGAGATCTACCGAGACCTAGGTGCCATCGACTGACAGGCGGCATCCGGCGAGGCTTCTACCTCTCCGGGTTCGGCGGTCAGGCTTCGTAGCGGTCGGCCAGAATCTCGGCAATCCTGCCGCCGGCGTGGCCATCCCACAGCGGGATGTCGGCCGGGACCCAGTCGCGCGCCAGGGCCGCGTGGGCGGCGGTCGCGATCTCGTCGGGTTCAACCAATCGGTTGGTTCCCATCGTCACAGTGATGGGACGCTCGGTGTTGGGTCGCACGGTCAGGCACGGAACGCCGAGGATCGACGTTTCCTCCTGGATCCCGCCCGAGTCGGTGAGTACGAGGGATGAATCGGCGACCAGCGACATGAAGTCGGTGTAGCCGAGCGGGTCGATCACCAGGAGTCCGGGATGGTCGAACAGTCCTGCCGCCCCAAGTACCTCGCGGCCGCGTGGATGAAGCGGGATCACCAGAGGAAGCTCGGAAGCCACAGCGGCCATTGCGTCCACGATGGCCTGAGCCCGATCAGCATGATCGACGTTCGCTGGCCGATGCAGCGTCACAACTCCGAACGTTTCGCCTATCCCGTGTGTGGCTCGGATGGATGTCGCATCGAGCCGGTCCCGGAACCGAACCAACGTATCGATCATAGGATTGCCGACGGGGCGGATCCGGTCGGCCGCAATACCTTCGGCGGCCAGGTGGTCGGCGGCCTCCGGCGAGGTGATGAGGAGGAGGTCTGCCAGCGCGTCGGTCACAACGCGGTTGACCTCCTCGGGCATCGTTCGGTCAAAACTGCGCAGCCCGGCCTCCACGTGAGCGAGCGGTATGAGCAGCTTGGACGCCACCAGCGCAGCCGCCAGTGTTGAGTTGACGTCCCCGTACACGACCACCGCCGCAGGCTGAATGTCGAGCATCGTGGCCTCGAGTGCCGTCAGCAGTGCAGCCGTTTGGGTCGCGTGGGAACCGGACCCCACCCCAAGATTGATGTCGGGCTCCGGCAGCCCGAGTTGCTCGAAGAACACCTCGGAGAGCTGCCGGTCGTAGTGCTGCCCCGTGTGGACCAGCAAAGGGTTCGAGCCCAGGGCTTGGGCCGCCGCCACCACCGGGGCAGCTTTCATGAAGTTGGGGCGGGCCCCGATGACGTGCATGAGGCAGCTCGGGGACGCGTTCATGTCAGCCGCTGATGAAACGGTCGTACCACTCTTCGGTGAGGGCGTCCGACTGCTTCTGGAGCTTGATGTCCTCACGATCGCGGTTGGCCACGATCGCGGCAGCGTCGGGCAGTTCGAGCAGTCCGGCGATTTCGAGCAGCAGCTCGTCACGAGCGGCTGGGATGTCCTCGTAGTCGATTGTGATGGAGGGCGTGAGTTCAGACGCTTCCAGTTCGCGCTCCCACATGGCCTCATCCTCAACGATCCGCACGAGGTTGGCGATCAGAGCGTCGCGATCGTAGAAGGGATCGGCGGTTTGCTCTTTCAGCACCCCCCACTTGCCGGTCTGCTGTGCCTTGGTCAGGGAGATGGCTTGGCGAAGCTTGTCCTTTCGCAGCAGCTTGACCACCACCACGTCACCGAAGTGCTTGGTCAGGTTGCGAAGCCGGCCCGGTTCGGGCGGCAGCATGCCCTCTGTGGTGAGGATGTCGAGGTGGCGGACCATCAGCTTGACGGCGAGTACACCGTTGGGTGAGGCCGTCTTGGCGTGCAGCTTCGCGATGTACGCATCCAGGTCACCACGCGGGACATCCCACTTGTTGGTGAGACGTTCGTAGCGCGGCCGGTTGAAGAACTCTCGGGGCGTGCCGAGAGCGTTGGTGCTGCGCATATCGGCGGCGAGCAAGCTGCTTCCGGTTCTCGGCAGGGTACAGATGAAGACACTCTTCACGGTTACTCCGGGGTAGGGATCGTTGCAGTGGGGGCCACGGCGGGTCGGCGGTCAGTCATGGATGACGAGCCGTTCGAGGTGGGCGGCGAATTGCCCGGCGATGGCGGTGGCATCGTACCGGTCGCGGAACGCTGCGGGAAGTTCACCCTGATCGGCGCGAGCCGCGATGGCTTCTTTGATGGCTCGGAACAGGTCCTCATCGGAGGACCGTTCGAAGAGGTGCACCAGTCCAGAGTCGAGCACGTCGCGGGTGACGCTGTTGTCGGGGGCGACCGAGCGGCATCCGAAGGTGAGCCCGAGCATGAGGACTCCCGAGTTCAGCACTTGGCGGTAGGGGAGTACGACGACGTCGGCGCTCCTGAACATGACCTGGACGTGTTCGTCGGGGATCGGATTGGCCGTGATACTGGCGCCTTCGGTCACCTCAACCGCCTCGATCAGGTCGGAGTTGTCGATGGAGCCCATGGTGGGTCCGGCGACCATGACCCTGAGGCGCAAGCCCGTGTCGGCGGTGAGTTTCGGCAGCAGGCGAACCAAGCGGTCGAAGCCCTTGTACGGCCGGATGGCGCCGAAGGCGAGTAGCATCACCTCGTCGTCGTCGAGACCGATCAGGCTGCGGGCGGCCTCGCGGGTGAGGTACTCCTCGTAGATTCCGTTGTAGAGCGGGTGGTCGACGACGAACAGCTTGTCGGGATCGATCGTGTAGTACGGCTCGACCTCTTCAACCGTCCGGGCGTGCAGGACGTGAATACCGTGGGCGAGTTCGATCAATCGTTGTCGCAGCTCGATCTCGACGTTGGGGAATGGGCAGTCGTGCGGGAGCGGTTCGTGGATGCTCCACAGGAACGTGCCACCGCGTTCGACATACGATTCGATCGGAGCGAGGAACTCGGCGGTCTTCTCTCTGGCCCGTTCTTCGGTCGTTGCCCCGAGTTGGGCGATCCGTGTCCAATGGAGGTGGAACGCCGAGTCGGCAGGCAGGCGGTAGAGGTGGTCGAGTGAGCCCAGCGGGCGGGCATCAAATCCAACCTCGGGACACCGGGCGTACAGCAGACGCAGGTATGGGTTCTGGGTGCCGCCAGGGAAATACGACAGGTCGTGAAGTTCCAGCCCTGCCGGAGCAGCCAACTCTGACCGCTGTTCCCACCAGGCCTCCTCCGGGAAGCGGATCTCGCGCTGCAGGTCTGCCAAACGGCGTCGGGCGCCGCGCAAGTCTTGGCGTGCCTTGTCCCGCTGTTCCCTGGTTTGGCGAAGCTGCTTGCGGGCGTCGTCGCGCTGTTGGCGCAATTGCTTCACTTGCTTCTTGGAGCGATCGCGCTGGCTCTTGGCTTCCTCATTGAGTTGGCGGGCCCGCTCCAGCTGTGATGTGAGCCCTTTGGTCCGGGCCTGCTGCGACTTGGCCTGCTCCTTGAGGTGCTGCAGGCGTTCGCGCTCGGTCGCGCCCTCTGCGGTGGTGGGGCTTCTGCCCGTCGCAGGAGCGGAGGGCCTTGCCGACTCTGGAGCCAGACCACCGACCTCGACGGATCTGTAGTCGGAGGCCGCGACGTCCGGTCGAAGCACGAAGAGTTTCACTCCGCGCTTGACCGGGCCTGGGACGTATTTCTTCACACCACCGAGTGCCATCAGGACCGAACCCCACCTGTCGACGGGCCAACGTACCCTAACGCTCGACCGAGTCGTCCGGCCGTTTCCCTTAGTCCGGCCAGCTCGGCCGGGGTGAGGTCGTGCTGAGCCCGGTCCCATTCGCCGCGCTGCTGGCGGGTGCCCCCGACTCTGCTCTCGAGGATGGATTCGTCGATTGGCACGTCCGCAACGTTGGCAATGGTTGCGAACTTCGAACCGCGGGTGAGGTCTTCATAGGCAACGATCGTGCCGCCAACCTCGGGCGCCCATCGGATGAACGACTCGGTGAGTCGGTTCCAGATCGCACCGAAGTGCTCTGCGGTGGCAACCTGTTCGTCCGGCCAGCGGTGATACCACCAGTAGCTGTGGGCCCTGATCTCGTGCAACATCCGGTACGACAAGAAGGCGTCGTACGGGTTGCGGTGGAGGAAGATGAAGCGGGCGTCCGGGTAGATCCGTTTGAGGTATAGGGCGTGTTCGCCCCCGAGCCTGACGCCTTTGAAACCCCAACGCGAGAAGCCGGACGCTGTGGCAGGCTCGCTGAACAGCCGATCGAAGAAGGCGCGGTGGGCGGCGAGCAGGTCCGTCGGGCTCGGGTAGGCATTGGCGATCCATCGTTCGGCCGTCGGGGGGTCTTGCGGGTCGACGATGTAGTTGGCCGGAGGCCATTTGTCGCTGAAGGGAATCAGTGACTCGGCCATCCGCCGCACCAAGGTGGAGTGGTCATAAGGCTCACCCCACATCAGCAGCTCTCCGCTCGACACGATGAGGCGCTGCACCAAGGTCGAACCGGAGCGCCAGGCCGAGGCGAAGAGGAACACCGGGGCATTGCCCGGCGGCAGCGGCGGCGGCTCGAATCGTTCGATCAACGAGGTGAGACCGTCGGCGATTGTCCGTGGCTCTGGGGTCATCTCAGTACAGGGGTAGGTCGGAGAGTGCGGCGACTGTTGCGTACCAATGGCGGTAGGCATCGATGCGGAGGCGAGAATCCTCCGACGGCGCCGGGGCCGGTGCCGTTGCGGACGGTTCGTAGCCGAAGTCGATCATCGTCTCGCCACAGGTGTGCTCGATGATGGCCCGGTCCTCTTCGGTCAATTCGCCTTTCCAGGTGGCAACGCGGTCGGTGGTGACGGCGCCCATCGCTCCGGCCTTCCACGACTCGCGTTCGGCGAACAGTGGGTAGCGGGTCACTAAGTCGTCCGTGAGCGGCTGTGGTTGATACGGAACCTCGAGGAAGTTGGCAAGTCGTTCCTGATAGGCCCCAGTGTCGGACACGATGTCCTCGTATCGAGCTACGAGGCATCGTTGCGGGCCGAGGATCCTTTCCGCATCTTGTATCGACCGTTGGTGCAACAGCCAACGCTCGGCCAGCGAATGGGCGTCTCTTTCTCCCCAGGGGACGCCGAGATGGGAGCGATACACGGCTCGCGGGTCGCGCACGACCGCCACCAGCTTGAGGTGGGGCTGGCTCTGGGTCAGGTGCTCCCAGTAGGCGATGTGTCCGGGGGTCTTCTCGCCCAGTACGACCGCCGGGGGACTCATCGCGGCAACCATCGATTCGAACACGTGGAAGAGTCCGATGCGGCGGTCCCGGATCCGGGTCTCGCTCAGGATGTCGCCTGAGTTGACGCCGAGGGTCCGTTCGTCGAGTTCCTTCACGGCCCAGTTGACCATGCCGGGCCGGTCGGCTCCGCGCAGCGGGAAGTCGTAGCGATAGCGGGCGCGGTCGGCCAACGCCCAGTAATGCGTCTCCGCCGGAACCCACACGCCGGGCAATTCGGCACAGAGTCGCTGCACCAGGGTGGTGCCGGACCGAGACGTGCCAACGATCAGGAACGAAAGCGTGCCGGGAGCGGGGAGAGCCATCGTCATGCCGTCTCCGTTGTCGGGTATGCGGGCCGCTCGTGGATATCAACCAACCCGACGTCGCGCACCGCGATCTTCGTCTCGACGCCGTCGTGGACCCAACCGATCGTCCCCTCGGGATGGACGATTGGGGTCGGCGGACGGTCGAACGCGAAGAGTGTGGCGAAGGTGGCTTGGGCGCCGTTGAGTTCCCAACCGAACGCCCAGTTCGGCACCATGACGCCGGCCCGGGGCGCCCACCAACCATTGAGGCGTGGCGCCGTCTTGCGGCGCATGGGCGTGAGCGGTTGCTGGCTTGCGCGCAGCGGAGCGGCGAAGGCCAACGGGTTTCCGAGGTCTGTCAGCATGTAGCGGCGCCCGTCCTTGACGAGATCGAGTTCTTCTGCGGCGTGGAACCGTTGACGGTAGTTGTGCGTCACGCCGACGTTGTCATACAGCATGTCGACGATGAGTAACCACTCGGTTGGCTTGGTCATCACGCTGCGACGATGGGTGACGGTTTCGATCTCGGCGCGAGCATCGGCGAACACCACACCGCGCAATTCGCCCCAACGTTCGATCGTTGCTGCGCCGGTAGGTCGCCTGCCGTCAACCGTGACGGTGTTGTGGGCTCGTGGCGAAACGAAGTACTTGACCGCGGCTGCGTCGGGGGGTGCCGGTGGGCGGGCTCCGCCGTTGACCAGGATCCGGCGACCACGATCGAACCACACGACTGCCAAATCGTCGCGTTGGGGGTGGCGGCGCCGGTCGCTGCCGGCCTGGAGGGCTACATAGCTGGCCCCGGGATCACGGTCCGGGGTGAAAGGGCGCGCTGGGCGGATCACGAAATAGCCCGAATCGGGGAACACCTTGAAACTCCCCTGCGGTGGTGCGCCGATCCGGCCCATGCTGGCGAGGTGGCGGAGGGCCTCACTTCGGTAGCGGTCGTGGACAAAGCGCAAGGCGATCTGCGGGCCGTCCCACGCGGGCGAGATGTATTGCTCGCCGGTGTCGCCGAACGTCGCCAACGTCCCGTCGGGAAGCACAAACCAGGCGAGCGCTTCCTCTGCCCGCTCTTGCAGGCCGCTGAGTTCGGGTGCCTCGACCATCTCGCTTCGTAGCACAGCGGTGAGTAGCCCCAGCTCGGCGTTGTGGCGGGCCGGATCGTGGCTGCGGTGGATCCCGTCGGGGCCGAAGGCATTGCGGAACGCCTCGACGGCGGCGATTTGTGCCTCGGTTTTTCGGTGGCGGGCGTTGCCCGACAGGCGTGTGGCGAGGGCAAGTAGACCGCAAGTGGCCGGGACGCCGGGGTCTGCTCCGAGCGCCGTCTCGGCCTGCGAGGCCAAATCCCACAAGGGCTGGAGTTCTGCCGGCCCGAAGCCTCCGTATCGCTCGGCCTCGGCGAGGATGTACGCCAGGCGCCACGTCCGCGCCGCTTGGACATCCATCGTGTCTGGAGCGGTTTCGCCGCGATGAGCGCGGGTCCAGTCGCGGGCGAGGTCAACCGCAGGTTCGAGGTATCGCGGTTCGCGAGTCTCGGAGTACATCTCGAGAAGCGGATCGAGGAATCCCCACGAGGCGAGGTCGCGTGGGGTGGGGAGGCTCGGGTCGCTTCGCCAGCGGAAGGGCGGCATGAGTGGGATGGGGTCGGGTTCCCCGGCGCGAACCAGACCGACCTCGAGGAGGCCTTCGGCGATGCGGTCGATGGGTCGGGCGCTGCTCCAGTCGGGGCGGTAGTAGGGCAGCGGCGGGCCAACCCGTAGCGGAGCGGGAGCGCCGAGATCGGTGGTCATACGTACCTGGCCATCGTTGCTTCGTGGCGCCGGAACGACCACACCCCGAAGGTGAGCATGACGACCGCCCATGCGGCGGCAAGAGCCAGCATGACAGGCTCAAACGGGTCGTTGATCAGAGCGGTGCGGTAGATCGACAGCATCGAGAACATGGGGTTGGACTTGATGAGTGCCTGGAGGAACTCGGTCTGGTTGGCCAGCCTCTCGACTCCCCAGAGGATCGGCGAAAGATAGAACCAGATGCGGGTGAGGTGAGGGATGAGGTTCCGGGCGTCCCGATTGGGGACGATGATCCTGGCCACGAAGGCGCCGATGCCGAGCGTGAACGCAAACTGGATGACTATGGCCAAGGGAAGCAAGGCAATCCGGTAGGTCGGCGTGATGCATGTGATGTCCGAGTTGCCGGCCGCCTGGAGGCAGCTGACCGGGGTGACCAGCAGGTAGAAGACGGCGAGTCCGGCGAGGAAAGTAGCGAGGGCGTCGATGACGGCGGCCAGCGGAAGCACCATGCGTGGGAAGCGCAAGTTGGCGATCAGCTTGGTGTTGCTGATGATGATTGCCCCGGAGCCGATGAGCCCGACGCTCAGGAAGCGAAAGACCAGCACACCAACGATGAGGTAGGCGAGAAAGCTCGAGTTGGACCGCGACGTTCCCTTGATGATCACTCCGAACACCAGGAAATAGACCCCGGACATCAGAAGGGGATTGATCAGCCACCACACCCGGCCGAGGGTCGTACCCGCTACTGAACTAGCGAGGCTGCCGCGGGCCAAGTGCAGGGTGAAGTCACGCCTTTCCCACAGTTCACGCCAGTAGGAAGAGCGCGACACGTTGGTTGGTGCCGTCGTAGTCGCCATCTGGCTGCGAGTGTAGGGCTGCTAGGCCAATCTGCCCGGCCGCAGCGGGCCGCGTCGGCGTTGGCCTGCTGCCTATCCGAGCCCTCCCACTACCCTCACGGCGTGAATCGAAGCGCCTGGATCGGTCTGGTTGTGGGGCTGCTGATCGGCGCCGGAGGCATCCTTGGGATCGGAGCGCTGACGGGCGCCGACTCCATGGTGACGACCACAGTGCCGGTGGCAGCCGAGTCCACGCCGACCGTGCCGCGGCCGGTGTGGGTCGACGCGACGGAGACCGTTGTTGGGCCCGCAGTCCTGTTGCCGGAGGGCCTGTCACGTGAAGGCAACGAGGTGGTGTTCCGCTATGACCTGATGACCCTCGTGCCGCTCGCAGATATCGAACCTGCCCTCCAATGGGTGTCTCCGCAGAGCGGATTTGCGCCGATCGATCCTGAGGACATGGACCCCATCCATCCGGTGCGTTGGTCGCTGGTGACGGCCGGAGGCGACATCGCAGGCGAAACGAGCAATCCAAGTGCTCGCGCCGCCAGGTTCGAGGTCGTCGAGGGTTTCCAATTGGATTCGGTCGAGGCCGTCCGGATCGACGAGTACCGCCTTCCCGTGCCGGTTGATGTGGAGTTCGAACTCTCGGAGGGCGCTCCACGCGTCGAGGTGGCCCCAGGGGTCTTCGTGTCGCTCATCTCTTTGGTCGATCAGGGCGAGCAGACGATCGTCCAGGTCGAGATCGCGAGCGAGTACGCCCTCAATCGAGAGCATCTTGGCATTGGGGGTGTTGGCCCGCAGTGGCGCAGCGCGGTGCGCGAGGCCGAAGGCAGACCGCGCTACAACCTCCGTTTGGGGGGCACTGAGCGGTCGGGTCCTGTGACGCTGAGGGCCCGTGGGTACGTCTGGCTGCCAGCTTCCGAGGTTGTTCTGGTCACGACGGGGGCTGGCGGATGACGGACGACGTCTGGCGCGAACTCCTGCAGTCCCCCCTCGACGACGACCCCCCGGACCGCCGCAGCGGCGAGGACGGTGGCAAGAATCCCGGCCTCCGGTTCCTGGCGATTGGGCTGGCGATCGGTGTGATGGTCGCAGCCGGATGGGTGCTCCTGGCCGGTGATGACGCGGTGCCAGAGACCGAAGCGGCCGTTGCGACCACCACGAGCGAAGCGCCTGGAGTCGTCGTTGATGCGTTCCCGGTTGGCTACGTCGAAGTCGCCGATGGTGTGGGGGCGCGGCCGGAGGTGATGTATGTGCAAGGGTCCGACCTCTACCTGGTGGTGAGTACCGCGGTGCGCAGCGACGTCGACCCTGCCACCGTTGAGACCTTCAAGGGCGGCGAGTGGGTAGTGCTGGGCGGTGTCGCCCCCGTGACCGCAAGCGCAGAGTTTTCCAGCGCGCAGACGCTCGGCGTCGTCACGGTGCGCTTCTCCGCCGGTGCGATTCCGCCGGGCCAGGCGACCTCGCTGCGACTGTCGCCGGCGACACCGAGGGTCAGCTACGACCATGAGGTTGAGTACACGACCGAAGGGTTGCCATTCGAGACGTCCGAGGCCTTGCGCTTCAGTGCCGACTACGGAGACGCCGAGGTTGTGGTCGACCGGATCGCGTTCGATGCCAACGTTGGTGTCGTCGAGTGGCACGTAGACGGGCCCGACACGGTCCGGGCGCGGGTCGACACGGTGGTGGTTCTGCCGGATACCGCCGGTGGAGAGGACGACCCGGCGACGCGGCTCGTCTCGGGGCGGCTCACGCAGACCTTTGGATTTGACCGCCCGGGGCAGCCGGCGGTGGGGCACTCCCGGGGGGAGGACGACGTGATCCGGCGGGTCGGCAACGAAGTCGAGACCGACGATGAGATCTCGTCGGTTGTGGTTTTGCTGACGATCTCCGTTCAAGACGTGGTGCGCGGCGAACCAATCGAACTCCCGCTCGATGGCGTTGAGGTCCTCGAACGCTGACCGAGAAGTCCCATTTCAGGGCCCTGATTCGGGTCTTTGGGCCCTTGGTGGTCGGTCTTCTTTGAGTGAGGGTAGGTGGATGGAGGTCTACCTCCAGGTGATCTGACGACGACGGCGGTGCGGCGGGGAAGGTAATCCAGGGGCGCGCCGCCGTGCGTCCGCGTCTGGGGCCGTTGTTCTTGTCCCATCCTCGCTCCGACCGGCCGGCTACCAGCCTTCAGCGAGGTCGCTTCGATCGAGGAAGCGGCAAACCGCTCGAGTGACTCGAGCGTCGTCGTCGAGACCGCTCGGTTCGGCGTAGTCGTCGGCCAGGTCGCCCTTCGCCACGAAGTATTCGATCGCGCCGGAGAGCAGCCGCCGCTCTTGGAAGGTGTAGCTGTCGGCGTTGGCGATCAGCGCGATGAGGGTGCCGGCGATCGAGCGGGCAAGGTCGATGTTGAGGATCGGTGACGTCCTCGCTCCGAGCTCGATGACCCGCAGATGGGCTTCGACCCTGGTGGTATCTTCCCGGAGCTGGTCCGCCGGTCGGGCACGGCACAGCTCGAGGAACCGAAGGCGTTCATCTTCGGGGAGTACCGACTCGGCTACCGCTTGAGCCGGGTCGTGGGTCATTTGTGAGGTCCGATCACCCGGTGACCCTACCGACGATTTCGTCGACCTGGTAGGGATTGGTCCATGTGGTGGGTTCGACACCGCTGACAACCTGCCAGGCGCCTTGGTCGACGCGGAACCGGACTCGCCAGTTGTAGGACACCACGGGGTCGACGAATGCGCTGGTTTCGTAGGTGTGGGTGATGTCACCGTCGGGATAGCCGACCAGCTCTCGGTACAGGTCGGGGGTGACCGTGGTTTCCGTGTCGTCGCCCCATTCGATCGAGACGGTGGTCACGACAAATTCGACCTCGACGACGCGTCCGGTGACGGGCGAAACGATGGTTTCGGTGACCGGGTCGGGTGGTTGCGCTGCGAGGTACGTGGGCAGGCCGGTGATCCCGATGGCGGGGTTGAACTCAGGGTCGGGTTCGACAAAGTCGAACGACTCCATCACTTCCCAGACCAGATCGAAGATGATCTCGATCTCCCACGGCTCGCCTTCGCAACGCTCGAACCAAGACTCTGCGATGAACGGTCCGCCCGGTAACCCGTCGGGGTTGAAGTAGAGCAGGTTGCGAGTCCCGTCGACTCCAAACGACTCCCACCCCGTATAGACCGACCGCTCATACCAGCACTCGCCGTTGCCGTCGTCACCGACGGCCGGATAGAGCGGCCCTGGTACTTCGCCGCGATCGCCGTAGACCACCGTCTCGCCACCGACTAGCCGGCAGTGGAGCTGCTGGCCGCCGAAGGCATCGATCTCGTACCAGCAGTGAGCGATCTCGTCTGCGCTGGCCGCGGGCGCGGAGCTGATCAGGATTGCTAGACAAACCGTCAAGATGGCGGTCGTTTGCCTCATGGGCGCCACTCTCGGTCCTGGAGGTCGCACTCCGGTAGCCACGAACT
>Ga0209567_10000227_pt1 | contig 30173 bp, 26 predicted proteins | sample COG_12_FD_184756 | JGI IMG/M metagenome (GOLD analysis project Ga0209567, IMG submission 184756) | Pelagic marine sediment microbial communities from the LTER site Helgoland, North Sea, for post-phytoplankton bloom and carbon turnover... | ecosystem: Environmental > Aquatic > Marine > Neritic... | reverse complement strand
GGCCGATCTCCTGGCCGAGGTCGAGGCCCGAATCAAATACGATTAGACTAGCCCGCATTTCTCACCAGGATCCCGAGCGATGGCGCAGGACAGGATTGCTTAGCATTATCAGCCCTTAACAGGAAGTTAAAGCCGCCTGGTGAGAAATGCGGGCTAGTGGAAACATCGATCCATGGAACCGGCGGAAGCCGGATCAGGGATCAGCTGATTTCGCCGCTGTCACCGAGCCTTGGTATGACCCGCATCACCTCGCTCATGGTGGTGATACCCTGGGTTATCTTGCGGGCGCCACTTATGCGCAGGGGCTGCATTCCCTGTTTGATGCCCTGTTCCCGTATCGCTGCGGCGTCGGCATCCGGATTGACGAGATGCCGCAGCTCGGGTGTGATCTTGAGCATTTCGTACAAGCCGATGCGTCCCATGTATCCGGTATTTCTGCATTCGATGCAGCCTTGTTGCGTATAGGCGCCGGTCGGCAGTTGAACTTTCCAGGGCCGGGTCAGATCCTTCCAAGCCGCCTCGTCAACATCATGCATTTTCTTGCACTGTGGGCACAGCGTGCGTACCAGCCTCTGCGCCACGATCCCGAGAACCGTTGCATTGATCAGATAGGCGGGAATGCCGATCTCCAGTAACCGGGTAATAGCCGAGGGGGCATCGTTGGTATGCAGTGTCGACAGCACCAGGTGTCCGGTCAGTGCGGCCTGCACCGCCATGTCGGCGGTTTCGAGGTCGCGGATTTCGCCGACCATGATTACGTCGGGGTCCTGACGCAGCAGTGCCCTGATGCCTGCGGCGAAAGTCAGGTCGATGCCCGGATGCACCTGAATCTGGTTGAACGATGGTTCGACCATTTCGATGGGGTCCTCGACCGTGCAGACGTTGATTTCCGGTGAGGCGATTTGACGCAGTGTAGAATACAAGGTGGTCGTCTTACCCGAGCCGGTGGGCCCGGTGACCAAGACTATGCCGTGGGGCTGGCTGACCAGTTCACGCCAGATTCCGAGTTCCTGCTCGGAAAGCCCGAGTTGCTGGTGGTCGCGCCGCAGCACCTCGGGGTCGAACACGCGCATGACCAGTTTTTCCCCCAGGGCGGTGGGTACCGTGGACAGACGGAGCTCGATTTCCTGGCCATTGGGCGTCTTCGTTTTCAACCTGCCATCCAGCGGCCTGCGCTTTTCGGAGATATCCATTCGACCCAGGGTTTTTATCCGGCCCACGATGGCGGACATCACGTTTACCGGGACCTGGTATACGCGGTGCAGTACGCCATCGATGCGGAAGCGCACATAAGCCTTATCACGTCTTGGTTCCAGGTGTATATCCGAGGCGCGCTGCTCGAAAGCGTACTGCAGCAGCCAATCGACGATATGCACGACATGATGACTTTCAGCGTCCAGATTTCCGGCGCGGCCAAGTTCGACCAGTTGTTCCAGATTCTGTATGAGTTGAACGCTGCCCGTGGTGTCCCGGCGCGTCGCGATCTTCAACGACTTGGCGAGCTGATAGAACTCTTGGGTGTAGCGCGCTATTTCCAGCGGGCTCGCCAGCACCATAATGATTTCCTTGCGCAACAGCTGAGTCAGTTCATCACGCCACTCGTGTGAGAAGGGATTGGCCGTCGCAATGACAACCGAATCCCGGGTGACTCTCAAAGGAAGTATTTTTCTTGCCGACGCGTAAGCATGGGAAATGACTTTTGTCAGGGCGGTAACGTCGAGCTTGAGCGGATCGATTCGTTCGTAGGGCATGTCGACCTTTCCGGCCAGCCACTCCACGAGCTGATCCAGCTGGATCGTTTTTCCCGGGTGTCGCACATCGGCAGGCCGCTGGTCAGCGATGGCGACCAGCGGGTGAATTTTTGACAGGTCTTTTGCCCGCGACACCATGTGGATACGCTTCGCATCGGGCTGGGATAGATATCCATCCAACACCAGCTCTTCCAGCAGACCCCGCATTTCAAGGGACTGCAGCCTGCCGTCTGCCGCATTTACGACTGAAGTCTCCTGCATGGTGTATATCATAGCAGATCAACGATTTTTTTAAGGCGAGTATCTTTATATGGTATGGTATTTGCCGCGGGGCCAGGTCCGATATTGACGCACGGTTTGTGTTGTTTTAGGACCGGTTTCGAATCGTCGTTTGCCTAATTTCAGTTTGCATAGAGTGATTGGATGGCCTGGATACTACTGGTAGTTGCACTGGCCCTCGTGACCGGATATCTGATCATCACATTCGGGTACAGGACTTCTATTATCATCTTCCTCGTTACGCTGGTCCTCGGCTTGGTGCTCGTCATCTGGTACGCCGAGTTCTACGAGGGCACGCGTTCGGATCTGATTTCCACCGAACAGATAAATCTGGTCAATTTCAAGGTAGACGTAACCTACGGTAACAGCTATCAGATGTTTGCACGAGTGCTGAACGAGTCGCCGGAGCATGTTCTGACAGCGGTTGGCGTTGAACTCAACGCCTCGGATTGTCCTTCCAAGGAAGAAGATCAAAACTGTGTGATCGTCGGCCAGCAGGAGCAGGAAATTCAAATAGTTGTGCCGGCCCGGCAGGCTCGCGACATCACGCACCAGTTTATTTTCCCGCCCATGCGGCCCCAGGGACATTTGATATGGAACTTTCGGATTCAGTACGTCAAAGCGCAAAAGTAAACCGAAGTCTTGGTTAAGGGCTTCGGTAAACCAGTTGCCGTGACAACATTTGCGCCCAAATCCATCAAGGGTCGGGGCGCGCTATCCAATGCCGAGGGTCGCTTCGAATCGATGCGCCGTGACGAATTTGACGACGGCTGGGATGTTGATGAGGAAACCGTGCCGCTCCGCACGACCGTCGCCGAAGACCGGAGCAGGTCCGTGATTTCCAGAAACGCCTCCCCCGATGTCCCGTTCGATCAATCGGTCAATGCATACCGCGGATGTGAGCACGGTTGTATATATTGTTATGCACGGCCCTCTCATTCCTACCTGGGATTGTCTCCGGGCCTCGATTTCGAAAGCAGGCTTTTTTACAAGCCCCGGGTGGTAGATCAGTTGAAGTGCGAACTTAGCGCCGCGGATTACCGGTGCGATGTTCTGGCATTGGGCACAAACACCGACCCATACCAGCCCATAGAAAAGCGGTTCGGCCTTACACGCGGAATTCTGGAACTTTGTCTGGACACGCAACAACCGGTGACGATTACAACGAAGTCCAGCATGGTCGAGCGGGACCTGGATCTGCTGATCGAGCTGGCCAGCCGGCGTCTGGTCGTGGTCAGCGTGTCATTGACTACACTCGATAATACCGTGGCACGCAGGCTTGAACCGCGCGCCGCCGCACCAAGCCGCAGGCTCCGCATCGTCTCGACGCTTTCTGAGGCTGGGGTTCCGGTTCACCTGTCGGTAGCGCCGGTCATTCCTGCGCTGACGGATCACGAATTGGAGTCGATTATGCGGGAGGGCGCAGCGCGCGGTGCCAACTATGCGAGTTATACGCTTCTGCGCCTGCCATGGGAAGTTAAGGACCTGTTCCGGGAGTGGCTGCAGCAGCATTTCTCCGGAAAAGCGGATCACGTCATGAGCCTGGTGCGGCAATCGCGTGGGGGGCGTGACTATGACGCGGATTTCGACCATCGCAAAAGCGGTACCGGACCTTTCGCGGATCTGCTTGCTCGGAGATTCCGACTGCAATGCAGCCGGCTGAAATTGAACGCCGGCAAGATGCCGCTGGATACGCGGCACTTCAGGCCGCCGCACGGCCAGCAAGCGTTGCCTTTATGAGTAATAGTCCACCATGCTGACAAAGATCCTTTTCACGGCCCTGGTCGTTTTCGCGGTCTATGCGTTTTATCGCATCAAACGCCGGGTGCCCCAAAAGACGGCTTCTGTTGCGGCCACCACGGCTACAAGCCCGATCGGTCGCTACGGGGCCTACGGATTCGTAGCGGCGCTGCTGATCGTTTCCGCTGTTATCTTCACCTACCAGTGGCAGCAGGCTCACAAGATCGTGACAATTCGTGTTATCGACGGCAACAGCAGCAACGTCACCGTCTACAAGGCCTATCAGAAATCAATCAAAGGCAGCCGGTTTGAGTCCCTTGACGGCAAATCCGTGGTACTGGGAGAGGCTGAGCGCGTTGAATTCATCAACGATGAATAGCGGGTACACTAGACGAGGTCCCGAGGTCCCGGAAATCGCCGGCTGAGCGGTCCTGAGTCTGGTCTCAGCCCGGGCCTGTAGCGTGATAATAGGTTGTCGGCGCATACTTTGACCAAGTTGTTCGGATAACCAGGGCCATTCGCACCTTTCCTGTAACCGGAAATATTGTCAATCGAGCGCGTAATCATTAGGATGTTGTCGAGCAAATCCCGTGAATTGAAAGATGTCTGTCAATAGCAAAGAATCTCCCCTTAATTTTGGAAGGGCGCAGGAGTCGGTGTACGAATCCTGGAATCCGTCGGCGCTCGAGATCAAGGCGGCTCGCTGGCTGCTCAATATAATGGAAGATGCTCCGGTGGCATTTGAGCTGTGGGACGGTCAAAGGATCCAGATCTACAAAGGCAAGCCTGAGTTATTGCTGCGGTTCAGGAACAGAAAGGCATTATGGGGCGTCATGACCAATCCGGACCGGAATCTGGGAGAGGCATACAGCCTCGGGTCGCTCGAAGTCGAGGGTGACCTGGTGCGCCTGGCGGAAATTGGTACGACGCATAGGCCGGATTTTCTAGCGGAACGCTCGACGCTGGGTAAACTCGTCAACGTGTTTGGCCGGGCAAAGTCCAACAATCTGTCCGGTTCCAAAGACAATATCCATCACCACTACGATCTGAGCAACGAATTCTACAGCCTGTGGCTCGATCGGGATCACATGCAGTATACATGCGCTTATTACGAGAACGCCGAAAGGACCCTGGAGCAGGCACAGCGGGCTAAACTCGACCACGTGTGCAGGAAGTTGCAGCTGAAACCCGGGGACGAGGTCGTGGAAGCCGGCTGTGGCTGGGGTGGTCTGGGGCTGTTCATGGCCAGGGAATACGGTGCAAAGGTTCGGGCCTTCAACATTTCCCACGAACAGATCAGGTTCGCTCAGGAAAAGGCCAGAGAGGCAGGACTACAGCACCAGGTTCAGTACATCGAGGACGACTATCGAAACGCCAGTGGCAAGTGCGATGTATTCGTTTCGGTTGGGATGCTCGAACACGTCGGCGCGGAAAATTTCCAAACGTTGGGCGGGGTGATAGACAGATGCCTGCGCAAGGAGGGCCGGGGACTGATACACAGTATCGGGCGAAACAGACCTCGCCCGATGAACATATGGGTAGAAAAGCGAATATTCCCCGGTGCTTACCCGCCGACCATAAAGGAGATGATGGACATCTTCGAGCCCTTCAATTTTTCGGTTCTGGACGTTGAAAACTTGAGGCTCCACTATGCAAAGACCCTGGAGGACTGGGTGCAGCGGTACGAAGAGAACATAGATACGATTCAACGGATGTTCGACGTTATCTTCGTGCGCGCCTGGCGGCTCTACCTGTGCGGTTCCGTTGCGGCGTTCCGGACGGGTGAACTTCAGCTCTTTCAGGTCTTGTTCAATCGAGGTGTAAACAATAATGTGCCCTGGACCCGGGAGCATTTATACCGCTAGCCCGCATATTTCAATGGTTCATTGATCGGAATGGTTCAGGAGGCGCTGCTTGTCTTCTCCGCTTCGAGTATGGAAAAGTCTGTACCCCGCCCCTTCGATGCGGGTGTTGCGCGGTCCCAAGCCCAGTCTTTTAGGATCTTGATTTGTTCCTTCATGGTTCTGGACAAAGGTACCATCATTCGAGCGAGATCCGCTATGTCGCGAGTATTGAATGCCCGATTTTCCTTGTGAGCGCGAATTCGCGCGGCGATCACGACCTGCTCGATTTCCGCACCGTTCCATCCCTTGGTCTCCAGCATCAATGATTTCATTTTGAATTTTTCCGGATCGGCACCGTTGCTCTCGAGATGTATGCGGAACAGCTCCTCCCGCTCTTCATCGTCGGGCAGATCGACGAAGAACACCTGGTCGAACCGGCCCTTGCGGATAAGTTCGGCGGGCAGGATCTCGATTCGGTTTGCCGTCGCGGCGACGAATACCAGCGGTGGTTTCTCCTGCATCCACGTCAAAAACGCGGAAAAGATGTGCGACTGGATGGTGTTGGTTCTTTCGGTGAAACCCAGGCCGTTTTCGATCTCGTCGATCCAAAGCACTGCCGGCGCCAGAGACTCGATAGCGCGAAGGGCTTTATGAAACGCCGCCTCCGGATTGCCGTAGATGTTCGAGAAAACCAGGTTCATGTCCAGTCTGAACAGGGGAACGTTCCAAATATTTGCCACGACCTTGGCGCACAGACTCTTGCCGCAGCCGCTTACCCCCATAATCAAGATGCCCCTGGGAACGGGTAGTCCTTCGTCTATGGACTGCTGGTTGAAGATGGTCGACCGCTCCGTTATCCAGGTCTTTAGATAAGACAGGCCACCGACGTGATCGAGTCTCTTGTCGCTCGGAACATATTCGAGGTAACCCGCTCCGGTCGCAATGGTTTTCTTGGTATCGCGGATCTCGTCCAGCAATGTGGTTCGGCTGAGCTTCTGCCCGCTCAGCACCGCATGCAGCACATGCTCCGCCTCATATATGGTAATCCCTTTCAGAGACAGGGCCATGTCACGGAGCAGGCTGTCCGGAATTTTCTTTTGCGTGTACTGCGAGACGATATTCTTGGTCAAATCAACGAGGTCGTCGGTCGAGGGTGGGGGTATATCGACGATGTAGATATTCTTCGCCAGCGATTCAGGCAGGGAGAACACGGGCGAGAGGATGAACAGGTGCGCACCTTTGACGGAGCGCAGGGTGTAATAGGCGTCGCGCAGCCCACGAATCAGAGCGGGGTCGTCCATGAAAGGCGTCAGGTCCTTGAACACGAAAAAACCCGCTCGTGGATGGTGTATCAACTCCTCCAGCGCCACGGCTGGATCGGTGGTCGCCGGGTCCTCGCTGTCGTCAAGCCCATGGGTACAGGTCCAGCACCGAATCTTCGCATCCTCACCCGCGATTCTCTCCAGGGACCGCATAACCCGGTCCTCTTCAGGTGAGTGCAGATACAGTATCGGGTGCCTTGCCTTGAGCGATTTTTCGATCCGTTGGTCCAGAACGTTCATGACGCGGTGGGATTACGGTGGCCGAAAACGCCAACTATTGCGTTCATTTTCACAGCCTAGCATAGTTCAGGTAAACCGTGTTGAATGGCGGACGGACGAATTTATCTAGCAATGAAACGTATATACTCTGCAGCGAGCCTGCCAGAGGCCCACTTGCTGTTGCATCAACTGCGTGAACAGGGCATTCAGGCGTTGGTGTTCAACGAAAACGCTCAGGGGGGCGTCGGGGAACTCCCTTTCACCCACGCCTACCCGGAAGTCTGGATTGACAACCCGGAGGATGAACAGCGTGCACGCCGGATCGTATCGGAGTTCGAAAACGGGTCCCGTACTGAACGCAACCGGAAATGTTCCCAATGCGGCGAGTACAATCCGGCGACATTCGAAATCTGCTGGCATTGCGCGGCGGAGTTCCGAGGCGACAATCCTGACAACCTCTAATCAGCATGTCAGACCGCATGCCAGCGAACAAAAGACGACCACGTAAAACATCGAGCAAAAAGAAAACCCGGACGAGGTCGGGATCCGGCAACAGATCCAGGCAAGCTTCTTCGGTTCGCGTCTTGCTGACGCTGTTTGCGGTGCTCGCATTTCTCGCGCTGACCGGCTATACCGTTTACCTCGACATTACCGTGCGCGGCAAGTTCGAAGGAAGCCGATGGGCCATCCCTTCCCATATATACAGCCGGCCTCTGGATATCTTTCCCGGGATGGTTATCACCAAAGCGGAACTAGTCGGTGAACTCAAGCAGTTGGGCTACCGCGCAGTGGCGCAGCCGGATTCTGCCGGGACCTTTGCGCAGTCGAAGTACCGGGTTCGGATTTATCTCAGGGGATTCAAATTCTGGGACGGATCTAGCGAGCCGCGCATCATCGATTTGCGGATCGAGGACAATGTCGTTACAGCGCTTCATGATGCTCACGGTAACCTGACGGACAGCGCCCGACTGGAGCCCAGATTATTCGGCAGCATTTCTCCCGGACATCATGAAGACCGCGCGCTGGTGCGCCTGGAAGACGTTCCGCAAGACCTCGTCCATGCGCTCCTGGCGGTTGAGGATCGCGCGTTCTACAAGCATTTCGGGATCGATCCGCGGGGGCTCGCGCGCGCCATGTGGGCGAACCTCAGCGCAGGTGGGGTGGTGCAGGGTGGCAGCACCCTGACGCAGCAGCTCGCGAAGAATTTTTTTCTTACCCAGGAAAGAACCATCCAGAGAAAACTAAAGGAAATGCTGATGGCCCTGCTGCTGGAGCTGCACTATGAAAAGGACGAGATACTCGAGGCGTACCTCAATGAAGTCTATCTGGGCCAATCAGGCAATCGCGCCATACACGGCTTCGGCCTTGCCAGTCTGTTCTATTTCGCCCGTCCATTGGACGAACTGAACCTGTCGGAGCTGGCGCTGCTGACCGCTCTGGTAAAGGGCGCATCCTACTACAATCCGTTCCGATCGCCTGAACGCGCGAAGACGCGGCGTAATCATGTTCTTAGCAATATGGTCGAATTGGGTTATGTCGACAGCACTACCGCAGCCGAAGCCAGGCAAGCACCACTCGGTGTGACGAAAAAAGGGAGGTATTCGTCCACGGAGCATCCGGCCTACCTCGATTTCGTTCGGCTCCAGCTGCGCCGCGATTATCAGGAAGATGGCCTGCGCAAGGCGGGCCTGCACATTATTACCGCCCTGGATCCCCGGATTCAGGGTGTAGTCGAGAAGTCGGTGGGGCAAAGACTGGACGCCATAGAGAAGCAGAAAAATCTGCCGAAGGGCTCCCTGCAATCTGCGGTGCTTGTGGTGCGCACCGACAACGGTGAAGTCGTAGCGCTTGCAGGGGGCAGAGAGCCGCGATTCGCCGGTTTCAATCGGGCTCTGGAAGCGGAAAGACTCGTCGGGTCCTCGATAAAGCCGCTGGTGTTTCTCGCCGCCCTGGAACGCGGCTACAGTCTGGCCAGCATGTTGGACGATAGCCCGCTTGTCGTCGAACAAGCCGGTGCTTCCGTGTGGAAACCACAAAACTACGATGGCAAATCGCACGGCTCCGTTCGATTGATCGATGCCTTGAGTTACTCCTACAACATTGCAACCGCGAGGCTGGGTATGGAGATCGGCATCGACCGAGTCGTAAGACTGCTGCGCAGGCTTGGACTGAACAGGGAGGTGAGTGGCTACCCGTCTTTCTCCCTCGGAGCGGTTAACCTGACGCCTGTGGAAATGACTCAGATGTATCTGGCTTTCGCCAGCGGCGGCTTTCTCATTCCACTGCGCACTACCCGGTCGGTACTGAACCAGGACATGCAGCCGCTGGCTCGATACCCGCTGTCGCTGGAGCAGGTCATAGACGGCGAGCAGATGACGGTCCTGAATGCCGGTTTGCAATCGGTGGTGGCGAAAGGCACCGCCAGGTCGCTGAACGGGCGCTTTCCGTCAAATCTGAAACTGGCGGGAAAGACTGGAACGACCAACGGCTACCGGGACAGCTGGTTCGCGGGCTACGGCGGCAACTTCCTTGCCGTGGTGTGGGTGGGTAGAGACGATAACAAGCCGACGGGGCTGACCGGCGCGTCGGGTGCGATGCAAATCTGGGGGGATATCATGAAAGAAGTCCATATCCAGCCGGTCGACCTGCCGGCGCCCGCGTCGATCGAGTATGTTCAGATCGATCAGTACGGTCAGTTGGCGACCGGTTGCGCAGGCGCACAAACTCTGCCGTTTGTGCCCGCTACCATACCCGATCGATACGCGTCCTGTGCCAGCGTCAAGAAACGGCGTGACAAGTCCGCGAAAAAGAAAAGCTGGCTCGAAAGGCTGTTCGACACGAACAAGAAATAGGATGCCAAGGATCAACGTGCGCCTGGTGAAAAATGCGAATTGAGACATTGTCGGGTCTCGGACTTGCTTTGGTTTCGCTGGTCTTCCTTGCGTCCTGTACGACCACGGCTACCAGGCAGGAGCGCCAGCCAATATCCGATCAGGCGGCGGTGGTAAACTGGGTAGACAGCGCCCGGTATCTCCGGGAGCGTAAACAGTTCGATCAGGCGGCGGTAAAACTGGAAAGAGCACTGCGCGTCGAGCCCGGCAACGCGAGCTTGTGGCACGAACTGGCCCGCGTACACCTGGATCAGGGAAATCTCGATCAGGCGATCCAGTTTGCCAACAAGTCGAACGCTTTGACGCGGGATGATGACCTGAAAACGAGCAATAGACGACTCGTCAATGCCGCGCAATCACGATGCATATCCAGGTCGTTCTCATCTTGCCGGAAGGTGATACAACACCAATACGGCCGGCCTTGATGTAGGATGCCGGTTAAGGTCCGATGACGGGCGCCGGCGGCAGCGGAGCGGGAGCGGCAACGGGGGCGGTGGATCCAAGGGTTCCGGCAGCGCCGGCAGTGCCGGGGGCGGCGGTGACGGCTCCGACGGCGGTATCCGAAACGGGCGCGGGCTCAGCGGCGCGCGCCAGCCCGGCGCCTGGTGGGACGGCCCCCTGGGCGGCGTCGTTAGCCACATCGGCGGCTTCCGAAGCACGGGTGGATGACTTGGCGGCGGCGTCGGCTGCTTGTTTGATTTGTTCCGGCGGGGCATTCTCCCTGGACAGTTTGACCGCTGTTTTTGTGGCGCCGGCGGCGCTTTCGGTCTCGCTGGCGGCGGCGTTGGTGCCCCGGGCCGCGCGGTTGGTGTTGTTCGCCACCTGGGAGCTGCTGGCGGATTTGGCGGATTTGGCGGCTTCGACTGCGGCATCTTTGGCAGTCTCGGCAAACGGTTCAGAGAATTCGGCGGCGGCCTGCGCGGCGTCTTCAAGGGATTTGTCGTATGGATTTGCTGCGAGTTCAGCAGCGGCCTCAGCGCTGGCCTCGGCGGCCTTGGCACTTTGACCGGCAGCTTCCGCGGCCTGCGTAGCCCTGGTGCCCGCTTCGAAGTCGGGCTCCATTATCAATGGGTTGGTTGTGATCGAGGGGGCCCCGCTGGTTGCGAGTCCCCGGTTATCGCTGGGAACGTCCGCAGTGGAAATTGCCTGCGTGTCGAATATCAAATTGACTTCGGTGTCGACGCTTTTCTCGGCGACCTTATCGCATTCGCCGGGTTCGAAGGGTTCATTTTTGTAAAACACACCGCCGCCGTCTTGCTCGCAAATGTATATCGTCTCTCCGGCTATCGCCGGTGTGGCAGCAATCATGCAGAAAGTAATCAAGTAAGACGCTACTTTGTTCATTGTTCCCGAACCTCGGATGCTATTATAACCCCGTCGGCGAACATTTACGGAAAGGGATATCACGAGAAGCTTTGACGCACCTTTCCTGGTCAGATTATACGGCGTATCTCCTCGACTTTTTGGTTCGAACTGCGCTGATTGAGGGTCGTCTGGGGCACCGGCACATCCAGCCCATTTTGAACGCCCGGGCGCTTCGCAAGAGACTGGATCCAGCGAGTCAAATGCTGCAGATCATCGATCTCGACACCCGCCCAACCGTGCCGTCGAACCCATGGAAAAGTTGCGAAATCGGCTATCGACAGGTCGCCGGCAAGAAACTGGTTATCGCCGAGCTGGCGATTCAGTACCTCATACAGACGCCTTGTTTCGGACTGGTACCTTTCGATGGCATAGCCGATCTTTTCAGGGGCATAGCGGTAGAAGACATGGGCTTGCCCCTGCATCGGTCCGAGCCCCCCCATCTGCAGCATGAGCCACTGCAGCACGCGCGACCGGGGTTTCGGCTGCGTCGGAAGAAATGCCCCCGACTTATCAGCCAGATATACGAGAATGGCTCCGGATTCGAAGACCACGAAATCGTCGTGGTCACTGTCGACGATTACCGGGATACGCCCGTTGGGATTGAGCTCGAGGAACCAATTTTCTTTTTGCTCCTTCGCCGACAGCTCGACGTGCGTGAATCGGTACGGCAGACCGCATTCCTCCAGCATGATCGAAACCTTGTATCCGTTTGGCGTGGGTGAGGTATACAGCTCGATCATTTCAATCCCGGCGGCCATGGCCGCCCGCGGCAATCACGGTCCGAGAATACTCCCCGGTGGCAGCGGTGCCGGAGGGGCTACCGCGCCTCCGGCTGAGGTTGCCCCCGTTCCGGCGCTGCCGGCAGTCCTAGCCGTTGTGCCGGTATTCGCCGTCGACGGTTCTTTAACCGGGGTGTTGCCGGGATCACCCACGCCCAGCTCATCCTCCTCGCCGGTGATGAGCATGTCCTCGTCCTCACGCTCATCAGGTGCGCCGGACGGCATGGATGACGAGCTCCCCGAGGGTGCCTGCGGCTGCTGCTGTCCGGTGAATTCGGCGGCCGGAATCACATTGGCGTCCGGATCGAGGTCCTTCTGCTCGACCTTGCATTCGGCATCGCTGGGTTCCTGGTCCTGGTAGATGACACCGCTGCCGTCCAGCAGTACGCACTTATAAAGGGTCAATCCGCTTGTGGGGCCGGCAATCGCCAGGGTGAGTAACAAAATGCAAATGATTGATCTAAGCATAGTGGAACTATAGTCCATCGCGGCTTGATGGTCAGCCACAAGCCGCTACAATACGCCGCCTATGACAGATGACCGCTACAAACCCGACGAGATAGAACTGAAAGTACAGCATTACTGGGAAGACAACCAGAGTTTCAGGGTTACAGAGGACCCCGCTCGCGAAAAGTTCTACTGCCTGTCGATGTTTCCCTATCCGTCGGGGAAACTGCATATCGGCCACGTCCGCAACTACACCATCGGTGACGTCCTCTCCAGGTACCAGCGAATGCAGGGCAAGAACGTCCTGCAGCCCATGGGATGGGACGCGTTCGGTTTGCCCGCGGAAAACGCCGCCATCCAGAACCAGGTGCCGCCGGCGAAATGGACCTACGAAAACATCGATGCCATGCGGGCGCAATTGAAGCGGCTTGGCTTCGGCTACGACTGGTCGAGGGAATTCGCCACCTGCAAGCCTGAATACTACAGATGGGAGCAGTGGTTTTTCACCACCCTGGTAAAGAAGGGTCTGGCCTACAAGAAAATGGCCGTGGTGAACTGGGACCCGGTCGAGCAGACGGTGCTGGCCAATGAGCAGGTGGACAGCGAGGGTCGCGGGTGGCGTTCCGGGGCGCTTGTCGAACGGCGTGAAATCCCGCAGTGGTTCCTTAAAATCACCGACTATGCCGATGAGCTGCTTAGCAGCCTGGACGATCTCGAGGGCTGGCCCGACGCGGTCAAGACCATGCAGCGCAACTGGATCGGTAAATCCCGGGGAATCGAATTTTCGTTTGCCATCGACGGCAGCGACGAGCGAATAAGCGTGTACACGACACGGCCAGACACCATCATGGGCATCACCTACGCCGCGGTGGCGGCGGAGCACCCACTGGCCCAGGAAGCCGCCAGATCGAATCCGGAACTCACGGCGTTCATCGCCGAGTGCAAAAAATCCAAAGCGGCGGAAGCTTCGATCGAGACACTCGAGAAAAAAGGCGTGCCCATCGGCATCGAGGCAATCCACCCCGTCAACGGCGAAAAGATACAGATATGGGCGGCCAACTTCGTGCTGATGGGATACGGCACCGGGGCAATCATGTGCGTGCCGGGGCATGACCAGCGCGACTGGGAGTTTGCCAGGCAATACGGTATCGAGATCAGGCAGGTGATCAGGCCGTCAGAAGGTCCTGATGTCGACATCGCGGACGGCGCGTATGTTGAATACGGGATTACGTGCAATTCCGGCCGCTTCGATGGTATGGACTATGCCGGGGCCTTCGACGCCGTGGCGGACTACCTGGAAACCGAGGGCGTCGGTCAACGCAGAACTAATTTTCGCATCCGCGACTGGGGTGTCTCGAGGCAGCGTTACTGGGGCTGTCCGATACCCGTGGTCTACGACGAGGCGGAAAATGTCTATCCCGTGCCTGCCGAGGACCTGCCGGTAGAGTTGCCGGAGAATGTTGAATTTCAGGGCGTCAAATCCCCGATCAAGGATGACCCCGAGTTCCTGAGAACCCGGGTCCCGGGCACCGACCGTCCCGCTACAAGGGAAACCGATACCTTCGATACTTTTTTCGAGTCATCCTGGTATTTCGCAAGATTCTGCTGCCCCGACAACGACAGCGCCATGCTCGATGAACGCGCCAATTACTGGTTGCCGGTGGATCAGTATATCGGCGGAATAGAGCACGCCGTGCTGCACCTTCTTTATGCCCGCTTCTTCCACAAGCTGATGCGGGATGAAGGCCTGGTCGATTCCGATGAGCCTTTCACCAGATTGCTTACCCAGGGCATGGTATTGAAGGATGGGGCCAAGATGTCGAAATCGAAGGGCAACACCGTAGACCCCCAGTCGATGATTGATCGGTACGGCGCTGATACGGTCCGTCTGTTCGTTATGTTCGCTTCTCCGCCGGACCAATCGCTGGAGTGGAATGACGATGCCGTGGCGGGCGCACACCGGTTTCTGCGCCGGCTTTGGGCACTGTTCCGGAAGCGGTCTGAGTTAATTCGTGATGCCGCGCCGGTTTCGGGACATGATCTGAACACGGAGTTGAAGGAATTCCGCACACTGCTGCATGGAATGCTGTCCAGGGTCAATGCCGACTACGAGCGCACTCGTTACAACACGGTAATTGCCGCCTGTATGGAGCTCACCAATGCGGTGGAAAGACTCGATTGGGAAAAATTCGGCGATGCCGGTGCCTCGGTTTTGAGGGAGGCGCTCACCGTGCTGACCAAAGTGCTGGCGCCCGTGGTCCCCCACATAATGCACGTTCTCTGGGCGGAAATAACTGATGGATCGGATCTGCTGGATGCTTCATGGCCCGACGTCGACGAGAAGGCGCTGCGGACCGAGGTTGTGCAAATGGTGGTTCAGGTAAATGGTAAACTGCGCGGCCGCATTCAAGTTCCAGTCGATGCTGGTGAAGACTTGATCAGGGAAGCCGCGCTTGCCGACCCTAAAGTAGCACAGCATGTCGGTGATGCCGGGATCAATAAGTGCATAGTCGTGCCGAAGCGCTTGATCAACATCGTTGTCGGATGACATATAATGCAGACCGGGAACCTGTCCGAGCCTGCATTTGCGCGGTTTCAATTGATGAAATGTGAAGATACACTATGCCTATGCGATTACTATTGACTTTCGTCGTGTGTGCGTCCCTGACCGCGTGTGGTTTTCATCTGCGCGGACAGCTTCCCATCCCGGACAGCATCAAAACAATCAGTGTTCAGAGCGACGACAGAGAGCTGCGCACCAAGCTTGTGGAAGCGCTCAGCTTCAGCGGCGCCACCGTTGTGGAGAGCCCGTCGGACGCGCTCGCGCTGTTGGATCTCAAGAACGTCAGGTACGAAAGAGAGGTGCTTACGATCGACGACCGCGGCAAAGTTACCGGTTATATCCTGCGTTACAGAGCTCGCTTTACGCTTACATCCGCCGAGGGTGAAAGCCTCAGGGAGTCCGCCCTCGTCACCAGGCGTGACTTCAACTTCGATCCGGACCTCGTACTGCAGGCTGAAATCGAAGAGGAAAGCCTGCGTCAGGACATGTTAACGGATTTGACCCAGCAGATCCTTCGGCAAATCGCTACGGTCACCGCCTCAATCGCACCAGCCGGTCACGCGGTGTCCATGGGCCGCGTCACGAGGGCCTGACCCGTTCTACCACGCGGGGACCTCGTGCTTCGCTACAGGGGATCCGGACCCGGCAACTGGCGCCGGAATTCAATTGTGACCTCGTTTCGGTATGCACAATAGAATAACGCTGATTTTTGGAGATGAGCCGCTGCTTGTGGAAGAAACGGCGGACGAACTACGCGCTGGCGCCCTGAGCGAGGGCTTCGAAGAGCGTCTGCTCATGACCGTGGAGCCGGGGTTCGATTGGGACCGGTTGGATGAGGCGGCTCAGAGCATGTCGCTTTTCTCCATTCGGCGCCTAATCGATTTGCGCATGCCGACCGGCAAACCCGGAGAGCAGGGTACCCGGGCGCTGTCCCGCTTTTGTGAACGGCCGCCTCCCGACACCGCACTTCTCATCGTTAGCGGCAGGCTGGACGCCAGAACCCGCAAGACCAAGTGGTATAAAACCATCGAGAAAACGGGGCATGTGATCGAAAAGAAACAGGTGCCTGCGTCCAAGTTGCCGGCTTGGATCGTCGCTAGGGCCCGGACGCGGGGCTTTACTGTGGAGCATGACGCGGCGGTTCTGCTGTCGCACTATACGGAAGGAAATTTGCTGGCGACCGCGCAGGAGATCGATAAACTTAAACTTCTGGGCCCGGAACGCGGCACGGTGCGCTACGATGACGTCGCCGGCAGTATTACCGATAATGCACGATTCAGCGTATTTACGCTGGTTGACTATTGCCTCGCGGGGGATGCCGTCAAGGCGATGCGCAGCCTGACCGGTTTGAAACGCGAGGGTGCCGAACCGGCAATCATTATCTGGGCGCTGGCCAATCAGGTTCGTACCTTGTATCGCCTGTGCCAGGCCATCGAAGCCGGACAGCCCAGGGCGCAGCTGTTCAAATCGTTCCGGGTATGGTCCAGGCAGGTCCCGCTGGTTAACAAGGCCCTGGGCCGCTGCGGCGGGGAGGGTTGGGCATCGATGCTCCAGGATGTGGCTGCATTGGACAGGGTGCTGAAAGGCCGTGAAACCGGAAGCGTTTGGTCAGGCATTGAGCGAATTTGCCTGGCTATGTGCCAAACCGGTTGTGTTAGAGTACCCGCTTGATGATTAAAGCGCAGTGATTGCCAGAATCGGTACCGTGACTCAAGCGAATGCAAAAGTCGACATAACCGCAACGAATGTCGAAGTCTATGTGCAGAGACTTGGCCGGGATGCCAAAAAAGCCGCTCGTGTAATGGCGTCCGCCAGCACTCTCGATAAGAACAGGGCACTGGAGATTACCGCCGAACGATTAGAACAGAGGCGGGGCTATCTGGCGAGGGAAAACGCCCGCGATCTGGAATCCGGCAGGCGTAAAGGGCTGGCGGAATCGCTCCTCGATAGATTGGAACTCACCAACGCGCGCATCGACGCCATGGCCGAAGGATTGCTGCAGGTCGCCTCGTTGCCGGACCCGATAGGCGAAATCGCGGACATGAAGTACCGACCAAGCGGCATACAGGTTGGGCGCATGCGTGTGCCTTTGGGCGTCGTCGGTATCATTTATGAGTCCAGGCCCAACGTAACGTCTGACGCGGCAGGATTGTGCATCAAGTCGGGCAATGCGACGATTCTAAGGGGTGGCTCGGAGGCTATCTGCTCGAATCTGGCAATCGCGGATTGCATCAAGCAGGGGCTCGATGCGAGTGGATTGCCGGACTCGTCAGTTCAGGTCGTCAACATTCCGGATCGTGCCGTGGTAGGCAGACTGCTGGCTTCTCCGGAATATGTCGATGTGATCATTCCCCGGGGCGGCAAGGGCCTGATCGAGCGGATAACACGCGACTCGGTGATACCGGTCATCAAGCACCTCGACGGTATTTGCCACGTTTATATCGATGAACATGCCGATATCGAGAAGGCGATCGCCATTGCCTGCAATGCAAAGATGCAGCGCCTCGGTGTATGCAACACCATGGAAACCCTGCTCGTCGCCGCGTCGATCGCACGAAAGATTCTGCCCCACTTGTGTGAGATGTTCGTCAAGGGGGGCGTTGAATTGCGTGGGTGTGACGCGACACGGGCCATGTGCACCGGCGTCGCAGCCGCGATGGAAGATGATTGGAGCACGGAATATCTCGCTGCCGTACTGTCCATCCGCATCGTCGAGGGGCTCGACGATGCCATCGACCACATCGAAAAATACGGATCTCACCACACCGACGCGATCGTGACCGAGCACATGCACACTGCACAACGCTTCCTGCGTGAGGTCGATTCGAGCTCGGTCATCGTCAATGCGTCAACGCGTTTTGCGGACGGATTCGAATACGGACTGGGCGCCGAAATAGGCATCAGCACGGATAAGCTGCATGCGCGCGGGCCGGTCGGTCTGGAAGGTCTGACGACGCAGAAATTCATTGTCATAGGGGATGGCCACATAAGAACATGATCCGGCAGTCAACCCCACAACTCATGGACCGTGCGGATTGATCGGTATCGTAGGCGGCACATTCGATCCAGTTCACAATGGGCACATTTGCCCGGTCCATCGTCTTACAAGAGACGTTGCTTTTGTAAAAATCCACTATGTGCTGAGTGCCCGCCCGCCGCATCGGGATCCGCCCTCGGCGTCCGTGCGCGATCGGTACACCATGCTGGAACTCGCCCTGGAGTCTTATCCTCTGTTCGAGGCCGATGATCAGGAGATAGAAAGACCCGGCCCTTCATACACGATTCATACCCTGATTAACCTGCGTCATAGATACAAGGATCGGCCGCTGTGTCTCATTCTTGGCGTGGATGCATTCCTGGGCCTGAAATCCTGGCACCGCTGGCAGGAAATCTCCAAGATGGTAAATCTCCTGGTACTGCCCAGACCAGGATGGAAACCCGATGACAGCTTCGTTCATGGCGACCTGCAGCGCTTGTGCCAACGCAACGCAGGTCTGGTGATGCTCTGGAACGGCGTCGAGATGCCGTTTTCATCAACCGAGATAAGACGACGGCTCGGTGCGGGAGAAGCTGTGAGCGAACAGGTGCCTGAAAAGGTGCTGCAATACATTTATGCGAATAAATTATACGGTGCGAATCGACTATGAATGAAGAACCCGACCAGGTTGACATCGACGATCTGAAACGCCTGGTGTTGCAGATCCTTGAAGATATGAAGGCACAGAACGTCAAGACGCTCGATGTCCGCCAACTGACCGATGTTACAGACCTCATGATCATCGCCAGTGGGACTTCGGACCGCCACGTAAAATCCATGGCGACCCGGGTCAGGGACGGGGTACGGGAAACAGCCCGTATTCGACCTATCGGCGTCGAGGGCGAAAGCGAGGGAGATTGGGTGCTAATCGATTTGGGCGATATTGTCGTTCACCTCATGCGTCCGGAGACGAGGGAGTACTACGATCTCGAAAGACTGTGGAACCGGGAAGTCGAAGAGCTGGTCCGTCTGAACAGAGAGCAACCGGACTAAAAATATGTGAAGATTCAACTGATCGCGATCGGTACGCGCACTCCGGGGTGGGTGTCGAGTGGATTCGACGAATACGCTCGCAGGTTGCCGCGGCACCTGGCGCTTGAACTTGTCGAGGTGGCGGCCGTCAACAGGAACCGGGCGGCAGATGTCAACAGAACGAAGCGCGAGGAGGGATCGAGATTGCTGAACAGGGTGCCCGAAGATTCTCACCTGGTCGCGTTGACCGAAACTGGAACCACCGTTACAACAAGATGTCTTGCGAGCGTGTTGAACACCTGGATGGGCAGCGGTCGTGATGTGGCGATGATGATCGGCGGCGCGGACGGATTGAGCAAAGACTGCCTGGACCGGGCTGACGAAAGCTGGTCTTTGTCCGCGCTCACTTTTCCCCACGCCCTGGTAAGGGTCATCATCGCGGAGCAGATGTTTCGCGCATGGTCGATCATCTCGAATCACCCTTATCATCGCGGCTAACCCGATGAACCGAATGCCCGGCAGTTCGTCGCAGTTTTATCTGGCATCGTCGTCGCCGCGCCGGCGGGAGCTTCTCGAGGGCGTGGGACTTGTTTTTAGGGTCCTGGAGGTCGATATCGACGAATCCAGCGGCAGCGGCGAAAAGCCGGCTGATTTCGTGCTCAGAATGGCGCGTGAAAAAGCATGCCGGGCGGCCGCCGTGATTAATGATGAAACGCTGCAGGATCTGCCGGTTCTTGCGGCAGACACCTGCGTCACGCTCAGAGGCCGCATACTCGGTAAGCCTCAGGACATTGACCAAGCCCGATCAATGCTGCGGGATCTGTCGGGAAGCACGCACCAGGTACTCACCGCCGTTGCCTTGAAACACGAAGATTCATTGTGGCAGAAGTTGAGCCGGACCCAGGTGACGTTCGAAGAGATCTCCCCTGGGGAAGTGGACGCCTACTGCGCCTGCGGTGAACCGAACGACAAGGCAGGTGCGTATGCAATACAGGGGCTGGGCTCCGCTTTCGTGAAACGAATTGAAGGCAGTTACACTGGGGTCGTAGGATTACCCATGTTCGAGACGCGCTGCCTGCTCAAAAAAATCGGTGCCGACTGGCTGTGAGTGAAGAGGTTCTGATCAACATAACGCCCCAGGAAACCCGGGTCGCAGTGGTGGAAAACGGCGTATTGCGGGAAGTGCATGTGGAGCGCGCCCGTTTCCGGGGGATTGTCGGAAACATCTATAAAGGCAAGGTAGTGAGGATACTGCCTGGCATGCAGGCCGCGTTCGTGGACATCGGCATGGAGCGGACCGCGTTTCTACATGCCGCCGATATGTGGCGCCGTCATGAAAATGGATTCAACGGATTTGGCTCGTTCGAACACCCACAACCCCAGATCAGCGAATTGTTGCGAAACGGGCAGGACCTGGTGGTGCAGGTACTCAAGGATCCGCTCGGTAAAAAGGGCGCACGATTGACTTCGCAGACTACGATCCCCGCGCGTTACCTGGTCTACCTGCCGGAAGGCGACCACATCGGTATTTCTCGGAAGATCGACCAGCCGGATGACTGCGAGCGCCTGAAGCAGTCGGTGTCCCGATTGGTCGAGAGCGAAGGAGTGCAGGGTGGTTTCATCATCCGTACCGCGGCGGATCTCTCCACGGAAGAGGAAATTCGGCTGGATATCTCTTTTTTGAAGAGGGTATGGCAAAAGGTTCACGAAAAGGCGAATACGGCGTCCGCGCCAGCGCTCATACATGAGGACCTTACGCTCGCCATGCGCACGATGCGCGACCTGGTAAGTGAAAACGTGGAAAAGGTCCGTATCGATTCCAGGGAGACCTATGAAAAAGCGGTGAAATTCGCAAGGGACCTCATACCCCAGGTAGTCGACAGGATCGAGTACTATCCCGGAGAACGGCCCATATTCGATCTGTATTCCGTCGAGGACGAAATCCAGCGCGCTTTGTCGAACAAGGTGCACCTCAAGTCGGGTGGTTATCTGATCATCGACCAGACCGAGGCGATGACCACGGTTGACGTCAATACAGGCGGCTACATCGGTCGGAAAACGCTCGAGGAAACCCTGTTCAAGACGAATCTGGAAGCAGCACAGGCTATCGCGAGGCAGCTGTGTCTTCGCAATATCGGGGGCATCATCATTATCGACTTCATCGATATGGAGGATCCGGAGCACCGCAGGCAAGTCATGCGGGTCCTGGACAAGGCCCTGGCCCGGGACCGGATAAAAACATTCGTTACCGAGATGTCGACGTTGGGACTTGTCGAGATCACGCGTAAGCGTACCCGGGAAAGCCTTGAGCGTGTGCTCTGTGAACCGTGCCCGGTATGCAGCGGGCGTGGTTTTCAAAAAACGCCTTTGACGGTCTGTTATGAGATATTCAGAGAGATTTTACGGGAAGCCCGGCAGTTCGATGCCAATGGATTTCTTGTTCTGGCATCACAAGTCGTCATAGACATGTTGCTAGACGAGGAGGCGACTAGTCTTGCCGATCTGCAGGAGTTCGTCGGTAAACCAATCCGGCTGCAGGTGGAGGCGATGTATCACCAGGAAGAACATGACGTCGTCCTTCTGTGAATAGAGACTGCCCTGCGCCCCAGAAAATGGACCGTGCTCAGTATACAGGCCAGGAATGTGGGTCAGGAATGCCTGTCGGAAATGCGGACTACGCGAAAGACGGGGCGAGGGTGCTAAGTAAATCGCGGGGTTCTAGATGGTCGTACGTCCCGGCATCCGCACAGCTTCGATCCAAAGGGCGGGAGAAGCTAGACCGGATATCGGTCAGCGCAAATGACAATTCATCGAGTATTTCAAGATTTTGTTGCATGCACTCGATACACCTGTCCAAAGATTCTAAGTTTTCCATTTTTATTGACCCGCACCCACGTGATAAGGAGACGTTGTTTCAGTACTACTGAAAATCTTAGGAAGCGGCCCGTGGATGTCTACGGTAAGCGGACAGAGCGTGCCTTACCACGGACAAATGGGCCATTAGACACCATTGACGCCTTGGCGAAAAGGAAGCAAAACTATTCCAGAATATGAAATTCACCCGGCATACGATCAAATATTCGCTTCTGGTAACAGGGTTTCTGATTACTCTGGGCACCTTTTTGGTTATCGCCGTGGGCCTGGCTTATCTGTCGATCGGAGTGGATGCGGCGACCGTTGAAAAATACCTGAGCGAGCAAATCAAAAGGCCGATTCAGATCGAATCAATAGAGACACGCTGGCGGGGTCTGCATGCCGAGGTCGAGGCGCACGGCATCAGGATCTTGAGTCAGGACGGCACACGGCTGGCGCTGCGCTTGCGCAAACTGGAAATTTCATTCGACCCGCTGACCCTGCTGGGCTCCGCGCCAGGACTGGAGCGTATCGTGGTCTACGGCCTGTCACTGCGTGTACTGCGTCGGGAAGACGGGACCATACGGATAGGCGACTTTGTGGCTGATCCTAAACGTATCCCAAACCCGGCGCTGGAATGGTTCCTCAGCCAGCGTAGCTCGGAGATCAGGGGAGCGTCTCTTACCTGGCTCGATAAACGCGAGGCGAATCGCAGTTTTACATTCGAGGATATCAGCATCGCCATCAACAACACCGGCCACACCACGCGATTCAGCGGGTGGACCGTGCCGCCGAAGGCCCTGGGTGAATCCGCCAGCGTCAGCGGTGAAATTCAAGGGCAGCCGTTGCGGAGCGGATTGTGGGACGGTCAGATCGAGGTCGATGTGGCGCGCCTGCAATTGGCGGAGCTGCCGCTGATTGTCCGGCAAGCGCTGCCCTGGAAGACCGCCGGGTTGATCAGTACCCGAATAGATACGGAATGGCTGGACGGCAGTATCATCGAAGCGGGCGGGGACTTGGACATGTCTGATTTCGAAATCCCCTTCGAAGGCGGCGAAAAGATAATCCCGGTGAATAGTTTCCGCAGTTCGATCTCGTGGCGCCATAATCAGAAGAATTGGAGATTGGAGTTCGTCGATCCCGAATTCAACGTCAACGGCAGCATTCTCGCTGCCGGACGATTCGCCGTGGGCCGAACCCACCAGACCCGGACGTATCATGTGGACGCTCTGGATATTACCCAGGTCATCGGCGTGAGGGATCAGCTGCAGTTCGAGTTGCCGTGGCACGAGCTCACTTCGCACATTAAGCCTGACGGACGTTTGAACGCGGTCTCCGTGGTAACGCGAGGGCCGTTTTTATCGCCTGACCACTGGCGCGTCGAGACCGGCTTCGACGGGGTCGGGTGGAAACCATTTTTGGGCATCCCGGGTGTAACCGGCGCAATGGGTGGCATAGTTGTGGAACCGGCCGGCGGTGCGGTCCGACTGGACTCAAGCGGCGTCAAACTCGATATTCCGGGCATCCTCGCGGAATCGATCTATTTCAACAAGTTCCGGGGCGAAGTCCGCTGGGCCCGCGACACCACGCGATGGAATGTCGCGGTGAACAATCTCGAATTGAGCAACTCCGATGTACAAGCGCTGCGAGGAAGGGCAAAACTCCGTTTTCCTCTGGACGGATCGAGGTTACCGCACATCGACAGCGAGTTCACCATCGCGGAGCTCGAAGTAGACAAGCTCAAGCGCTATCTGCCGCTAGGGAAGATGCCGCCCAAGGCAGCTGAATGGCTGGACATGGGCTTGATGCAGGGCAGCTTTCACGACGCCAGGATCGATCTGGTGGGAGATCTCGGCAGATTCCCGTTTCGAAACGGAGGCGGTTCGTTCTATGTCTCCTCCAAGGTTCTCGATGCCAGACTGCACTACGCGGATCGATGGCCCGACGCGGACAAGATCTACGGCGATGTGAGCCTGAACAACGCCGCCTTGCACGCGGATATCGCGTCGGCCGAGATCAGCGCCTCACGAATTATCAGTGCGGTTGTGGAAAGCAATGATCTTTTCAAGCGTGATACGGTGTTAGACATCAGGGCAAATCTTGCGTCCCCCGCCAGTGATGTGGTCGAGTTCCTCACCGAAGGTCCGCTAGTCAGGAACGCGGATCCACTGCCGCTGCAGGCGGCCGGCAACGGCAACCTGGAGCTGGATATACATCTGCCGTTGAAGGATCTGAAGAACGGCGTCGACGTGTCCGGTCGGTATAAAGTCAATAATGCGGAACTCACGGTTGTGGATCGCTTTTCCTTCCAGGACCTGCAAGGAGTGATCGATTTTACCGATTCGAAGGTGGAAGCGTCCGGAGTGTCGGGTTTTTTTCTGGGAGGTCCGGTCACACTGGACATTGATACGGTGGAAGCGGGCAAACCCCCAGTCTGGCGCATCAGGGCGAGAGGGCGTCTGGATTCTGCGAAACTCGCCGCTATGCTCGAGAGCGGCGTGGTCAGCGCAAGCGTATCGGGAACGACTAACTGGGATGGATCCCTGACCGTGGAAGGCGGTGTCGCGCAACTGGAAATCGAGAGCAACCTCGAGGGAGTCCAGATCGTTCTGCCGGATCCTATGGAAAAATCCTACGCAGCTGCGCGTGAAACCAAGTTCAAGGCCAGGTTGGAGCGCGATAATCAGGAATACCGCTTCGAGTCCGGAGCGTTGAGGGGTGTGCTCGTCTTCGGCAAAGAAGATTCCCTCCCGGTGATCCAAAACGGCGCCGTCACTGTCGGCACATCAGATACCCGGCAGCCGCCGAAAGAGGGAGTACGGATGGAGATTCAGCAGCCGTTTTTGAACCTCGACCAGTGGCTGGCGCTGTTCGAGGTGGGCGAAGCCGTGTCACCCGGACAGCGCGGATCCTTTCAGTCGGCGTTGCGGATCGTGGAACTGCAACTGGAGGATGTGCGCTTCCTGTCACGCAATCTGGGAGCGACCAGTGTGAGAGCGGTTTCCAGCGAAGGTGTGAAATGGCGCGCATGGTTGTCCGGAGAATCCGTAACGGGGCGGGTGGACGCGTCGCTGATCAGCGGCGGCCCGGGCGATTACATCATGGACTTCGATCGACTTTACCTTCCCAAACCTCGTGGCAAACGCATTACCACCGAACCGGATGTGCGGCGCAGATACCCAAACGTCGAGATCCGGGCCGATCATTTCGTTTTCGGTGAGTGGGACCTCGGCAGACTGGACTTGAAGGCAACAGGCCATGCAGACCGCTGGAGTGTAGATGACTTGATTCTGGATCAGTCCGGTCTGCAAATAAGGGCAAACGGGCGCTGGGATTTCGGTGAAAACGGATCGACAACTCGGATCAGGGCCACCATGCTCAGTGAAGATGTCGCCATAGCGCTTGAAAAACTCAGTCTTCCACCCCACATCGCGGAATCGAGGGTAAACCTGGACATCGAACTCGAGTGGCCCGGAGACCCTCGAAATTTCGTTTTGCGTGAACTGAATGGCACCTACTCCGCAATCGCCGAATCTGGGCGGTTTTTGAATGTCGATCCCGGGTCTGGTAGGCTCCTCGGGCTGTTCAACGTTGATGCGATCAGCCGGCGGTTGAGCTTAGATTTTTCCGATATATTTTCGAAGGGCCTCGCGTTCGATCAAATAAAAGCGGAAGGAACGATTACCGGTGGAAATCTTTACAGCGATGGGATGTTCATCGCGGGGCCCTCGGCGTTGATCGAAATCAGCGGACGAACCGGTCTGGCGGCGGAAGACTACGACCTGCGGGTTGTGGTGGCACCACACGTGGGTTCGCAGATCAGCATGATCAGCGCGATTGCCAATCCGGTGGCCGGGGCCATGGTTTTCATTGCCCAGAAAGTATTCGAGAAGCAACTTTCCAAGATGATCCAGTACCAATACGACATCACCGGTTCCTGGGAATCGCCGGAATTTACAACGGTGCGATGGGAGCCCGAACTCGTGGAAGAAACGACCCGATGATCGAGGCCGGCCGCCATATTCCCCCGGGAAGGCGGGTCCGGAGACGCTTTGGAACGATGATTCCAGCATCGATAATAATGCTGACAGTTTCCGCCTGGTCCGTATCGTCCGGCGCCGCCGAGTTGATCCAGCGTCAGGATTGGGAGAAAGTAACGAGTGCGGTGTCCGTTCTGCAGATTCCGGCTCTGCAGCGGGTCTTTGGCAGCTTCGAGTCCGGCGAGGACATGATCATAGTCATCCAGTATCCGGGCGGTGACGCGGGAAACGAGTGGGCGATCGAATTGCGTGACTGGCTTGTCGCATTCGGCATCAGACTTGACAGGATCGAACTGCAACCCGGGTCAGGCGTGCCGGGGGCGATCGCGATCGAGGCAGAACCTCGCAGCAACTACTGACCCGCGATTTTTGTCTTGAGCCCCAAATTGAAATGAGCCGCGTCGCCGCGATTCAGATGAACTCCTCGTCCAAGGTTTCGATGAATCTGGAGCTTGCGGCTCGATTGGTCGAGCAGGCCGCGGGATCTGGTGCAGAGCTGATTGTGCTACCTGAAAACTTCGCGCTCATGCCGCGCAGTGAAAAGGATCGCCTGGATATAGCGGAACGGCCGGGAAATGGTCCGATTCAGGAATTTCTCGCCGGGCAGGCCAAGCACCACCAAATCTGGTTGGTGGGCGGCACCATTCCACTGGTCGCGGCAGTTGGGGACAGGCTCAACGCCTCCTGCCTGTTGTTCGGGCCTGACGGAAGGCGCCGGGCTCGATACGACAAAATTCACCTGTTCGATGTTGCCGTAAGCGATTCGGAGGCTTACAAGGAATCGGCTTATTTTTCCGCGGGAGACCCGGGCGGCGAAAACCTTGTCTGCGTCGATACACCTGCCGGTACGCTGGGATTGACGATTTGCTATGATGTGCGGTTTCCGGAACTCTACCGATGTTTGTCCGATCTAAACGCGGACGTATTCACGGTGCCGTCCGCGTTCACGGCCACGACCGGACGGGCGCATTGGGAAATTCTGCTGCGGGCCCGTGCCATCGAAAATCAGGCGTACGTCATTGCACCGGGACAATGCGGAACCCATGATAATGGACGTGAGACGTTTGGGCACACAATGATCATCGATCCATGGGGAAGAATACTGGACAACTTGACTAACCAACCGGAAGGGGTGGCGATCGCCGATATCGACGACGACAGACTGAGTTCGGTCAGGCGACACTTTCCCAGTCTGAAACACCGCCGGTTATAGGAAACAAATACTGAAATGTCACAAATACTCGAACTAGCACAATCCAAGATATGGGAACCGACCGGGCTGAGCCAACCGGATCTGGACAAGTTGTTTTCGAAGCTGGGGGGGCGCGACGTGGATTACGCCGATATCTATTTCCAGTATGCGCGCCAGGAGGCCTGGTCGCTGGAGGAAGGCAAGGTGAAATCCGGCAGCCACAGCATTGACCAGGGTGTAGGCATCAGGGCGGTGTCCGGTGAGAAGACGGGATTTGCCTATTCCGATGAGCTTGGTTTGCCGGCGCTGGCCCAGGCTGCCGGCGCGGCACGGGCGATCGCGGCACAAGGGCAGGACAAGTCGGTGAACCTATCGCCACGGGCGGGAAGGGAGTTTCCGATGCTGTACAGCACCACGGACCCCCTGACGACCATGCCGGACGAGGACAAGGTCCGACTTCTGGAGCGTGCGGAAAAAGACGCCCGCCAGCGTGACCCCAGGGTTTCCGAGGTGATGGCGAGTCTGGTCTCGGTACACGATGTGGTGCTGGTCGCCGGTCACGACGGCAGGCTGGTTGCGGACATCAGGCCGATGGTCAGGCTAAACATTTCGGTCATTGTCGTCGATGGCGAGAGGCGCGAACAGGGCAGCGCGGGCGGCGGCGGCAGATATGGACTGGATTATTTCAGCGAAGACAGGATCCGCGAATACGCTCACGAGGCTGTGCGTCAGGCGCTGGTCAACCTCGAAGCGGCGGACGCGCCGGCCGGATCGATGACGGTGGTTCTGGGGCCGGGTTGGCCGGGCGTGTTGCTGCATGAAGCAATCGGCCATGGCCTCGAGGGTGATTTCAACCGCAAGGGGACTTCTGCGTTTTCGGGCAGGATCGGCGAAAAGGTCGCAACGGAGCAATGCACCGTGGTAGACGACGGCACTTTACCCAATCGGCGCGGTTCACTCAGCGTAGATGACGAAGGAACCCAGACCCGGCAGACGATTTTGATAGAGAACGGGGTATTGAGGGGCTACATGCAGGATACTCATAATGCTCGTCTAATGGGCGCGGAACCGACCGGTAATGGCCGTAGGGAATCCTATGCACACCTTCCCATGCCGCGCATGACCAATACCTACATGCTGGCGGGACAGTATGATCCGGGGGAAATCCTGAGTTCCGTGGACAAGGGTATCTATGCGGTAAATTTCTCCGGCGGGCAGGTCGATATCACTTCCGGCAAGTTCGTGTTCTCCGCCAGCGAGGCCTATATGGTAGAGGGAGGACGCGTCACCAGGCCCGTCCGCGGCGCAATGCTGATCGGCAACGGTCCAGATGTTCTCACCCGAGTGAGCATGGTGGGCAACGATCTCGAACTGGATACCGGAGTCGGCACGTGTGGCAAGGATGGTCAGCAGGTCCCGGTCGGGGTGGGGCAGCCTACGATGCGGATAGACGGTTTGACCGTAGGAGGTGTGGAGGTATGAGCGAGATCGTGGCGCCTGGTGAACACACCGTCGGAGAGGGCGTGGTGCAAGATCAGGAAAAGCTTGCTGAGCTGGCCAGCCGGGTGCTGGCGACAGCCAAGCGGATGGGCGCGGACTCCGGCGAGACCGCGGTGAGTCGCAGCCAGGGTTTTTCGGTCAGTGTGCGGATGGGTGAAGTAGAGACAATCGAGCACAACCGCGACAAGAGCCTAGTGGTCACCGTTTATTTTGGTCGCAAGACGGGATCCGCCAGCACTTCAGATTTCAATGCCGAAGCGATCGAGGATAGCGTGCGTGCGGCGTGTACCATCGCGAAGTATACCGCTGTCGATGATTGCGCCGGCCTGGCGGACGCGGATCGCATGGCGACCGAGATCAGGGACCTGGACATCGATCACCCGTGGGAACTCACCGTCGAGCAGGCGATAGACATGGCCCGTGAATGTGAGGATGCGGCTCGCAGCTTCGACAACCGCATATCGAATTCTGAGGGCGCGACGGTTTTTACCCATCGCGGCACCGAAGTCTATGCGAACACGCACGGTTTCGCTGGCGGTACATCGGGTACCCGTCATAGCGTCAGTTGCGCGGTCATTGGAGAGCAGGACAATGTCATGCAGCGGGATTACTGGTACACCTCGGATCGCGACTTTCACGAGCTGGAATCGGCGGCCGCGGTCGGTCGGTCTGCCGCGAGCCGCACTATCCGGAGGTTGGGTGCGCGCAGGGTCAAGACCACTCAGTGCCCGGTTATCTATGAGGCACCTGTGGCGGCCAGCCTGTTGTCGCATTTCGTCAGCGCGGTCCGGGGCAGCGCGATTTATCGCAAGGCATCATTCCTGCTCGACCGCCTCGGCGAACCGGTATTCGCGGATGACATCACGGTGAGTGAATACCCACACCTGCCGAAGGCAACAGGCAGCGCCAACTACGACGGCGAAGGAGTCGCAACCCAAACGAGGGACATCGTACAGGCCGGCATATTGAACAACTACGTGCTCGACAGCTACTCGGCACGAAAGTTGGGGCTGGAAACCACCGGAAACGCCGGTGGCGTGCGGAACCTGTGCATCAGACCCGGGAAATTAGGCCTCGAGGATATGATCAGGGAGATGGGTACCGGACTATTGGTCACGGAGCTCATTGGCGCTGGCGTGAACAACGTCACCGGTGACTACTCGCGCGGTGTGGCGGGTTTCTGGATCGAGGGTGGCCAGATTCAGCACCCCGTGGAAGAAGTGACGATTGCCGGCAATCTGAAGGACATGTTCAAGCGCATCGTCGAAGTTGGAGCTGATGTGGATACCCGGGGAAACTACAGAAGCGGTTCGATCCTGCTCGATCGGCTCACCGTGGCGGGAGACTAGCCCGGAACACGCTTGCCTGCTGGTAAACGC
>Ga0209567_10000226_pt1 | contig 30183 bp, 23 predicted proteins | sample COG_12_FD_184756 | JGI IMG/M metagenome (GOLD analysis project Ga0209567, IMG submission 184756) | Pelagic marine sediment microbial communities from the LTER site Helgoland, North Sea, for post-phytoplankton bloom and carbon turnover... | ecosystem: Environmental > Aquatic > Marine > Neritic... | reverse complement strand
TCCCGATCATGACCGTCTCGCCAGCGCGTCGCGTGAGAATCAGCATGACTTCCTACTCCTGCCTGTCGGGGCTCGTACCCCGTTCTTATTACGCGTCGTACTCCTTAAACCGTTGTAATACTAGCCGATTTTGGCTTTCGATGCCCATATAGGCCTAAATATGGGACAGTTGGGAAAAACTGGCCTGAATTGGCGCGCTAAGTGAGTTGCTGTTCAACCCAGGCATGCACCGACTCGAGCGCCGCATCGAGTTTCGACGCGTCGGTGCCGCCGGCCTGGGCGAAATCGGGACGACCGCCGCCTTTGCCGCCTACCTGCTCGGCCACGAATTTGACGAGGTCACCGGCGCGAATTCTGTCAGTGTTGTTCTTCGTGACACCAGCCGCGAGTCGAACCTTTCCGTCGTCGACCGAGCCCAGTACGACAATGGCGTTCTGCAGCTTGTCCTTGGCGCGATCTACCGCCTCGCGCAATACCTTGGCATCGACATCGACTACCTTGGTGACCAGCACCTTGATACCGGAGATCTCCCGGACGTAGTCATCCTGCTCGGACGACTCTCCCGTGAGGAGCGCGTGTCGCGCTGTTGCCAATCTCTTTTCGAGCTCCTTGTTCGCCTTCAGGAGCTGCTCCACTTTTGCGGCTGCCTGATCGGGCGGGCTCTTGAGCACGCCAGCGAGTTCGTTGAGCGTGCGCTGATTGGCGTCAATCCAGTCCATTGCACCTTTGCCGGTCACAGCTTCGATGCGCCGCACGCCGGAGGCTACGCCACCTTCGTGCGTGACCTTGAATACGCCGATGTCGCCGGTACGATCGACATGCGTACCGCCGCAAAGCTCGACCGAGAAATCGCCGAATCGAAGCACGCGCACCTTGTCGCCGTACTTTTCACCGAACAGCGCCATGGCACCAGACTCGATGGCGTCGTCGTAGCTCATGAGACCGGTGTCCGCGGCGACATTGCTGCGAATCTCTTCGTTCACGATGTCCTCGATTTCCTGCAGCTGCTCTGCCGTGACAGGCTCGTAGTGTGAGAAGTCGAAACGCAGTCGCTCGGGTGCGACGAGGGAACCCTTCTGCGTAACATGCTCGCCGAGCACCTGCCTGAGGGCTGCGTGCATCAGGTGCGTTGCGCTATGGTTCAGACGAATGGCGTGGCGACGCTCGGCGTCAACGACGGCCTCGAGATTGTCGCCCACCTCGAGTTCGCCTTGCTCAACGCTGCCAAAATGCACGTTGGCCTTACCGCTCTTCTGTGTGTCATCAACGCGGAACAGCTTGCCGTCCTCGACGAGGATACCCGTGTCACCGATCTGGCCGCCGCTCTCGGCATAGAACGGCGTCGCCGACAGCAGGACGGCGCCATCATCACCGTCGGCCAATGCGTCAACCGCCTCGCCATCCTTGAACAATGCAATGACCTTGCTGCTACCTTCGGTACCATCGTAGCCGAGGAACTCCGTCTCGGCATCGGTCTTCAGCGCTTCGCCGCCAGTAGCGCCGAACTTGCTGGCCGCGCGCGCACGATCCCGCTGTTCGCCCATCGCGACCTCGAAGCCCTTCTCGTCGATCGTGAGATCGCGTTCGCGGGCGATGTCTGCCGTCAGGTCTATCGGGAAGCCGTAAGTGTCGTAGAGCTTGAAGACGACGTCCCCGGGCAGCTGCTTGCCTTCGAGGTCCGCAATCGCCGACTCGAGGATTTCCATGCCCTGGTCAAGCGTCTCCGCGAAGCGAGCCTCCTCTTTGGCCAGCACCTTCTCGACATGCGCCTGGGCCTTGGCGAGTTCGGGATAGGCCTCACCCATCTCTTCCACGAGTGGCTCCACGAGCTTGTGGAAAAACGCATGGTCCGTGCCGAGCTTCTTGCCGTGGCGAATCGCGCGACGAATAATGCGCCGCAGCACATAGCCCCTGCCCTCGTTGCCGGGAAGCACGCCGTCGACGATCAGGAATGCGCACGCGCGAATGTGATCGGCAATGACATTGAGCGAACTCGAACCGTCGTTTTTGACGCCGAGCTCGTCGGCCGCGGCCTGCATGATGTGCTTGAACAGGTCGATCTCATAGTTACTGTGCACCTGCTGCATGACGGCCGCCATGCGTTCGAGGCCCATGCCCGTATCGACCGACGGTTTCGGCAGCGGATTCATCTCGCCGTCGGCCGACCGGTCGAACTGCATGAACACGAGGTTCCAGACCTCGACGTAGCGATCGCCGTCTTCATCGGGAGACCCGGGCGGGCCACCCTCAACATCGGGACCATGGTCGAAGAAAATCTCGCTGCAGGGACCGCAGGGACCCGTATCGCCCATGGCCCAGAAGTTGTCTTTCTTGCCCATGCGCGAAAAGCGCTCGGCGTCGACCTTCATCTCCTTGAGCCAGATGTCGGCGGCTTCGTCGTCGTCTTCGAACACCGTGACCCAGAGTCTCTCCTCCGGAAGCCCAAGCGTCACGGTCAGGAACTCCCAGGCGTACTGGATCGCCTCGCGCTTGAAGTAGTCGCCGAAGCTGAAATTGCCGAGCATCTCGAAGAACGTGTGGTGGCGCGCCGTGTAACCGACATTCTCGAGGTCGTTATGCTTGCCGCCGGCACGCACGCAGCGCTGCGAGGTCGCCGCGGTCGAGTAGCTGCGCTTGTCCTCGCCCGTGAAGACGTCCTTGAACTGCACCATGCCGGCATTCGTGAACAGCAGGGTCGGGTCGTTTCCAGGCACGAGCGGGGAACTCGCGACGACCTCGTGGCCGTGATCGCGAAAAAAATCCAGGAACGCCTGGCGCAGCTCGTTGCTCGTCATGGTCTTCATCGGAGGGATATCGGGGTGCTACCGGAAAAGTAAAGGTGAAACCGTAAAGCCGGTAGTTTACGGGGTTTGTGCCGCGGTATTAAGACTTATTCGTCGTCCGAGCCGACGGCCACCTGGATATGGCTCTGCTCAAATCCCCGGTACTGCAGGAAGCGCATTTGCCGGGCCTTCTCCTTGAAGTCGGATGGCCGGGCACGACCGAATTTCTTGACGCGTATCTCGCGGGCCAGTGCGTGCCAGTCGGCGTCGGCTTCTTCGAGCGCGATCTCGACCGTGGAGTCAACGATGCCACGGTGTCCGAGATCGAGGCGGATACGCACCGGGCCTTTCCCCTGGTTAATGCGAGACTGCACGAAGCTTTCGGCGAAACGCGTATCGCTCTGCAGGCCCTCGTCGGACAGTCTAAGTACCGCCTGTTCGGCCACCTCGGGATCGAAGCCCCTATCGATCAGTTTCCTCGTGAGCTCGGCCTGGCCGTATTCGCGACGCGCGAGGAACTCCATGGCTTTCTTACGTGCCTCGCTGGGAGACGAAAAGCGATCCTCTCCCGTGTCTGAGAGAAGATCGCTGATTTCTTCGTGGACAGGTTTCACCGAATGCTCCCAATGACGTTCGTCACGAAATTCAATCGCCGTGCCGACCTGTGCCGTGCGGAGCCGACGGGGATCGGATGTTCTCTCGAGCGGCGTGTCGAGCGCCGCGAAGCAGGACGCCCGAGCAATCGAGACCCGCAGCGATCGAGGCAGGATGCCGAGCGAGCGTAAGCTCGGAGAACATCCGGTTTCCGTCGGCTAAACTGGACCCGTACAGGGCGACGCGTCCGCGTTATGCCTCTTTCGCGACGGCCTCGGCGTCATCGGCCGCCTTGTCCGCTGTGGCCACGGTCTTCGGCAGCAGCTTGGCGCGGATCTTCCCTTCGATCTCTTCGGCCATTTCGGGGTTGTTCCTGAGGAACTCGCGCACGTTCTCCTTGCCCTGGCCGATGCGGTCATCGCCATAGCTGTACCAGGAACCGGCCTTGTCCACGATACCGTGCTGCACGCCCAGGTCGATAATCTCGCCGTGACGCGAGATGCCATGACCATAGAGAATCTCGAACTCGGCCTGTTTGAACGGCGGCGATACCTTGTTCTTGACGACCTTGACGCGCGTCTGGTTGCCGATGACCTCGTCGCCTTTCTTGATGGCGCCGATGCGGCGGATGTCGAGGCGCACCGATGAGTAGAACTTGAGTGCGTTGCCGCCCGTCGTGGTCTCGGGGCTACCGAACATGACGCCGATCTTCATGCGGATCTGGTTGATGAATATGACCATCGCGTTCGAGCGCTTGATGTTGCCCGTCAGTTTCCTGAGCGCCTGAGACATGAGGCGCGCCTGCAGGCCCATGTGCGAGTCGCCCATCTCACCTTCGATCTCGGCCTTCGGCGTCAACGCGGCAACCGAGTCGATGACGATGATGTCGATAGCGCCCGAACGAACCAGCATGTCGGTGATCTCGAGCGCCTGCTCGCCCGTGTCGGGCTGCGATACGAGTAACTCGTCGACGTTGACGCCCAGTTTCTCGGCGTAAGCAGGATCCAGCGCGTGCTCGGCGTCGACAAAAGCTGCCGTGCCGCCCAACTTCTGTGCCTCGGCCAGGACCTGCAGCGTGAGCGTCGTCTTGCCCGACGATTCCGGACCGTAGACTTCGACGACCCGGCCCTTCGGCAAACCGCCGATGCCGAGCGCGACGTCGAGCCCGATGGAGCCAGTCGATACCGCCTCGATGTCCCTGGCGGCCGAGCCGTCCCCCATGCGCATGACCGAGCCCTTGCCGAACTGCTTTTCGATTTGTCCTAGGGCCTGCGCGAGTGCTTTCTTGCGATTGTCATCCATTGTCTGGGTCCTTTTTGGCCGGGAGACGGCCTGTTTGTGGCCCTTCCGGGCCAGATCTCAGATTACTGTTGATATACACAGTATTATTCCATGAAAGCCGCGCCAATGGGAGCCTTCAGGGGTGTAAATTTTAGGCTATTTATGAAGATTCTGTAGGAAACCGCCGGAAGCTATTGTTTCAGCGGGTGGTAGGTCACGCCTTGCGGACCCGAAACCGACTCGACGAGCTCGAAGCTGGACCACTCGGTCGTAGCCCTTTGCGCGAGTCGCTCGGTCTCGAAGGTCCTGGCATTGCGGACCACCGTGATATGCGGCCGGTAGTTGCGCTCTTCGGGCTTGATACCGAGATCGGACACGATGCCTTTCAGGTGATCGACCAGGGCCTGCAGCTCCGGCGGTACCGTCGACGCCACGAGGCCCGCTACCCGAGGCCGTGGCCAGAATTCCAGGCGATCGAAATTGAGCCGAAACGGCTCGACATGAATCTCGTCGGCTTTCTCCAGGAGATAGGGAATGCGGTTCGCCGGAAACGTGCCGATAAATACCAGCGTGACATGCCAGTTGCGCCGATCGACCATGCGCCCCTCTACCGTCTTGGCAACGGGCGTGATGATGTCGCGCAGGCGGTCGCGTTGGCGGTGATCCGGCCACAGGGCGAAAAACAGTCGCTTGGTTTCCATCAGCCTATGTTTCCATTAAGCAATGCGCTCGCGGATGCCCTGGATGGCGTAAGCCACGGTACTCTCGCGCACGAGTTCGCGATCCCCGGTGAAGTGCTCGCAACTCGAATTCGTTTTCATGTCGCTGCCGTCTCGCAATGCCCATGCGAACCATACGGTACCCACCGGCTTGTCCTTGGTGCCACCCGTCGGCCCCGCGATGCCGCTGACAGCGACCGAAATGTCCGCACCGCTAAGATGCAAGGCGCCCTCTGCCATTTCCCTGACCACCGCCTCGCTGACGGCACCGTTCTCGTCGAGCGTCCTGGGCTGCACCCCCAGCAACGACTCCTTGGCACCGTTCGAATAGCTGACGATGCCATAAGCGAATACGGTCGAGCTGCCGTCCACGTCGGTGATTGCCTTGGACAGCCAACCGCCGGTACAGGACTCTGCCGTCGATACGGTCTTGCCGGACGCCGCGAGTTCGCCGACCAGCGCTTCGGACAGTTTCAATATCGACTCGTGATCAGCCATTCAATACCGACTCGTACAGGGCGACGTGCTTGTCCGCCATCGTAGCGATCGAGAATTCGTTTTGCATCCTGAGCCTGCCTGCCTCGCCGTACTGCCGGCCGAGGTCGGGATCGTCGACAAGACGTTTGATCGCATCGGCGAGCGCCTCGGCATCCTCGGGCGGAACCAGTAGCCCGGTCTCTTCATGCTCGACCGCCTCACTGAGCCCGCCGGCCGCGAAGCCAACGACGGGCACGGCTGCGGCAGACGCCTTGAGCGCGGCCACCCCCAGTCCCTCCGCCAGCGCCGGATGCGCGAGCAGGTCGAAGCAGGACACGAACGAATCCAGGTCATCGCGAAAACCCGCGAATTGCACGACGTCACCAAGACCGAGCGACGTAGCCTGCGCACGCAGCTGGTTGCCGAGGTAGCCCTCGCCGAAAATAATCAGTTTGAGCCGGGGATAGCGGTCCCTGAGGTCGGCCACGGCCTGCAGCAGGTACTGGTGGCCTTTGCGCGGAATCAGCTGCCCGGCTGCGGCAACGGCAAAATCGCCGTCCGCCAGGCCGAACTCTCGCCGGAAAGCATCGCAGTCGGCCGCTGCCTCGAATGCCCCGACATCCACGGCGCTCCTGATGATCTCCAGCCGCTCTGCTTCGACGCCCCTGTCTCTTAATACGTCGGCAATGGCCTCCGAGATAGCGATGACCTTCCTGAAGGACCGATAACGTATTGCCGCGACCAGGCGCATCTCGGTGTTGTCGACCCGGCGCGAGACGACAGCGGGCACGTCGGCCACGCTTGCCGCCAGTCCACCCAGCAGGTCGGCGCCGCGGCGACTGTGGCAGTGCACGATATCCGGTGCGTGTTCCTTGATAAACTGTGACAGGCGATAGGCGAACGGCAGGTCGAGATCGCCGGCGCAAAACAGGTTCTGCACCCAGATACCATCCTGGCGCGCAACGCCGTCGATGCCCGACTCGGGCGGACAAACCAGCGTGTTCTTGTGGCCACGTTCACGTAACGCCTTGATCAGGTAGATGACCTGCTGTGGGCCACCCAAATAATGGCGCCCGGTTTCGACATGGAGTATTTTCACGGTCTGATAATAAGACAATTAAGGGGACAGTTTACTTAATTGCGGGCGCAATTAAGTAAACTGTCCCCTTAATTGTCTGCTTGTTTTCCCGACACGAACGATGAAAGCCGAAGTCACTCCCGTCCACACGCCGATGATGCGCCAGTACTTAGGCGTAAAGTCCGAGTATCCCGACATGCTCGTGTTCTACCGGATGGGCGACTTCTACGAGCTCTTCTATGACGACGCGAAGCGTGCCGCGTCACTGCTCGACATCACATTGACCTCGCGTGGCAAGTCGGCTGGTAATGCGATCCCAATGGCGGGCGTTCCGTATCACGCCGTCGAGGGCTACCTCGCCAAGCTGGTTCGCAAGGGCGAATCAGTCGCCATTTGCGAGCAGGTCGGCGACCCGGCAACGAGCAAGGGCCCGGTGGAACGCAAGGTCACCCGAGTCGTTACACCCGGCACGCTCACCGACGAAGCCCTGCTCTCGGCTGATCGCGACAATGTGGTTGCCGCCGTTTTCGCGGGCGGTGAATCGACAGGCATCGCCTGGCTCGACCTGTCTGCAGGCCGCTTCCGCCTGACGGAGACACCCGACCGCGAGGGACTTGCCGGCGAGATCGAGCGCCTCAGGCCGGCCGAGATCATCTTTGACGAGGACCAGCCGTTCGAGAACACCTTCAACGAGAGCATACGAGCCACGCGACGCCCACCCTGGCATTTCGAGCTGGACAGCGCGACGCGACTTCTCTGTGCGCAGTTCGGTACGCGTGACCTGTCGGGCTTCGGCTGCGAGGCATTCCCGTCCGGTATCGCTGCGGCCGGCGCGCTGCTCCAGTACGTTACGGATACGCAGAAAGCTGCACTGCCGCACCTGCAATCGATCAAGGTCGAACTGCGCGAAGATGCCGTCATCATGGACGGCCCGACGCGGCGCAATCTCGAACTCGAGGAGTCGCTGAGCGGGCACGACCAGCATACGCTGGCGGGCGTCATGGATCGCTGCCAGACGGCCATGGGCAGCCGCCTGCTGCGCCGCTGGATTCAACGGCCGCTGCGCGATGGTGCGACGCTCATGGGCCGCTACCAGGCACTCGACGCGATGATCACGAACGGCGCGGTCGAAGCGCTGCAGACGACATTGCACGGCATTGGCGACGTCGAACGCATACTGTCGCGCGTGGCGCTGCGCTCCGCCCGGCCGCGCGATTTGCGCCAGCTTGCCGAAGCACTGTCGCGGCTTCCGGAGCTGCGCCGACAGTTACTGGCCGTCGAGTCGCCACTGCTGTCCGAGCTCTGCGAACAGGTCGGCGAACACAAGGAACAATACCGCCTGCTCGACAAGGCGATCATCGACAGCCCGCCGATGCTGATCCGCGATGGCGGTGTCATCGCATCTGGCTATGATGACGAACTCGACGACCTGCGCGCGATTGCCGAGAACGCGGATCAGTACCTCGTCGACCTCGAAACGCGAGAGCGCGAGCGTACCGGTATCGCGACACTGAAGCTCGGTTATAACCGCGTGCACGGCTACTACATCGAGATCAGCAAGGCACAGGCGGACAAAGCACCCGTCGAATACGTGCGCCGTCAGACCCTGAAATCCGCCGAGCGTTACATCACGCCCGAACTCAAGGAATTCGAGGACAAGGTGCTCGGTGCGCGCGAGCGAGCGTTAAGCAGGGAGAAGTACCTCTACGAACGACTGCTCGACCTGCTGCACGAGGTGCTCGGCGAACTGCAGCTCAGCGCCGCGGGGCTCGCGCAACTCGACGTGCTCACCTGTTTTGCGGAGCGTGCGCAGGCGCTGGGTTTGTCGCAGCCCGAACTCAGGGAAGAGCCGTGTATCGAAATCCAAGGTGGACGGCATCTTGTTGTCGAGCAGGTCATCGACGCGCCGTTCATCGCGAACGACCTGTCACTCGACGAAGCCACACGCCTGCTCGTCATCACAGGCCCGAACATGGGCGGCAAGTCCACTTACATGCGGCAGGCGGCGCTCATCATCATCCTCGCGCACATCGGCAGTTTCGTGCCGGCCGACAGGCTCCGCGTCGGCCCGATCGACCGCATCTTCACGCGCATCGGTGCATCAGACGACCTGGCCGGTGGCCGCTCGACGTTCATGGTCGAGATGACCGAAACCGCGACGATCCTCAACAACGCCACGGAACAAAGCCTGGTGCTCATGGACGAGATCGGCCGCGGCACGAGTACCTTCGACGGGCTCTCGCTTGCGTGGGCCGCGGCACATCACATGGGCGAGACCACGCGGGCCTTTACGCTGTTCGCGACGCACTACTTCGAACTGACGGCGCTGGCACAGGAGCTTGGGGCTTGCGACAACGTGCATCTCGACGCGACCGAACACAGGGGCGAACTCGTGTTCCTGCACACCGTGAAACCCGGGCCGGCCAATCAGAGTTACGGACTGCAGGTTGCGTCGCTCGCGGGCGTGCCCAGGGACGTCATTCAACGCGCGAGGGCGTACCTCAAGACGCTCGAGTCGCTGCAGGCGGCACACGCGCAGAACCCGCAGGCGCAACTGGACTTCGATGCCCCGCAAGTGCCGGAGGAAGACCCGGTGCGCGACGCCGTCGACGCGCTCGACCCGGATTCGATGTCGCCGCGCGAGGCGCTGGCGGCGCTCTATCGCCTCAAGGATATCTAGGTAGCAACCCAGCCGAGCGCCCGATCGAGAGCCTCGGATAATCCAAGTTCCTCGGCCAGCTCGCGCATGCGTGGATCGTCACGCAGGTCGTCCAGTGCCGGGAACCAGGTGATGAACCACGGGTACCATGGCAGCTTCACCTCTTTGGCAACGTTCATCCAGTGAAATGCCTCGTCAACGTCACCGAGAGCGGCATAGATGCCGACAAGCGCTATTACGTTGCGCGGCGTCTTGTCGATTCCCGCGAGGACTTCGCGCGCCTCGTCGTCGCGCCCGGTGGCAGCGAGTAGCACCCCGTACCGGTAGCCGAGCAATGGATTTCCCGCCACTCGGGAGGCAGTTTCCAGTGCCCCGTCAACGTCGCCCATCTCAATCAGCGTCTGCGCCTGGGCCCACAGCGCCCACGGGTGGTCCGGGAACAGCTCCATAGCCTCGTCGGCGAGCTCCAGCGCATTCGCGTACTGCCCGGCATTGCGGTACTGCGCCGCCAGGTTGGCTCGCATGAAAGGCGACAGCGGATCGAGTTCGACAGTACGATCCCCGGGCGGCAAAGCAAGGTCGCTTCGTTGCAGGAGTTCCATCAGCCAGGCGTAATGATAATGCGCGCCGGTGAGGCTCGGATTCAGCTCGAGCGCGTACAGCAGTGATTTCTCGGCTGCGGCCACATCCCATTCGTAATAGAGATGGTGCATACCGATCGCAAGGTGTAGTTCGGGTATCGAATCGTCGAGTTCCATCGCGGCACGGGCCGCCATCTTCGACGCCGGGTACATGCCCTCGGGGAACGGGCTGTGGCCGAGCACCGCGTAGCCATAGGCGAGCGACGCATAAACACGCGCATCGGCCTTGCCTTCATCGACGACGCTCTCAAGTATGCTGATACCCTTACGCCGTATGCGGTTGTCGGGCTGATTCAGGAAATACATGCCTCGCAAGTACGCGTCGTAGACGTCGGGATCGACTTCCCGTGCCTGTGACAACGCCGTCTGCTCTTCCTCGCTGAGTCTTACGTCCACGGCCCTGACGACCGACATCGCCATTTCGTTCTGTAGCTCGAGCACGCTCGTGAACTCGCGCTCGAAGTTGCCGGCCCATATCTGGGTGTCCTGGGCGGCGTCAATAAGCTGGATAATGACGCGCACGCGGTTGCCCTCGCGCGTGACCGATCCCTCGATCACGTTGCGCACGCCGAGCGCCCGGCCGATGGCCGGCATCGCCAGCGAGCGGTCGAGGCGAGCCGTCGAGGTGCTGGACACAACGCGGAGCGCAGAGATTCTGGACAAGCTCGCGATCAGCGCATCGTGCATGCCGGCAGAGAAATACTCCTGGTCATCGCCGCCGGACAGATTTTCGAGCGGCAGCACGGCGATGCCGTTTGGATCGTAAGGGCCCGCGAGTTCCCTCGCCTGCCGCGCCTGGTCGAACAGCCCGGCCGCGAATACGGCCACCACGATCGCCAGCGCGCCGATGATGACGTAGTCCGGCACGCCCATACGCAGCTCTTCATCGGTGACATTACCGGCCGGCAGTGTCTTGCGGATGCCATCGGGCGTGATCTCATAATACCAGCCGAAGATGAGCGCGACAGGGAAACCTGCGAATGCGGCCATCCAGAAGTAACGCAACAGGCTGTCCGGCAGCTCGGCGGACTGCAGTGCGAGATCCGCAACCTGCAACAACACCCAGGCGCCGACGACATACAGACCGGCAGTGCGGAACACGCGCCGTCGCCTGGCCTCCGAAATCAATTGCGAAAATCTGCTCACATCAATTTACCCCGTAGCGACAGTATAAACCGTCAGTCCACGAAATGACGCGGCGGACCCGAGCCCCCGTCTAGCGGTCGATATCGCGCAGGAATTCACCGCGCTTGAGGAAGGCCGCGGCCTGATCGACGACATCGGGCGAGACCAGCAGCCCCTTGTGGCTCACGGCCATCACGAGATGGTCCCGCGCGCCATCCAGTCGCGTCTCGGAAACGGCGACCGTACCGTCATTGTCCGCCTCGAAGCGGGCGAAAAAGCGGCCCAGGCCGTACGGCACGTTACCCGCGATAACGCCGATATCGCGTTCCTCGCAAACATGGCTGGCCCACTCGTTGGCGGCCGCATGAATGACGCCGCTCGGCAGTGAGCGACCCACGATCTCCTCGGCCCACTCCTGTTCGCTCAGGAACGTCGCCGCACGTGATCCGGTCAGTGGCGAACCCAGGCATACGACGCTGCCCGGAATGGCCCGCGGATCATTAGCGAGCCAGCGCAAGGCCAGCACGCCGCCGAGACTGTGGCCGATGACATGCACACCCTCGACATGGAGTTCGGCAATGAAATCGGCCAGTGCGTCGGCGTTTGTGTCGAGCGTGCCATGCACAGAGCGATAGCTGAAGAGGTGCGCGTCGAAACCGTACTCTTTTTCGAGACGGCGCTTGATCAGGTACATGGCCGTGCCGTGGGAAAGATACCCATGGACGCAAACGACCGTGTCGATCGGCTTATTCAGTGCGCGGCGCCCTCACGCGGATGCCCGTTTCCTTGAGCTGTTCGGCCGAGACCTCGCCCGGTGCATTGGTCAGGAGGCAACTCGCCGTCTGCGTCTTCGGAAATGCAATCACGTCGCGAATGCTTTCTGCGCCGGCCATGAGCGCCACGATGCGATCGAGACCGAGCGCGATGCCGCCGTGCGGCGGGCAGCCGTACTGCAGTGCCGTGAGCAGGAAACCGAATTTCTCTTCGGCCTCTTCTTCGCTGATGTCCAGCAGCTCGAACACGGCCGCCTGCATGTCCTGATCGTGAATACGAATCGAACCACCACCGATTTCGGAGCCATTGAGCGTGATGTCGTAGGCACGTGAGAGCGCCTCACCCGGGTTCGCACGCAGGGCTTCAGGATCATCGCTGGACGGCGACGTAAACGGATGATGCAGGGACGTCCAGCGCTTCGACTGCGCGTCCTTTTCGAACATCGGGAAATCGACGACCCACAGTGGCGCCCAGCCTTCCTCGACGAGACCGCGGTCTTCGCCCACCTTGATGCGCAACGCGCCTAGTGCATCGTTGACGACACGTGCCTTGTCCGCGCCGAAGAAAATCAGGTCGCCCGTTTTCGCGCTGGTGCGTTCGAGGATGCCACTGACCGCGTCATCGGGCAGGAACTTCAATATCGGCGACTGCAGCCCGTCTCTGCCCGCATCGACATCATTGACCTTGATGTAGGCGAGACCGCGTGCGCCGTAGCGGCTTACATACTTCGTGTAGTCGTCGATGATCTTGCGACTCATCTCGGCACCACCCGGGACACACAGGGCCGCGACACGACCCTCCGGGTCCGCGGCCGGACCAGCGAATACCTTAAAGTCGACCGACTCCATGAGATCGGCAACCTCGACGAGTTCGAGATCAATCCGCAAGTCGGGTTTGTCCGAGCCAAAGCGCTGCATCGCCTCGGCATAACTCATGCGCGGAAACGGTTTCGGCAGATCGACCTCGAGCGTCTCCTTGAACACGAAGCGCACGAGTTCTTCCATCGTGCCGGTCACGTCCGACTCGTCGACGAAACTCATCTCGACGTCGAGCTGGGTGAATTCAGGCTGGCGATCGGCGCGCAGGTCTTCGTCACGGAAGCAGCGCACGATCTGGTAGTAGCGGTCGAGACCCGACATCATGAGCAGCTGCTTGAAGATCTGCGGCGACTGCGGCAACGCAAAAAAGCGGCCGGGGTTCGTACGGCTCGGCACGATGTAATCGCGCGCACCCTCGGGCGTCGCGCGCGTGAGCATCGGCGTCTCGACGTCAACGAAACCGTGCCCGTCGAGGAAGTCGCGCATGGCCTTCGTGACCTTGTGACGCAGAATCAGGTTGCCCAGCATGTTCTCACGCCTGAGATCGAGGTAGCGGTACTTGAGGCGGATGTCTTCGTTGGCCTGCTCGTCGTGATGAAACGGCGGCGTCTCGGACTTGTTCAGCGTTTCGAGTTCGTGCGCGAGCACCTCGACCTGCCCCGTGCGCATGTTCGGGTTGACCGTGCCCTCGGGGCGCGGGCGTACGAGGCCCTTGACCTTGAGGACATATTCCGAGCGAATGCGCTCCGCCTCGGCGAAGATCTCGGGACGGTCGGGATCAAAAACGACCTGCAGCAGACCCTCGCGATCGCGAAGATCGATGAAAATCACGCCGCCGTGGTCGCGCCGCCGGTGCACCCAGCCGCAAACCTCGATTTCCTGGCCCACGAGAGACTCGTTGATCTCTCCACAATAATGGCTACGCATCGCAAAAAACCTGGGGTTTAGCCCTGAAAAAGGAGGCGGAATGGTACGGCTTGGCAGGCCCGTTAGCAAGCTGCAGGAGAGCCCGCTCCTACCCGTTCACATCCGGCTCGTCGAACGGCAGCTCGCCCGTCTGGTCGTTGCGCCACTTGGGCACGACGACGCCCAGCGAGATGACCATCTTGAGTGCCTCGTCCACGTCCATGTCGAGCACCGTTACATCCTTGCGTGGCACCATGATGACGAAACCGGAGGTGGGGTTCGGCGTCGTTGGTACGAAACAGCAGACGACGTCTCCCCCGCTGCGGCCCTGCACCTCGCCAAGTTCCGAGGACGTCTGGAACGCGAGACTGTAGAGGCCCTTACGTGGATACTCGATCAAGAGTACCTGCTTGAAGGAATCGCTGGAGTCCGAGAATACGATCTCGGCGAAGTTCTTTGCCGCCGAGTAGATCGAGCGCACGACAGGAATGCGCTCCATCAGCGACTCCCAGCCGCCGACGAATATACGGCCGACGAAGTTGGCTACCAGCACACCGGTAAGCAGCACGACGAGGAGGATCAGGATGACGCCGAACCCGGGCACATGCACGGGCTGCTCGGTGCCGAACAGGTGCTGCAACAGGACGCCTGGCTGGTACTGGCTCGGGATCACGGCAAGCGTCTTGTCCATCTGCCGCACGGCGAAACTGATGAGCAGGATCGTCACGCCCAGCGGGATCCAGACCAGCAGTCCCGCTACAAGGTAACGGCGCAATTGCTTCACGACCGGTCTCAAGCCGTACTCGCCTTGCTGTCGGACGACTTGTCCGCTGACGACTTGCCCGTGGACTTCTGGTCGCTCTTCTTGTCTTCCTTCGGCTTCGATTCGGAATCGCCGTGCAGGTTACGCTTGTTGCCGGTCTTGAAGTCGGTCTCGTACCAGCCCTTCCCTTTCAGGCGGAACTTGGGCGCGGAAACCATTTTCCTGAGCGCCGGCTCATCGCACTTCGGGCAATGCACCAGCGCCGCTTCGCTGATCTTTTGCAGCTCGTCGAATGAATGTCCGCAGTGGCTGCAGGCGTATTCGTAGATCGGCATCTGTCACTCAACTCCTGAAATTTAAGGGACAGTTTACTTAATTAATTAAGTGAACTGTCCCCTTAATGGCATTTAGGCTGCGTTCCTGAAGTCCAGCCGGTCTTCGGAAACACCCACCTCGATGACGTCGCCGGGCTTGAATTTGCCCTTCAGGATCTCCTGCGCCAACGGGTTCTCCACCTGCTGCTGGATGGCGCGCTTGAGCGGCCTGGCGCCGTAGACCGGATCGAAACCGGCCTTCGCCAGCTTGTCTCGTGCCTCGTCCGACAAGCGGATGCGAATGTCACGCTCGGCCAGCCTGTCGTGCAGGTAACCCAGCTGGATATCGACGATCTTGCGAATGTGCTCGCGGCCCAGCGGATGGAACACGACGAGGTCGTCGATGCGATTCACGAACTCGGGCCGGAAGTGGCTGCCCACAACCTCCATGACCGACGCCTTCATCGATTCGTAGTTCTCCTCGCCAGCCATCTCCTGGATCAGCTGTGAGCCGAGGTTCGACGTCATGACGACGACCGAGTTACGAAAGTCCACGGTGCGCCCCTGGCCGTCCGTCAGGCGGCCGTCGTCGAGCACCTGCAACAACACGTTGAATACGTCGGGATGCGCTTTCTCGATCTCGTCGAGCAGTATCACGGAATACGGCCGGCGGCGAATCGCTTCGGTCAGGTAGCCGCCCTCTTCGTAGCCTACGTATCCGGGCGGTGCGCCGATGAGCCGCGCCACGGAATGCTTCTCCATGAACTCGGACATGTCGAGGCGCACCATCGCATCATCGGTGTCGAACAGGAAATCCGCCAGTGCCTTGGTCAGTTCGGTCTTGCCGACGCCCGTAGGCCCAAGGAACAGGAAAGAGCCGATCGGGCGCCTCGGGTCCGACAGTCCCGCGCGCGAACGGCGTATTGCATTCGCCACGACGGTCAGTGCCTCGTCCTGGCCGACGACGCGTTGCTGCACGACCGATTCCATCTGCAGCAGTTTTTCTTTCTCGCCCTCGAGCATCTTGCTGACCGGTATGCCGGTCCACTTGGAGACGATCTCGGCGACTTCCTCGTCGGTCACGTTATTGCGCAGCAGGGTCGTTTCGGCGGACTCCGCCTGCACGGCCTGTTCCAGCTGCTTCTCGAGTTCGGGGATGCGACCGTACTGCAGCTCGGACATGCGCGCGAGATCGTTGGCGCGACTCGCCGTCTCGAATTCGAGCCGGGCGCGTTCGAGCGCTTCCTTGATGTGTGCGGTGCCCTGCATCGCCGCCTTTTCGGCTTTCCAGACCTCTTCGAGATCCGCGAATTCCCTCTCGAGTTCCCCGAGACGCTCCTCGAGGTCTTCGAGGCGTTTAAGCGACGCGTCGTCCGATTCCTTCTTGAGCGCCTCGCGCTCGATCTTGAGCTGGATAATGCGGCGCTCGAGCTTGTCCATCTCCTCGGGTTTCGAATCGATCTCGATGCGGATGCGCGATGCCGCTTCGTCCACGAGGTCGATCGCCTTGTCGGGCAGCTGCCGGTCGCTGATGTAGCGATGCGATAACGTGGCGGCCGCAACAATGGCCGGATCGGTGATCTCGACGCCGTGATGCACTTCGTAGCGTTCCTTGAGGCCACGCAGGATCGCGATCGTGTCCTCGACCGTCGGTTCTTCGATCAGTACCTTTTGGAAGCGTCGCTCGAGTGCGGCGTCTTTCTCCAGGTGTTTGCGGTACTCGTCCAGTGTCGTTGCACCCACGCAGTGAAGTTCGCCGCGTGCCAACGCAGGCTTGAGCATGTTGCCCGCGTCCATCGAGCCTTCGGCCTTGCCTGCACCGACCATCGTGTGCAGCTCGTCGATAAAAAGGATGATCTGCCCTTCCTGCTTGGCGAGGTCGCTCAGCACGGCTTTCAGGCGCTCCTCGAACTCGCCGCGGAACTTCGCGCCGGCAATCAGCGCGCCCATGTCCAGCGACAGGATGCGCTTGCCGCGCAGTCCCTCGGGCACTTCGTTGTTGACGATGCGTTGCGCTAGGCCCTCGATAATCGCGGTCTTGCCGACGCCAGGCTCGCCAATCAGCACGGGGTTGTTCTTCGTGCGGCGCTGCAGTATCTGGATCGTGCGGCGGATCTCGTCGTCGCGTCCGACAATCGGGTCGAGCTTGCCCTGCTCGGCGCGCTCAGTCAGGTCGATCGTATATTTCTCGAGGGCCTGGCGAGTGTCCTCGGCATTGGGATCATTGACATTCTGCCCACCGCGCAGGTCGTCGATCGATTTCTCGATCGCCCCGCGCACGCCGCCCGCCTGCTCCATGACGCCCTTGAGCGGCGACTTGTCGTCCATCGCCGCGAGCACGAACAGCTCGCTCGAGATGTACTGGTCCTCACGCTGCTGGGCAAGCTTGTCCGTGAGGTTCATGAGCTTCGTCAGATCGGTACCGAAATGCACTTCGCCGCCCGCGCCTTCCACCTTGGGCAGGCGATCGATCGCGTCACCGAGCTGCGAGCGCAGCAGGTTGGCATTCACGCCGGATTTCGAGAGCAGCCCACGAACGCTGCCGCCCTGCTGGTCGAGCAGCGCGACCATGAGGTGCACAGGCTCGATGAACTGGTGATCCTGGCCGACCGCGAGTGACTGCGCATCCGCCAGTGCCATCTGGAACTTGCTGGTCAGTTTGTCCAAACGCATCTAGAACCTCTGGGCCGGTTGGCCGGCTAAATCCTCATTAGCCCCTTAAATTGCGTCAGGGCCAGCCTTTTCAAGGGCTTCCAGCGCGACGAATGAGACCATTCGGCCACAATCGGGGTTGCGCCGATAGGAAAAAAAGCGCTCTTTCTCGCGAAATGTGCAGAATCCGCCACCCGATACGGCGCGAATTCCCATGGCCTCGAGCCGCTGCCGCGCCAGGCCGTAGAGGTCGGCCTGCCAGCGCCCGCGCTCGTTCGGCACGAAACAAGTGTTCGCGGCGGCATCCTGGTCGACGAAGGCAGTTCGAACCTCGCCGCCGACCTCGAACGCGGGCTGCGAGATCGCGGGTCCCAGCCAGACCATCAGATCGCCCGCGTCATGGGCCATGCGGGCGACCGTTGCTTCAAGGATGCCGGCCGCCAGGCCGCGCCAGCCGGCGTGTGCAGCAGCGGCCTCGCGACCATCGTTGGAGCAGATCAGCACGGGCAGGCAATCGGCTGTGCGCACGACACAGATATGGCGCGCGTCCGCAGTCAGGCTTGCGTCGGCGTCGGGCCTCTCGCCTGCCTGCGCCGCATCAACAACAGCAGCGCCGTGCACCTGGTTGAGCCAGCAGGGTTCACCGGGGATCCCGAGAGAATCGAAGTCCGTCGACCTGAGTGTCGTGCCGGCGATGACGTTTCGCGGCGCGGGCCAGTCAGCCCTGATCCACGAGCCATTCATGGGGTTCCGACGTCCCTGCGCATGACATCGACGAGTTCGAGGAAGTCCCCCGGCGGTGGCGCTTCCAGTTCGACGTCGGCGCCCGTCGCCGGGTGTTCGAATGCAAGGCGGGCCGCGTGCAGTGCCTGGCGCCTGAATCGCCGCAGGACCGTAATCAGCTCTTCCGAGGCGCCGGACGGCAATGCGAGACGGCCGCCGTAGACGGGGTCGCCGACCAGCGCATGCCTGCGGTGCGCGAAGTGCACACGAATCTGGTGGGTGCGACCGGTCTCGAGTTTCACGTTGATATAGGTAAAGGCCCGGAAGCGCTCAAGCACCGTGTAATGTGTAACGGCAGGCTTGCCATTCTGCTGGACGCTCATTCTCTTGCGGTCGACCGGGTGCCGGGCGATGGGCTCGTTGATGGTACCTCCGCCAGTAAGGACGCCATTGCAGATGGCGAGATACTGGCGGGAGATGGCGCGATCGGCGAGCAGGCGTACCAGCACGGTGTGCGCCTGGAGCGTCTTCGCGACGAGCAGCAGGCCGCTCGTGTCCTTGTCGATGCGGTGAATGATCCCTGCGCGCGGCACCTCCTCGAGGACGGGCGCATGATGCAGCAGCCCGTTCATCAGCGTCCCCGCCGGGTTGCCGGCACCCGGATGCACGACCAGGCCGGCCGGTTTGTCGACAACGAGAATCTCGTCATCCTCGTAGACGATATCGAGGTCGATTGGCTCCGGCTCGGCCCTGACGGCGGCCTCAGCCTGTGGCTCCAGGACCACGGTCTCACCCCCGGCAACGGCGTCGCGCGGCCGTTTCGCGACCCCATCGACGCTGATTGCCCCGTTGAGCAGCCACGCCTTGAGTCGGCTGCGTGAATATTCCGGAAACATCCTCGCGAGTGCCTGGTCCAAGCGAAGACCGGCTAATTCGTCGGGAATGGCGCGTGTTTGACAATCGTCGTTCATGGAATCGCTTTGCGGTATACTCGCCGCCGCGGCGGGCCAGCCCCGGGTAGTGGAAGCTTTGGAAGTATGCAACTTAATTCATCATTCATGAAGCAGGCACGGCTGCTCGCAGTCGTGATCCTGGGCCTGTCGCTTGGTGCCTGTGCCAGCAATGACGAGCAACAGACCGAGATCCAAAGCATCACTGAGGCCTATGAGAAAGCCCAGGGGTACGCGGCTCGGGGCAACTACACGCGCGCTATCCAGATCTTCGAAGCCATCCAGGCGCGCTACCCGTTCAGCGACCTGTCGCGCCAGATCCAGCTGGAACTCATGCACGCCTATTACAAGAGCGCCAATCCCGTGCAGGCGGTCGATATCGCAGATACCTTTGTTCGCGAAAACCCGATTCACCCGCGCGTCGACTATGCACTCTATATAAAGGGGCTAGCCTACTTCGAGTCTGATCCTGGCCTGCTGGAGCGCTGGTTCAAGAAGGACACAACCAAGCGTCCACCCAACGATATCGAGCTCTCATACGGGGCGTTTCGACAACTCGTCGAACGTTTCCCATCCAGCCAGTATGCGCCCGACGCCGAACAACGCATGGTCTATATCAAGAACCGCCTCGCCGCCTATGAAAACCACGTCGCCGGCTACTATTTGCGCCGTGGCGCGTACGTCGCTGCGCTGAATCGCGCCAGGGCGGCACTCGAGCAATTCAACGGGGCCGAAGGTAATAACCGTTCGCTGGAGATCATGGCAGAAGCCTACGAAGCGCTGGGCATGGCCGAGCTCGCTGCCGACACGCGCCGCGTACTGGCGTCGAACTTCCCCGGCGAAGGTTGATTACGTAGGGAACCTGTACCCGGAGGTGATCGGATAGCGCCAGTCGCGCCCGAAAGCGCGGCCGCTGATACGTATCCCGGGCGGCGCCTGCCGCCGCTTGTATTCGTTGCGCTTTACCATCTCGAGTACCCGAATCACCGTGTCCCGATCGAACCCGCGCTCCGTGATCTCGGCGACTGAAAGGTCTTCCTCGATAAAAGCTTCGAGGATCGGGTCGAGGACGTCGTAGTCAGGCAACGAGTCACTGTCTTTCTGGTCCTGCCTGAGCTCCGCGGAAGGCTCGCGCGTAATGACGCGCTCGGGAATCACCGCTCCGAGAGAATTTCGGTAGCGTGCGAGCCTGTACACAAGCGACTTGCTGCAATCCTTGATCGGCGCGAAACCGCCGGCCATGTCACCGTAAAGGGTCGCGTAGCCGACGGCCATCTCGCTCTTGTTGCCCGTCGTCAGCAACATCCGGCCTGTCTTGTTCGAAATCGCCATCAACAGCACACCGCGACAACGTGCCTGGATATTCTCTTCGGTGACGTCAGGCTCGGCATCACCGAATATCGGCTGAAGCTGGCTGACGGTTGCCTCGTACATGGGCTCGATCGGTATTACGTCGTAACGAATTCCCAGCGTCGCGGCTTGCTTCGCGGCGTCCTCCTGGCTCATGTTGGAGGTGTAACGGAACGGCATCATCACCGCCCTGACGCGCTCCGCACCGATCGCGTCACAGGCGATGGCTGTGACCAGGGCGGAATCTATACCGCCGGACAAGCCGATGACGACGCCCGAGAAACCGTGCTTCGTGACGTAGTCGCGAGTGCCGGTTACGAGCGCGCGGTAGACACTTTCTTCGGTTGACACGGCAGCGGCGCACTCGCCCTTTTCGGGCACTACCCCTGCCGCAGTGCCCTGCATCTCGATCGTATGCAGGCCCTCCGTGAAAGCCGGCGCCCTGAAGCGCACTTCGCCATCGCGGTCCATGACAAATGACCCGCCGTCAAACACGAGCTCGTCCTGCCCGCCAATCATGTTCAGGTAGATTGCCGGCACGCCGACTTCCTGTACTCGTTTCCGGACGACCTGCTCGCGGCGCGCCTGCGTGTCGACTTCGTAGGGCGAACCATTGATAGCGATGATGCACTCGGCGCCGGCGCTACGGCTGGCGGCCATGGGCTCAGGGTGCCAGACGTCCTCGCAGATCGTCACGCCGAGACGAATGTCCCTGAGTTTGAACACGGCCGCTTCCTTGCCGGCCGTGAAATAGCGTTCCTCGTCGAATACGCTGTAGTTCGGCAGCAGGTGCTTGCGATAGTGCGCGATCACGTGACCGTCGAGGAAGACGGCACAGCTATTGTAAATGAGTCCTTCCTCGTACTCCGGAAAGCCGATCAGCACGGCGATACCGAAAACCTTGTTCCTGATCTCCGCGATCGCCTGCGCAACGCTCTCGCGCAACCCTGCGTGCAACAGGAGATCCTCGGGCGGATAGCCGCAGATACTGAGTTCGGGAAATACGATGAGATCCGCGCGTTCCTCGTCGCGGGCACGACTCGCGAAGTCGATGATCTTCGCCGTGTTGCCGGCGACGTCGCCGACCGCGAGATCGACCTGTGCCAGCGCAACTTTGACGGTAGTATCCATCGGCTCGAGGGCGTCCCTAGCCGGCGATCACTTCCTGCATCTTCGATCCGAGCTCGGCCGGCGAACGCACCGTCGTCACGCCAGCAGCATCGAGCGCCTTGAACTTGTCCTCCGCGGTGCCCTTGCCGCCTGCGATGATGGCGCCGGCATGCCCCATTCGCTTGCCCGGCGGCGCCGTAACGCCAGCAATGTACGCCACCACTGGCTTGGAAACATTGCCCTGGATGAACTCGGCCGCTGCTTCCTCGTCCGTGCCGCCGATTTCGCCGACCATGATGATGCCGTCCGTTTCCGGATCAGCCTCGAAAAGCTCGAGACAGTCGATGAAGTTCATGCCGCGGACGGGGTCGCCGCCGATGCCGATGCAGGTCGTCTGGCCGAGGCCGTTCGTCGTCGTCTGGTACACGGCTTCGTAGGTCAGCGTGCCGGAACGCGAAACGACGCCAATACGCCCTTTCTTGTGGATGAAGCCCGGCATGATGCCGATCTTGCACTCTTCGGGTGTAATGATGCCCGGGCAGTTCGGACCGATCAGCCGGCAGCCATAGTCGCGCAACGCGGCCTTGACCTTGACCATATCGTTGACCGGAATGCCCTCGGTGATGCACACGATCAGGTCGACGCCGGCATCCGCCGCCTCGAGAATCGCATCGGCCGCAAACGGAGGCGGCACGTAGATCATGCTGACATCGGCACCCGTGTCGTCGACGGCGTCAAGGACCGTGTTATAGACCGGCACTCCGAGATGCTCCTGCCCGCCACGACCCGGCGTCACACCTGCGACGACGTTGGTGCCGTACTCAATGCATTGCTCGGTATGGAAGGAACCCTGGTTGCCCGTGATGCCCTGGCAGAGGATCTTGCTGTCTTTGTTGACCAGTATGCTCATTACTATTACTCGTCAGGCTGCCGCGGCAACCACTTTCTTTGCCGCGTCGGTGAGGTCCTCGGCCGCGATGATGTCGAGCCCGCTGTTCGCCAGCAGCTCGCGTCCCTTGTCGACGTTAGTGCCTTCGAGGCGCACCACGACGGGCACGCTGACACCGACTTCCTTGACGGCAGTGATGATGCCCTCGGCTATCAGGTCGCAACGCACGATGCCGCCGAAAATATTGACGAGTATCGCCTCGACGCTGTCGTTGGACAGGATCAGCTTGAAGGCGGCCGCGACGCGCTCCGCCGTTGCGCCGCCACCAACATCGAGGAAATTTGCCGGATCGCCGCCATGCAACTTGATCAGGTCCATCGTCGCCATCGCGAGCCCCGCGCCGTTGACCATGCATGCAATATTGCCATCGAGGGAGACGTAATTGAGGTCGTGTTCGGCGGCCTTGCGCTCCGCCTCGTCTTCCTGCGACTTGTCACGCAGCTCAGCGATCTTCGGCTGCCGAAACAGCGCGCTGCCGTCTATGTTGATCTTGCCGTCGAGCGCGATGACGTCGCCCGCCGTGTTTGTGATGAGCGGGTTCACTTCGATCAGGCTGGCGTCGGAGTCGAGGTACAGCTGGTACAGCTTCTTGACGAGATTGCCGAACTGCCGCATTTGCTTCTTGTCGAGCTCCAGCCCGAACGCCAGCTGGCGAGCCTGGTAGTCCTGCAGTCCCGCCTCCGGCGCGACGGCGACCGAGAAAATCTGCTCGGGCGTCTCTTCGGCCACTTTTTCGATGTCCATGCCGCCCGCGGCCGATGCAATGAATGACACGCGGCTGACCTCGCGGTCCACGAGCATGCTCAGGTACAGTTCGCGATCGATATCGGAGCCTTCCTCGATGTACACCGTGTTGACGGGCAAACCTTCGGGCCCCGTCTGGTGGGTGACGAGAATGCTGCCGAGCATCGTGTCCGTGTATTCGCGAACCTCGTCGAGGGTCCGCGCCAGCTTCACGCCGCCGGCCTTGCCGCGGCCACCCGCATGTACCTGCGCCTTGACGACCCAGAGATCGCCTCCCAATTCCTGGGCCGCCTTGACCGCGTCGTTCGGCGAATCGGCCGGAATGCCACGTGGTACCGGGATTCCGTAGTCGGCGAACAAGCGTTTCGACTGGTATTCGTGGAGGTTCATTATTTTGCTTTCTTCGAAAAGTGGGCCGCTGTGCTGGCGAGGGTCACGCAATCAGCACGAAAAGTCGCCGTATTTTGGAGGTTTGCGGGACCCTTGTCCATATTCAGTCTACAATCGGCGCAACCTGGTACCACGCGACCCGCTTGACGCACCCGATCACCGATGAATGAGGCACAGACCGATTCCTTGTTAAGGCGGACCTTTCGCGGCAGCCGCAATGCGCTATTGCAGCGCGCGGTCGAAGAGCCCGACCTGACCTGGCGCGTACTCGTCACGCTGAATACCTTCCGGCTCCTGATCGCGATAGCGCTCCTGGGCCTGTTCTTCGCACGTACCGATCCGCGGTTCTTCGGTCACGCGTATCCGACTCTTTTTGCCGCCACGGCCGCAGGCTACCTGGTATTCGCCGCTTTCTGGGCCGTCGCGCTGCGCCAGCGCTGGATCGCCATTGGCGCCCTCGGCACGACGCAGATCTTCGTGGACGTCGTTGCCGTCGTCACGCTGATGCACGCGAGCGGCGGCATTTCGAGCGGCCTCGGCGGGTTGCTCGTCGTGTTCATCGGAGCCGGCAGCCTCGTCCTCCCGATCCAGTACCCGGTCATCCTTGCCGCGTTCGCCACTTTTGCGACCCTGGGCGAGCAGGGTCTTGCGCAGTTCAGTGGCTTCGAGACCGGCGTCAATTACCCGGCTGCGGGCATCCTGTGCGCCATTCTCTTCGCGATGGCGCTCGCAGCTCAGCCGCTGGCGCGCCGTATCCAGGCCAGCGAAGCGCTGGCACGCAAGTTCGGCATCGACCTGCAAAACATCTCTGAACTCAACGAGTACATCGTGCAGCATTTGCGGGAGAGTATCGTCGTCGTGGATGCGGACGATTCCGTGCGATTGATCAACAGCTCGGCGATGCAGCTGTTGGGAGCCGACGGTTCCTTGTCCGAAATACCGCTAAGGACACTTTCGGAACCTCTCGCCGAGTACATCGGCCAGTGGCGAGACGACGATGCTTTGTCGTCTCACGCCGAGTTCACGCTGATCAGCGAGGGCAACAATGTGCGCATCACGGCGCACCTGGCGCCGCTCGGCAAGGACGGTCAAAGAGTGGGACCGATCCTTGTCTTCCTCGAGGACGTAAGCATCATGAACGCGCGCGTGCAACAGTCGAAGCTCGCGTCACTGGGCCGCCTGAGCGCGAGCATCGCCCACGAGATTCGCAATCCCGTAGGCGCCATGAGCCACGCGGCGCAATTGCTGCAGGAGTCCGCCGGGCTGACGGACGACGACAAGCGGCTGACCGAAATCATCAAGACCCACTCGGGTCGCGTCAGCCACATCATCGACAACGTACTGCAGCTGTCGCGGCGCGAGTCCAGCCGGCCCGAACGATTCCTGCTCAAGGGCTGGCTCGACGAATTCGCTCTCGAATTCGTGCGCACGCTCGAATTGCAGGAGGGCGAGTTTACGATCGGCGACGTTCCTGCAGATATCGAGGTTCGCATGGACCGCAGCCACCTGCGCCAGGTCATGTGGAATCTTTGTGACAACGCCGTCAAATACGCCAGCGAAACCGGTGGCATCCTGGTCGAAGTGCAGGCGGGCCGCATGCAGAGTCGCCCCTATCTCGAGGTCCTCGACTGCGGATTCGGCGTCGACGAGGCTACCGCCGACAAGATCTTCGAACCATTCTTCACTGCCCGCTCGGGCGGCACGGGGCTTGGCCTGTACATCTCTCGCGAGCTCTGCGAACTTAACCGTTCTACGCTGCTGTACCTTGACCGCCCCGGTGGAGGCAGTATCTTTCGTATCGTATTCGCCGATCCGGATCGATGGGAACCACAGGACGAGACATGAATCAGCCGCTGGCCCTTGTCATCGACGACGAGCCCGATATTTGCGAATTGCTCACGCTGACGCTGGGCCGCATGGATGTTCGAACCGAATCTGCCGCTGATGTCGGCGCGGCCAAACGACTGCTGGGCGAGCACGAATTCGATATCTGCCTGACCGACATGCGGCTGCCTGACGGGGACGGCCTGGAACTCGTCGAGTGGATGCAAACGCACGCCGCAGGCGTTCCGGTCGCCGTGATCACGGCGCACGGCAATGTTGAAACGGCCGTGCAGGCGCTCAAGCTCGGCGCGTTCGATTTCATATCGAAACCACTGGATCTCGGAAACCTCAGGAACATCGTCGAGAACGCATTGCGCGTGCGTGCGGCCAGGCACATGGAGCAGTCACAGCTGTTGGGCGACTCGCCGCGCATGGAAGAGCTGCGAGAGATGATCGACAAGGTTGCGCTATCGCAGGCACCCGTGCACATATCGGGCGAGTCCGGCACGGGCAAGGAATTGGTCGCAAAACTCATTCACGGCAGCGGCCCCAGGGCCGATGGACCCTTTGTCCCTGTGAACTGTGGCGCGATTCCGGCAGAACTCATGGAAAGCGAGTTTTTCGGTCATCGCAAGGGCAGCTTTACGGGCGCCATCAACGACAAGGCCGGCCTGCTGCAATGTGCCGAGGCAGGCACCCTGTTCCTCGACGAAATCGCCGACCTGCCGCTCGCGATGCAGGTGAAGCTGTTGCGTGTCATCCAGGAGAAGAAGGTCCGGCCCGTGGGCGCGTCACAGGAAGAAACCGTGGACGTGAGAATCCTGTCGGCGACGCATCGCAACCTGTCACAGATGGTTGCCGATGGGGAGTTTCGCGAGGACCTCTACTATCGCATCAACGTGATCGAGCTGCACGTTCCCGCGCTCAGGGAGCGCGGTGACGATGTGCTGTTGCTGGCCGACCACATACTGAAGCGCATGGACTCATCCGCAACGCTCGACGATGACGCTCGTACGGCTTTGTTGAGCCACGAGTTTCCGGGCAACGTCCGTGAGCTCGAAAACACGCTCGAACGTGCCGTCACGCTCTGTACCAGCGGCAGGATCGCGGCCGGCGACCTGCAGATGCGCAAATCCTCCGACAGCAGCACGACGACACCCGTCCTCGGCGGCAAGCTCGGCGACCAGGTCGAAGATATTCAACGGCAGGCCATCGTCGAGGCGCTCGAGAAGACCCGCTATAACAAGACCCAGGCGGCCAAGCTGCTGGGACTCTCGTTCCGGCAGCTCAGGTACCGCATCAAGAAACTCGGCATCGAGTGACAATTTTTGTCACTTTTTGACAGCGCGTCGTCGCCTGGCCGACACGATTGTCACCTTTTGCCGACGCTGTGGGCCGAAAAGAACAGGCTGATCGCGGCCATTTGTCGAAAACGTCTATAATTGTCAATAACTTGGCAATTATTTCCAGAAGTTGGCACGCCGCTTGCTTTATCTCTGGTACAGGCGATTTCGCCGTTTGAAGTCACACACTCTCAAATTCATGGAGACGAAGAGATGAAGAAGCAACAAGGTTTTACGCTTATCGAACTCATGATCGTAGTTGCGATCATTGGTATCCTGGCCGCCATCGCTATTCCGGCTTACTCGGACTACACGATCCGCGCTCAGGTTTCTGAAGGCATTACGCTGGCTGGCGGCGCCAAGGCCGCTCTCAGTGAGTTCACGATGGACCGCGGCCAGTTCCCGACCAATAACCCCGAGGCCGGTATCTCGACGGCAGCTAGCATCAGCGGTAAGTACACCGCATCGATCAACGCCGGCGTGACTGCGGGCCAGCTCGTAATCACCTACGGCGCTGCGGGCTCGGATGCTCATCCCGAGATCCAGGGCGACACGCTGATGCTGTCGGCTATTACGACGGCTGGAAGCGTTGTCTGGGCATGCCCGGCTGCCTTAGGCACGGTTCAGCCGAAGTACCGTCCGGCGACTTGCCGCTAACAAAAGCATTGCGGGAAAAACTCGCAACATGCTAGTTTGAGAAGGCCCCGGACTTCCGGGGCCTTTTTGGGTTAAGACTCGAAGATTCCAGGGATACCGAATTTGGCGATGCTGCGGGATACAAGACAGGGCAGCCATTCCAGATTGCACTATAGAGGAAGCGTATTTGACATGAGCATTCAGTCGGCGCGACACGAAAAAGGATTTACCCTGATCGAGTTAATGATCGTCGTCGCGATCATCGGAATCCTCGCCTCACTCGCCCTGTCGGCTTACCAGACCTATACCATTCGTGCCCAGGTCGGCGAAGCCGTGAACTTCGGCGGTCACGCGAAAGTGCCGATCGTCGATTCGTTCCTGACACTGGGACGCCCCCCGGCCAACCGTGCGGAAGCGGGCATGACGGTACCGCCCACGGACACGCGCGGCAGCTTCGTTTCCCAGGTCGACGTCGTGAATGGTCGAGTCGACATCATGATGGGCAACAACGCCCATGCCGACGTTTTCGGTGATGTGTTCTCGTTTACGCCTTACGTCAGCGCGGGTGGCACCGTCATTTGGCGGTGCGGCGCTGCGCCGGCCCCGGGCGGAGGCGCGGTGCTCATGTCGGACGGCGGCGGCAATACCGCTGCGTACCTGCTACCGACAATCCCGGATCGGTATTTGCCGAGAACCTGCCGCCCCTGACGCCCGCCTGTCGGTCCTCGTTCGACCGCCGCCGAAATCCTTGAAAAACGGCGATTTTCGGGTGCAAATCCCCGCAGACCAGCGTTTGACTTAATCAAATCGCGTAACTGTGAACCCCAGCACAAAATCCAGTTGAATCGGGGACTTCGATAAGTAAGACTGTGACGTTCAGATTATTGCGATAACCCGACTTGACTATGGCAGCAACGGCTTCTCAATCCAATCTTGCAGGCTTGCCACGACGCCTGGTGCAGGACGGCATCATCTCCGAGGACGGCCTCCAGGAAGCGACTGAAGCGGCCAAGAAAGAGCGCATGCCGCTCATCGCCTACCTCGTTAGCCAGGACAAGGCGGATCCGCGCGCGATTGCCGTCGCCGCATCGCACGAGTTCGGCGTGCCGCTCCTCGACCTCGAGGCGGTCGAGATCGATCTCGACGTCATCCGGGCTGTCGACCAGAAGCTGATCGGCAAGCACCGGGTCCTGCCACTCGTTAGACGCGGTCAGCGCCTGTTTCTCGGCATCTCGGATCCGACCAACCTGCAGGCAATCGACGACATCAAGTTTGCGACGAGCCTGCGCGTCGACCCCGTTGTCGTTGAGCAGGACAAACTCGAGGAACGCATCAACCAGGCCATCGAGGCCGTCGATACGTCGATGTCCGATCTCGACGACGATGATTTCGATCTCGAGAACCTCGATGTCTCGAGCGACGAAGAAGAACAGGAAGACGTTGCGCGCGACGACATCGAAGATGCACCCGTTGTCCGTTTCGTCAACAAGGTATTGCTCGACGCTATCAAGCGCGGCGCGTCCGACGTGCACTTCGAACCTTACGAGAAGTATTTTCGTGTAAGAACACGACTCGACGGCGTGCTGTCGGAAGTCGCAAAGCCGCCCGTCGTCCTGGCCAACAAGGTCTGTGCTCGCCTCAAGGTCATGTCGCGCATGGACATTGCCGAACGCCGCGTGCCGCAGGACGGCCGAATCAAGATGCGCTTGTCCAAGAACCGCGCCATCGATTTCCGTGTGAATACCTGCCCGACCTTGTTCGGCGAGAAGATCGTGCTGCGTATTCTCGATCCGTCGAGCGCCAAGCTCGGCATCGAGATGCTGGGCTACGAGGACGATCAGCGCAGACTCTACGAGAAGCACCTGGCCAAACCCTACGGCATGATCCTCGTTACTGGCCCAACGGGTTCCGGTAAGACCGTATCGCTTTACACGGGTATCAACATACTCAATACCGAAGATCGCAATATCTCGACAGCTGAAGACCCGGCGGAAATCAACCTGCCCGGCATCAACCAGGTCAACGTCAACCCGAAGGTCGGGCTGACTTTTGCTTCATCGCTCAAGGCCTTCCTGCGACAGGATCCGGACGTGATCATGGTCGGCGAGATACGTGACCTCGAGACCGCGGAGATCGCCATTAAGGCGGCGCAGACGGGTCACCTCGTCTTGTCCACCCTGCATACCAACGATGCACCGAAGACGCTGACGCGTATGGTCGATATGGGTGTCAAGCCCTACGCAATTGCGACCTCGATCAGCCTTATCATCGCGCAGCGACTGGCGCGCCGGCTTTGCGACAACTGCAAGGAAGTCAAGGATGTTCCGGCCGAGGCATTATTGAAGGAGGGCTTTAGCAAAGAAGAAATAAAAAGTGGCCTGACAATCTTCGGGCCGAAGGGGTGCAAGTCCTGCAATGACGGCTACAAAGGCCGCGTCGGCATCTTCCAGGTGATGGAAGTGTCCGAGGTCATGGGGCGCATCATCATGGAAGGCGGTAATGCCATGCAGATTGCGCAACAGGCCAGCAAGGAGGGGGTTATCGATTTGAGACAGGCCGGATTGAACAAAGTCAAGGGCG
>Ga0209567_10000223_pt1 | contig 30337 bp, 28 predicted proteins | sample COG_12_FD_184756 | JGI IMG/M metagenome (GOLD analysis project Ga0209567, IMG submission 184756) | Pelagic marine sediment microbial communities from the LTER site Helgoland, North Sea, for post-phytoplankton bloom and carbon turnover... | ecosystem: Environmental > Aquatic > Marine > Neritic... | reverse complement strand
AGTGTTAATCATGCCTACACCTGGGCCGCCGGATTGCTTGTGGAGAGCCGCCAGCGACTTGCGTTGATCAACAGCGGTACATTCGATGGCGACGGGATGTTCCCGGAACTCGCGCTTTACGACTGCCATGCCTGCCACCGCTCAATGAAGACGGTGCAATGGCGGCCGCTGCCGCGACATGGTGGCGTCGGTCCGGGTGAGCCATTCGTCCATGACGGCACGCTGGTCATGTCGATGGCACTGGCGCGCGCGGTATCACCCGCGGACGGGGAGGCCATCGAGTCGGGGCTTGTCGCGATACACCGTGCCAGTAGTGACAGTATCGACGCCGTCAAGGCTGCGGCACGACAACTCGACGCCTCCCTCGCCAGCTTGCAGGGCAAGCTCTCACCTGCGCGTGTGCGGGGGCGCGAGATGCAAATACTCCGTGAAATACTCGCAACGGGCGCAGAGGGTAACTACCTGGATTACATCAGTGCCGAACAGGCCTTCATGGCCGTGCAAATGCTCGTCATAGAGATCGACGATCCTGACCTTGAGGACAAACTGGACGGTATCGCGGACACACTTAACGATGACGAGCGCTACCGCCCTGCCCGGTTTGCAGCTATGCTCGCTAGCCTTGCAGAACCGGACGCGCCGGACGAAATTTCCGACGAGTAGACAGGCACCATGAGTAACGACAAACACTATGCGTTGGCATTGCACGGTGGCGCCGGCGCAGTCGCCGGCCGCGACTACGCCGAGACTGAGAAACACCTGCACGCACTCGCCAGTGCATGCCGCGATCGATTGCTAAACGGCGACCGTGCGCTCGACGTCGTCGAGTTCGCCGTAGCCGAACTCGAGTCCTGCGGCCTCTATGTCGCCGGCCGCGGGTCGGCACCGAATAGCGCCGGGCATGTCGAACTGGACGCATCGATCATGGACGGTGCAAGCCGTGATGCTGGCGCCGTCGCTGCGCTGCAGGACTTCGTGAACCCGGTTACGGTCGCACGCGGCGTCATGGAGAAGACCCCGCACGTCATGCTGGCGGGGTCAGGTGCTGTCGAGTTCGCCAGGAAAGCGGGCTTCGAAGAAGTCGCAAACCCGTCGGACTACTACACGTTGCCCGTTGGCGTGACCAGCGATGACATCAGCGATATCGCGCACGGCACAGTCGGGGCAGTAGTGCTGGATCAGTCAGGAGGCCTGGCTGCGGCCACATCAACGGGCGGCACATTCGGCAAGCTGCATGGCCGCATAGGCGACACCCCTTTGATCGGCCCGGGAACCTGGGCGGACGACAACATTGCCATTTCCTGTACCGGCATAGGCGAACACATTATTAGAGCGGGAGGCGCAACGGCGATCGCATTCCGCTACAAGTCGGGCGTTGCGCTGCAGGATGCCGTCCAGGAAATGCTCGACGAGGTTGCCCGGTTGGGTGGCGACGCCGGCGTTATCGCCGTTACCCGGGATCGCGAAATTGCCATGCCGTACAACTCGGAAGGGATGAAACGAGCGAGCGCCTCATCGACGGCCGATCTCGTCGTTGCTACGTTTGGTAAGGAGTAGAACTTGAACCGCAATCCGATAATCACTTGCGCGGTCACCGGTTCCGGCGACACGGCTGGCAAACATCCGGACCTGCCCAAGTCGCCGCAGGAAATTGCGACAGCCGCAATCGAAGCAGCGAAAGCGGGCGCTGCGATCGCGCACATTCACGTACGCGAGCCGGAGACCGGCAAGCCGACGCGTGATGTCGAGTTATACCGCGAAGTTGTCGATCGTATTCGCGAGAGCGATACCGATGTCGTGATTAATCTGACGACCGGCATGGGCGGCGACCTGTTCCTCGGGCCGGACGACGATCCCCTGAACTTCACCGACGACACAGACTGCGTCGGCCAGATGGAACGCATGGAGCATGTCGAGGCACTGCTGCCCGAGATCTGCTCACTGGATTGCGGGTCGTTCAACTACATGGGCCAGAACTACGTCTACGTGTCGACGCAGACAATGCTGGAACTCGGCGCGAAGCGGCTCCAGGAGATCGGCGTCAAACCCGAGCTCGAAGTATTCGATACCGGGCAGATCTGGTTCGCAAAACACATGATCGACCAGGGCATCATCGACAGTCCGCCGCTGTTCCAGGTGTGCCTCGGGATCCCCTGGGGTGCGCCGGCCACCCCGGGCGTATTCCAGGCCATGGTCAATGAGCTGCCGGAAGGCTGTAACTGGACCGGCTTTGCGATCGGCGCGATGGAGATGCCGATGGTCGCGCAGTCAATGCTGCTGGGCGGTAATGTACGCGTGGGCCTCGAGGACAACCTGTACCTCGAGAAAGGCGTCCTCGCAACGAACGCAGAACTCGTTGACCGGGCACGAACGATAGTCGAGGCAATGGGCGCCTCGGTGCAGACGCCAGCCGAAGCGCGCGAAACAATGGGACTAAAGACACCATGATTTCCGTACACAAGAGCGTCGCTCACCCGTGGCAGTGCGACGTCATGGGACACATGACCACGCGTTTCTACATGGCGATGTTCGATGATTCCTCTTACCACTTCCTGCATCACCTGTTCGGCTGGAACAGCGCGCAGGACCCGACCGGCAAGTACGGCTGGGTCGATGTCAGTCATTCCATCAACTACCTGGCCGAGGTCGATGCCGGCGACCTGCTCGAGGTTCGTGCCGAACTCCTCAAGGTTGGCGGCAAGTCCATGACGATTTCCTTGGAAATGATCAATCTCGGCAGTAGCGATGTCGCCGCGACGCTCGAAGGTGTCGTAGTATTATTCGACCTGGAAGAACGCTGCGCGGTCACGATCCCGGACGACATTCGCAAGACGGCGCAGTCACATGTGAGAGCTGATTTCGTATGAGCGCAAGTATGGAACCGCTGCCGGATATCATCGAACCGCGCTGGTGGACGGGCGAGCTGCCGATCGCGCCCGAGTCTTTCACGATCGACTGCGGCACCTGCACACTGGATGATGCGATGCTCAGCCCGGGCAGCGAGCTCGGCGATCGCATGAACGCCTTGTTCGATGAAGTCGGTCTTGTCTACCTGACCAACACGGGTCTCACCGATCTCGCCGCCATGCGGCGCGCGGCAAAGCTCATCATGGAAGACGAGATGCGCTATGAGGCGGGCGCGAACCCGCGCAACGATCTCGAGCCTAACGTGTACGAGGTCGGCGCACCCTTACCCGCCTGGCTCCATTACCACCACGAGATGGCCTACGTGGGAACCAGCACCACCATGCTGGGCTTTCTGGCGAGGCACGCCGTGTCGGGCAAGGGACAGACTTTCGTCTCTGACAACGCCAAAGCAACTGACGCGATCCTTGCCACGGACTTCGGACAGAAGCTGAAGGAACTCGGGCTCTGCTATCACCGCGACCTGACCGACAGGGAAGCCTTTGCCGGCACCGAGGAAATCGGCGTCTACAATCATTGGCAGCAGTCGATGATGACGGACGACGCCGACGCGGCGGAAAAGTATGCACGCGACCACGGCCTCGAGGCCGAGTGGGGACCGAACCGCTTGTTGAAGACGCGCTACTACGTGTCCGCCTATGAATACTACCCGCCACTCGATCGAAATCTTTTGTACAGCAGCGTCGCCGACGACGGCATGTGGTTCGACACGTGGCCCAAGGTGCAGCACCTGCCCTACGAGCAGCGGCCACTCAAGCTGACCTTCGGGGATCTGTCCGAGATGACCTGGGACGAGAAGGCGCTGTTCGTCGACATCTACGATCGCTTCGGCATCCCGATCGACTGGAACGTGGGTGACGTAGCTGTCGTGTGCAACTGGCGCTGGGCGCACGGCCGACCGAGCATTCATCTTGAAGACGGCGAGCAACGTGAGCTCGGCGTGTTGATCGGCGCGCCATTCGAGCGCGTCGGAGACCTCGACAACAAGTGGTAAGACAATGACCAGGACATATCTCGCACTAGCTGCGATTACGATTGCAGCCCTGACCGGCTGCTCGAGCGACACACCACCGGAGACCAGCCCTTCGGCGATGACACCGGCTGACGCGATCGCAACGGTGAATAAAGTCGCCGACGACTACTATGCGCATGTCATGTCGACGACTCCCGAGACTGCCTACTTTGCGGGTGTTGAGCTCGAGCGTCATGATGGCCTGAACGACAACAGCCTCGCTGCCAGGGCTGCCAGTGATACCGCGATCGACGCCATGCTCGCCAAGTTGCAAACCGTAGACAGCGACGCGCTGCTGGGCGATCCCGCCTGGATCACGCGCGCCTACCTGCTGGAAGAACTCGAAGGGAACATTGGGGTTCGCGTCTGCCGTACGGAAGTCTGGAACGTTAACCAGATGGGCGGCTGGCACTCCGGCTATGCGCAGGTGGCGCAGCTACAACCGGTTGGCACCCCGGAACTTCGTGAACAGTCGCTCGCACGCTGGTCGAAATTCGAGACCTACATCAATAACGAGATGGGCAATCTCGGCGAGGGGCTTAAACTCGGTTACTCGGCGCCGAAGACTGTCGTACAGCGCGTTGTCGATCAGGTCGACGGAGTTTTGGCTCTCGAGACCGAACAATCACCATTCTACTCGCCGGCTGCCCGCGACGACGATGAGGAGTTTGCCGCCGCGACCCGTACGATCGTCGAGGATCAGGTAGTCCCTGCCCTTACTCGTTACCGTGAATTCCTTGCCGGCCCGTACATGGAAAGGGCGCGCGAGGAACTCGCCATCACCGCTAACCCGAATGGCCGCGAGTGCTATGACGCCTCCCTGCGTTCCTACACGACGCTGCAGCGTTCTGCCGAAGACGTATTCGAACTCGGCAAGCAAACGGTAGAGGCCAACAAGGCGTCCGTTATCGAGCTCGGGACAGCCGCGTACGAGTTGACCGACTTTAAGGAAATCCTGCAACGCGCGAAATCGGACCCGACTGATCGCTTCGTCGACCAGGACGAGTTGCTCGCGTTTTCACGCGAAATGGTCGAACGCGCCGCAGTGGAAATGCCCAACTGGGTCGGCACAATGCCACAGCAGCCCGTCATCGTTGTTCCGTTCGAAGAACACGAGGAAGGTACGGGGCGTTCGGCACACTACCGGCCGGGCACGGACGAACGACCCGGCGAATACCGGATTCCATTGCACAAACCGGAGGACCAGTCCCGCGGTAATGCCGAAGGCACGGCCTTCCACGAAGCCTGGCCGGGCCATCACCTGCAGGTCGCTTTCGCCAAATCGATCGAGGGTCTGCACCCGGTTACCGAGATCATCTGGTTCTCCGGACCCGGCGAAGGCTGGGCCCGCTACTCCGAGGCGCTGGCCGAGGAAATGGGGCTGTATACGACGACGACCGGGCCGATCAAGCGCCGTGCCTGGCCCGCCCGCGGCATGGTTGCGGATCCGGGTATCCACCTGTTTGGCTGGACGCGCGAGGAAGCCATCGAGTTCATGATGGAAGCCGGCCGCTTCCCCGAATCGATGGGCGACCAGATGGTGGATCGCATCGCGATCCTGCCCGGTCAGCTCACGGCCTATGACTCCGGTGGTCTCGAGATTCTCGCCTTACGCCAGCAGGCCGAAGAAGCACTCGGCGATGACTTCGATATTCGCGAATTCCACGACCGCATCCTGGAAAATGGCACGATCCCGTTGCCCGCACTGCGGGCGCATGTCGAACGCTGGCTAGCGGAGTAGTGAACGGAAGCCGACTCCGAATTCGGCGGCGAGTAGCAACGGCAAGACCAGGAACCAGCCAACGAACGGGAACAACGCGGCGGTCAGCGCCACGAGCGAGCCGACGATAACGCACCACAGATCGGAAGCCTCATGCGTACGCAGCGCCGCAATGCGGCTGCCGATGTGGGTGTACAGGCCGGGAGCGCCGGCAAGGCAAACGAGCGACGGCACGATTACGGCAACGCAGGCAGACGCCAGGGAGACCTGGAAATACAGCCACGCTGCCAGGCCGCCAAACACAACCCATGCCACGATGCCGGTGATCATTGTCCTTAAGGGACTGTCTGCCATTACCTGCCGACCCCGCTGCGTCAGCCCGCGCAGGAAAGTGGCCAACAGCACCACTAGCGCCGCATACGACAACGCGATGACGAGCACAAATACGAGTACGAAGACTTCATTCATGGCGTGGTTCCTCTGATTTGGTCCGGTTGCTAGATGGGAAGCGCCGTCGTGTGCTTGGTATCCGACAGCACGATACTTGACGTGACTTCCTGGATACCCGGCAGCTGCGACAGCTTCTCGAAGAAGAATTGCTCGTAGGCCTTGATGTCCTCGGCCACGATTCGCAGCAGGAAATCGACATTGCCGAGCAACACGTAGCAATCCATGACTTCGGGAAAGCTCTTCACAGCTTCGGCAAATGCGGACAGGTTACTGCGTCCATGTGAGGTAAGTTTCACATGCGCGAAGACCATTGTTGTCAGCCCGACCTTCTCGCGATCGAGCACCACGGGCTGGTCCTTGATAACGCCCTCCTCGCGCAGCCGCTGGATGCGCCGCCAGCACGCCGACTGGGACAGGCCAATGCGCTCGCCGACCGCCGAGGCATTGATACCCGACTCAGTCTGGAGTAATCCGAGGATTTTGCGGTCGATATGATCGAGTGAAATCGATTGCATATTTTATGCTCATTATTAATTATTAACGCATAGATTATGCTCCATTTTTAACTTGGATAAAAGCTTTTGCAAGTTTTATCGGGTTTTTTCGCTGTATATTAGTCATTGAATGCAGCCTGACAAAGGGGATAATAATGGGCGTCTTCGACCACGCCGAATTCGATGATCACGAATCTCTGCATTACTTCTACGAGGAATCGACCGGCCTGAAGGTTATCGTCGCGGTGCATTCGACCGCATTGGGACCGGCCGCAGGCGGCACCCGGCGCTGGAACTACAGCAACGATGACGATGCCCTGACCGACGTATTGCGTCTTGCCCGCGGCATGAGCTACAAGAATGCGGTTGCCGGCCTCAAGTTTGGCGGCGGTAAAGCCGTCATTATCGGCAGCGACGCTACGCCGAAGTCACCCGAGCTGTTTCGGGCATTCGGGCGCTGCGTCGACTCTCTTGGCGGCAGGTACATTACGGCCGAGGATGTCGGTTGCTCTACCGACGACATGCGCTACGTGCGTGAAGAAACAGAATTTGTATCCGGCCTTCAGCAGGACGAAGGCGATGCCGGTGGAGACCCATCCCCCTGGACCGCCCTCGGGTGCTTCGAGGGCATCGAAGCCGCCGTGCAGGCGCGACTCGGTGCAGACTCCGTCAAGGGCCTGCGCGTTGCGGTTCAAGGCGTCGGCCATGTCGGACTGTATCTCTGCCGCATGCTCCGCGAGGCTGGCGCCGAGCTCTTTATCTCGGATGTCAGTCGGGAAGCCCTCAAGATGACGACCGACGAGCTGCCGGCAACTGTCGTTCCCCCGGCGGACCTCCTCTTTGCAGATGTCGATGTGCTGGCACCCTGTGCGCTCGGCAACATACTGACGTCGACCACGATTCCGAAGATCAAGGCGAAGGTCATCGCTGGTGGGGCCAACAACCAGTTATCTACGCCAGCCGACGGCGTGCGCCTGGCCGAGCGCGATATCCTGTACGCGCCCGACTACGTCATCAATGCAGGCGGTATAATCAGTGTTGCGGCCGAGTACTACGGCGAAGGTTCCAAAGAGGACGTACGTGCCGACGTGATCCGCATCAGGAATCGACTGCAGGACATTTTCAAAGAAGCAAAAGAGACAGAACGGCCGACACACGAATTGGCCGACGAGCTCGCGCGCAAACTGGTTGCGGCAGGCCGCTAGAACAACGGAGCGCTCCACATGATCGAAAAATCGCGATTGCAAATACCGCGTCCTACAGCGCGGCCCGGCGACGAGCCCGACTTCAGCTACCTCGAGTTGTCGCCGGCTGGTGCCGTCGATAAGCCGGTCATCGGCGCACGTACTCGCGATATCGAGTATCTGAGCAGTGGACTCGTACGCGTACTCGACGACGATCACGAGGCCAAAGGTCCCTGGGATCCCAACCTCGATCCCGATCAACTGCAGATTGCCTTGCGATGGATGATGCTTAATCGCGTGTTCGACGAGCGCATGTGGCAGATCCAGCGGCAGGGCCGTATCTCCTTTTACATGCAGGCGCTTGGTGAGGAAGCGATTTCGATCGCCCAGGGTATGGCGCTGCGCGCGGGTGACATGTGCTTCCCGTCCTATCGCAACCAGGGCCTGTACATGTACCGCGGCATGAAGCTTGTCGACATGATGTGCCAATGCCTCTCGAACACACGCGACATGTGCAAGGGCCGACAGCTGCCGATCATGTATCACAGCAAGGAAGGCAATGTTTTCTCTATCTCGGGCAACCTGGCGACCCAGGTCCCGCAGGCTGTGGGCTGGGCGATGGCGTCCGCCATCAAGGGCGAAGACAACATCGCCGCAACGTGGGTTGGTGATGGCAGCACGGCCGAAGCAGACTTTCACTACGCCCTCACGTTTGCCGCGGTCTACCAGGCTCCCGTGATACTCAATGTCGTCAACAACCAGTGGGCGATATCGACGTTCCAGGGCACAGCCGGCGGCCAGCGTCGTCCGTTCGCGGCGCGCGGACTCGGCCTTGGTATCCCGGGGCTTCGTGTCGACGGCAACGACTTCCTGGCGGTCTACTCTGCCACGCTGTGGGCCGCGGATCGTGCGCGGCGCGGTGGCGGTCCGACATTGATCGAACTGGTTACCTATCGTGGCGGCGCGCACTCGACGAGTGACGACCCGTCCAAGTACCGACCGAAAGACGAGTGGAATGCGTTCCCGCTCGGCGACCCGGTGGAACGCCTGAAGCAACACCTGATCGCGGAAAAGAACTGGAGCGACGCGAAGCACGAGGCGCTCGAAGCGGAGCTTCGCGAAGAAGTCATGAGCGCGTGGAAGCAAGCACAACAGTACGGCACGATGACCGAGGGTCCGTGGCTCGACCCGGCGACGATGTTCGATGATGTCTACGCCGAGGTGCCCGCTCACCTCGCATCACAGCGTCGGCGCCTGCTCGAAGTCCTGGACGAGGAGTAAGTCATGGCACAGATGAACATGATCGAAGCCATTCGCTCCGCTCACGATGTGATGATGGAACGTGACGCAACCGTGGTCGTTCTTGGTGAAGACGTTGGCTATTTCGGCGGTGTATTCCGCTGCACTGACGGGCTGCAACGCAAGTTCGGCGAGCACCGTGTCATCGATGCTCCTATAGCCGAGGGTGGCATCGTTGCTGCCGCGATAGGCATGGGCCTGAACGGCCTGCGCCCGGTGGCCGAAATCCAGTTCGCCGACTACATCTACCCGGGTTTCGACCAGATCGTGTCGGAGCTGGCGCGTATTCGATACCGCTCATGCGGCGAGTTCTACTCCCCCGTTACAATTCGCACGCCCTGTGGCGGTGGCATCCGCGGAGGCCAGACGCACTCGCAGTCGCCTGAGGGGATCTTCACGCACATCAGCGGTATCAAGACGGTCATGCCGTCCAACCCCTACGATGCGAAGGGCCTCCTGATTGCGGCGATCGAGTCGGATGATCCGGTTGTCTTCTTCGAACCAAAGCGCATCTATAACGGCCCGTTCGATGGCGACCCGGAGAAACCGGGCGTGTCCTGGGCATCGCATCCCAAGGGTGAGGTCCCCGATGGTTATTACACGGTCCCCCTTGGTACGGCTGAAGTTGCGTTGCCCGGCGATGAACTGACGATTGTTACCTACGGTACGCTCGTGCACGTTGCGATCGCGGCCGCCGAGGCCACCGGTGTTGACGCCGAAGTTATCGACGTCCGCACGATGGCGCCGCTCGATGTGAAGACACTGACGGACTCCGTCAACAAGACCGGGCGCTGCCTGGTCGCGCACGAGGCTACTCGATTCGGTGGCTACGGCGCGGAGCTGGCTGCGACGATCCAGAAAGAGTGTTTCTACAATCTCGAGGCACCGATCGGTCGTTGCGCCGGTTGGGATACACCCTACCCGCACGCTTTCGAGTGGCAGTATTTTCCTGGTCTGAAACGCATGTCATCCGGCATTCGACGTGTCATGGAGGCGGAATGAGCGAATACGTTTTCAAACTGCCCGACCTCGGCGAAGGCACGGTCGAGTCCGAGATCGGTGAGTGGTTCATCAAGGTCGGTGACGCGATCAAGGAAGAAGACATTGTCGGCACCGTTATGACGGACAAGGCCGCGGTCGAGGTCTCGAGCCCCGTAACCGGCAAGGTCGTGAAGCTCGCCGGCGAGCCCGGCGACGTCATCGCTGTCGGCTCGATGCTCGTGGTAATCGATACTGCGGGCACTGCGGATGAAGGCCGCACGACTGGCACCGGCAATTCGGGGTCAGTTACCGAATTCGCTGAATCCGAGCCCGGTTCGGCGCAAGTCCTTGAAACTGTTGAGTCCGAGCCTGTTTCGGTAACTGACCCCGAATTGGAGCCCGAACCGATCGAGCGCGCTCGTGTTATGACCTCACCCGCGATTCGCCGCCGGGCCAAGGAGGCCGGGGTCGACCTGGCAATGGTGCCTGGAACGGGCCCGGGTGGCCGCATCGTCCGCAAGGACTTCGATCGATTCCTGAAAGCCCGTGCGACCGGCGTTGCGGTTGCAGCGCCCGCTGTGCCATCGACCAGGGTCAAGGAAATCAAGATCATCGGCGTGCGGCGCATCATTGCCGAGCGCATGCAGTCGGCCAAACTCGAGATCCCGCATTTCGCGTACGTCGAGGAAATCGATATCACCGAGCTCGAATCGTTGCGCAAGCACCTGAATGCCAAAAAGGACGCTACGGAACGCCTGACGATACTGCCGTTCCTTGGCCTCGCACTCATCAAGGCGCTGAGAGAATTCCCGCAATGCAATGTCACTCATGACAAGGACCGCAACCTGCTCCTGCAGCATGAGGCGGTTCACGTCGGCATCGCGACGCAGACGGACGACGGTCTCAAGGTCCCGGTAATCCGGCATGCCGAGATGCAGTCGCTCGACGGTCTCGCCGCGGAAATTCGGCGCCTGTCCGAAGCGGCACGGACGAACAAGGTCAAGCGAGACGAGCTGACCGGATCGACGATCACGATCACGAGCCTCGGTAAACTCGGCGGCATCGCCTCGACGCCGGTGATCAATGCTCCGGAGGTCGCGATTATCGGCGTCAATCGTGCAGTCGAGCGGCCGGTCGTATTGAACGGCCAGGTGCAGGTTCGCCTGATGATGAACCTGTCGTCCTCGTTCGATCACCGCTTCGTCGACGGCTATGACGCCGCGGCAATGATCCAGCGTATCAAGGAGTACCTGGAGCACCCGGCCACGATCTTCCTGCCGTAGTCTAATTGGTGCCAGTCACCTTATACTCGGTATAAGGTGACTGGCACCAATTAGATCAGGGGACAATAGGCCATGCAGCTTACGACAGTCAGTCTGGAGCCTCCCTACCTGTTGTACCTCGGTGACGTCGACGACGATGATCACGCGAAGACGGGGCACGGAATCGTGCACTGGCGACCCGAACGCTGCGCAGGCCAGATGCGCCTGCCGGACTGCCCGGTTGACCTGGGTCTTCCTGAGATGTCTGTAGCGGACGCTATCGACGCTGGCGTCAAGACAGCTATCGTTGGCGTCGCTTCCGTCGGCGGCCATATTCCTGACCATTGGTTACCGCAGTTGATCGAACTCGCGCACGCCGGGATTAATATCGCCTCCGGCATGCACAGCAAACTGAAGGCGATGCCCGATCTCGTCGCCGCGGCGTACAAGGGAGGCGCCACGCTGACCGACGTCCGGGTGCCACCCCCCGATCTGCCGATTGGCCAGGGCAGGCCGCGCAGCGGCAAGAGAGTGCTGATGCTTGGCACCGATTGCGCCGTCGGTAAGAAGTACAGCGCACTGGCCCTGCATCGCGAACTGGAACGGCGTGACATCAAGGCGACGTTTCGTGCGACCGGCCAGACCGGCATCATGATCGCCGGCGAGGGCATACCCATCGACGCAGTCGTCGCCGATTTCATCTCCGGCGCCGCCGAGGTGCTGTCGCCCGACAATGACGAGGACCACTGGGACGTCATCGAGGGTCAGGGCTCGCTCTGGAATCCCAGCTATTCGGGCGTCACGCTGGGATTGCTGCACGGCTCGCAACCGGACGCAGTCGTCGTCTGTCATGACGCATCGCGCACGGAAGTGCTCGAGGTATTAGGCGACTACCCGATCCCCGAACTCGATGAGGTTATCGACGACGCACTTCGTCTGGCCAGACGCGGCCGGCCGAGGTGTTTCTGCGCAGGCGTCAGCGTAAACACGTCGACGATGACCGACTTCGAACGCGACGGATACCTCGGCCGATTGCAGAACCACCTGGGTTTGCCCTGCGTCGATCCGGTCGCCATCGGGATGACGCCCATCGCCAACTTCCTTCTCAAGCACGCATGAAACGCCAGGTATCCATACACACCGAGTCCTGGCTCGCGATCATTCCGTTTCGCATCAGTAACAACACCTGGAATGACTTTCCCTGTGTTGTCTGCGAGATCGAACAGGACGGGATTATCGGTCGCGGGGAAGCGCTCGGCGTCTATTACCTCGACGAGACTCTCGAATCGATGACCGCGCAGCTCGAGCAGGTCTCCACCGAACTTGCCACCGGCGCCGATCGACAACGGCTCATGGAGCTTCTTCCTCCCGGCGGTGCTCGCATGGCCGCTGATGCCGCACTCTGGGACCTGGAAGCACAACTCACGAGCCGCAGTGCCTGGTCGATCGCGGGTGTCGACGCCGGTCCGATTGCAACGGTGTTCACGATCGGTCTCGAAGACACACCCGAGCAGATGGCGGCCAAAGCGACCGCAGCGGCCGACATATCCCTGTTCAAAGTGAAGCTCAGCGCCGACCGGCCGGTTGAGCGCATTGCGGCAATCCGCGACGCGCGGCCGGAAGCGCGCCTCGTCGTCGACGTAAACCAGGGATGGACGTTTGCTGAACTGCAGCGCTATGCGCCGGAACTGGACGCGCTGAACGTGTCGATGATCGAACAACCGTTGCCCAGGGGCGGAGACGCCGAACTCGAGGGCTACGAACCGCCGCTGCCATTGTGCGGTGACGAATCCTGCCTGCACCTGGGCGAACTCGACGACGCGGCACGCCGCTACCAGATGATCAACATCAAACTCGATAAGACGGGCGGCCTGACGCACGGCCTCGAACTCGCGCATGCAGCGCGCGAACGCGGGCTGAGTCTTATGGTTGGCTGCATGGGCGGCACATCGCTCGCGATGGCGCCTCACCATGTCATCGCCCAGCTGTGCGATTTCGTCGATATCGACGGGCCGTTGCTGATCAAGAACGATCGGCTCGGCGGGCTGCATTACAATAGAGGCATCGTTACCCTGCCGGAGCGCCCGTTTTGGGGTCAGCCCGGCTAGCAACAGTGGATACAACAAGGATCTATCCAGTGAGATACATAGTATTTGTCATCGGCATCACGCTGCTCTTTACTTCGGCTGCAGCCGACAGGCAGACCAAGGCAAACAGCACCACGTTCTCGAAGACGTTTGAGTTGAAGACCGAGCAGCGCACCACGGCGTGTGAGGCGACTGCTGCCCTTGAATATTTCCAGCGCGGCACGGAAGCAGACGTCGAAACCACGATCGAGAATGTCGATTGCGAAGCGTCCTCGGGCACGTTCACTATTGAGGCAACCGTCCGCGCCGACGGTCAGAAGGACTCCGCAAAGCTATCCTTTCCCGAGACGTGGAGCCGGGATACCGACGAACCGGTGGAAATTTCGAAACGCTATCCGATCGGCGATAACGTCGATCTTTTACGCGTCAAGGTTCGCAAGCTTCGATGTGAATGCTCCGAAGAAACAGCCGATGCTGAAACCGTACCGGAGGCCGACGCTCAGTAGCGGAAGATGTACGAGACCTTCATGTTCAGGTCGCTGTTCGTGTTCGCGAACGAATTGTCCGGAATTGCTAGCCTGGCCGCCCGTCGACGCGAGGCTGCAACAGCATTGGTGCGTACCTGAGCAGGAACACCAGGAATGCGAGAATCCAGGCGATACCTGACGCGATGATCACGGCCCGGTAGCTGCCGGTCACGCCCGCGACCACCCTGAGAACTGCAGCAAGCTGCACCAGTAGGAACACGGCGATGTCCGCGCGGCTCGCAACCAACTTGCGCCCGGTATGCCCAAGACTGCTGCGCATCATCATCGCGACGACCAGGCTGCTAAGCGCACCCGCGGTCAGTGCGTGAATCCAGGTGCCCGGTTCAACGATCGCGAGGCTCGATAAACCGCGCAGCAACAAGGCAAACGGTAGCCAGGAATAGGCGACAGGCATCATCCACAAGAGGGGATTCTCGAGGGTAAGTTGCGGCTGCCAGTACGCCAGTCGCAATGCATGTGCCGCCGCGGCCAGCAGCAAGATGCTCGCAGGCACCCAGGGCGCCAACGTGATTACGCCACCGAGCAGCGTCATAACGGGTATCAGGATGAGCAGTCCGAACGCGCCTACTTCCAGCCACGGCTTATGAACGGGATCGGATCCCGGCACGGCATTGCGCGTGAATGCCGGGATAACTCGCCCCCCGACCAGGGCATACAGGATGACAATCGTGTCGATGGCCGCGAGCATCGAGGTGCGCGACAGCCAAGCAGGTAGTTCGCCGGCCAGCGCCAGGTGATACACGAAATGCAACACGCACAAGGTCAGCAGGATGGCCAGAACCTTGTAGTTGCGCTGGTTTCGGCTACGCAGGATCGGGATAGCGACACCGGCGGTAACTACAGGCAGGAACGCGAGGTCGAGTGCGATTGCCAGCGTTGTCGGTCTGCCGAGGAACAACACTCTCGCGAGTATCCAGAGCAAAGCAATGAGTCCCAACATACCGCCCGTTGGTGTCGGCAATCCTGTCCAGTTACGCACCGCCGTAAACAGGAATCCTGTTATGGCTGCCGCCAGGAAACCGAACAGCATCTCGTGGCTGTGCCAGGTCATACCCTGGAGAAACGTGCCGAACTCCGCCCCGCCGGTATACGACAACAACCACAGCGACATGCCGATTACCGCCAGCAAACCGGCGAGCAGGTAGAAGGTGCGGAATCCCAGGGCGAGTAGCGTTCTAGTCGCCACTCTGGAACCAGCTTTGTGTTCCAAGGCAAAACCGTACAAGCATCAGCATAAGCGGCACTTCAATCAGCACGCCGACGACGGTCGCGAGGGCCGCGCCCGACGAGAGCCCATAGAGCATCGCGGCTGTCGCGATTGCGACTTCAAAATGATTCGATGCACCGATCATCGCCGTCGGCGCCGCGTTCTCGTAACTTAGCCCGAGAAACTTCGCCAGCCCATAACCGAGGGCGAATATGGCGACGGTCTGTACAAACAGCGGAATCGCGATCCAGAGTATCGTCAGCGGGTTTTGGACGATCGTGTCGCCTTTGAACGAAAACAGCAGGATCAATGTGATCAACAACGCGGAGATCGTCACTGGCGTAAGAAAGTGCAGGAACTTCTCGCGAAACCACTCCTCGCCTTTGGTTGCGAAAATCCACTTGCGCGACAGGTAGCCCGCAACTAGCGGCAACGCGACATAGACACTGATCGACAACAACAAGGCCTGCCAGGGTACCGGCAGCTTGCCGACACCAAGCAGGAAACCGCCGAGGAAGCCGAACAGCACGAGCATCGTCAGCGAGTTGATCGCGACCATGACGAGCGTGTGGCTGTCATTACCTTTGGAGAGATAGCCCCACACGAGCACCATCGCCGTGCAAGGCGCGATACCCAGCAGGATGCAGCCCGCGAGGTAGCTGCGCCAGAGCGGCACCTCGAGCATCCGGATGCCATCAACCAGGACCACCCTGCCGGCCCCGTAGGTGTCTCCAACAACGAGGTCCTTCCCGAGCGGCATCTTGACGAGATCGACCGCATCGGGACCGATAAAACCGAGGAACAGCGTGCCGAGGAAGAAGCTCGCGATCGCGTACATCGTGAATGGCTTCACCGCCCAGTTGATGAACAGTGTCAGGCCAACCGGCTTGACCGCTTTGCCAGCTTTAACGACCTCGCCAAAATCGATCTTGACCATGATTGGGTACATCATGAAGAACAGGCAAAGTGCGATCGGGATGGAGACGACAGGCGCACCGTCCACCGTAATCGCCATCGCATCAAGCGACTGCGCGACTTCCGGAGCAAACTTGCCCAGCGCTATGCCGACGACGATACACAGCGCAACCCATACCGTCAGGTAGCGTTCGAAGAATCCCATTACCGGTGCCTTTCAGGCTGGAGAACGAGTTTCAAATTCTCCCTTTTTTAGGCTGGATTGCCTAGCCTGATTGACTGTGGATAGTGCTTATGTGGATCTCGTTACAAGTGCCGCTGTTTGATTTTTGCCACCAACAAGGCGACCTTGTGACCGAACATGGAAACGACAGCGAAGATTCGCGTGGTCGAGTGCCACGCAGAAGGGGAAGTGGGCGATGTCATCGTCGACGGCGTGCCGCCGCCTCCCGGTGACACCCTGTGGGCGCAGTCTCGCTGGATCGCCCGGGACGACAGGCTACGCCGCTACGTTCTCAACGAACCCCGCGGCGGGGTCTTCCGCCACTGCAACCTGCTCGTGCCACCGAAACATCCGGACGCAGACGCCGCATTCATCATCATGGAGCCGGTGGACACGCCACCGATGTCCGGCTCCAACTCGATTTGCGTCGCGAAGGTCGTGCTCGAGACCGGCCTCGTGCCGATGCAGGAGCCCGAGACGAACCTGGCACTCGAGGCGCCCGGCGGACTGGTCCGAGTCCAGGCGGGATGCGTTGACGGCAAAGTACAGTGGATCCGGGTACGCAATGTACCGTCGTTCGCGCATAAACTGGAACAGCCCCTGGAGATTGAAGGGACCGGCACGGTTACTGTGGACACGGCCTACGGCGGTGACAGTTTCGTCATCGCGGATGCCACGGCGCTCGGCCTCTCCCTGCAACCGGACGAGGCGCGCGACCTGGCCGAGCTCGGCGTGCGCTTCTCCGCTGCCGCAACGGAACAGCTCGGCTTCGCGCACCCTGAGAATCCGGACTGGAACCACGTATCCTTCTGCCTGTTCGCCACCCCTGTCGAACAACGGGGCCAGCGCATGCATACCCGGCATGCCGTAGCGATAAGGCCCGGCAAGATCGACCGTTCCCCGACCGGTACCGGCGTATCTGCCCGGCTCGCGGTATTGCACGCGCGGGGCCTCGCCGAACCGGGCATGGAACTCGTCGCCCGCTCGATTATCGATTCCCAGTTCATCGGTCGCATCGAAGAAATATCGACAATTGGCAGCCTGCCGGCGATCGTACCCAGCATCGAGGGGCGCGCCTGGATTACCGGGACCCGCGAACTCCAGCTCGACCCGGACGATCCGTGGCCCCACGGCTACCGGGTCGCCGATACCTGGCCGGGCGATCCCACGTAGGCCCGGGCGTCATTCGGGCTGGTAGATCACCGTATGCCCGAGATACTGATGCTCGAGTATCCGGTACGAGGCCGCATCGCCGATATCGTAAACCCAGACGGCCCATTGCTGTCGACCACTCAGCCAGGTGTTCCAGGACTCACTGAGCACCACGGCATTTCGATCCGGCAGGTAGGCAAGTGCACGAAACGATCTGTCCGGCGGCAGCTGCAAGGCACTACTGACTACGCCGTCGAGGCCCGCGAATACATAGGAAACGCCATCGCTCGCCGACGTGTTGGACCGACACAATAATTCGGACCGCGCCTCGACCCAGATGGCACCATCCAGCCCGCAAACGTCCGCCAGCATCTTCAGCTCGGTCGACTGACGTTGCACGGCGTCGAAAAGATACAGGGGCCCATCGCTCTGCGGCCCGATGCTGTAAAGAAAAGCGGTGTCGGATACCGGGACAATCCAGACCATCGCATTAAACGGGTGATGAGCGACTTCGACTTTCTCCCAGTAGTTGACTCGCTTCCAGGTTGCCCAGATTCGCGCCCCGTCATCGTAGACCAGGGTCCGCCCGTCCATCAGGTACCGCCCGAAACGACCCTCGAAGAACGTCATCTGCTGTCGAGTCTCGAGATCAAACAGAACCAGCCGGTGAGAGTCCTTCTGGTTTACCGGGCCGAAGACGTTCAACAGAATCCGCCGGCCGTCCTTCGGGCCTATCTCCTGGATCTCCGCATCGCCTATGCTGGCGACGATATCGGTACTCCCATTGCGCAGGGCCAGCTCGGCCAGGTAGTTGCCCGAGCCGAAATACAGGGTCCCTGGTATTGCCGGGGGAGCTGCTGGCTCGCAGGCCGCGAGCAGCACCGACAGTAACAAGACGATGGATGTGGGTTTTGGTCGACAGTGGTGCACAGGGGCCAGTCTAGCGAAGTCAGACCACCGAGCCATCCCCGCGCGAAAACAAATGATAGGCAAACCAGCGATTTTGGCGGAAAATGTCAAAAACAAGCTGTTCCGGAAGGCCCCGACATGAAAACTACTGCCGCCGCGCTGGTTCGCCATGCGCTGGAAGAGATTGGCGTCCGCTACACCTTTGGTATTCCCGGCGTCCACAACATCGAGCTCTATGACGAACTACTGGGCTCGGAGAGTATTCTTCCTGTGCTCGTTACGCACGAGGGTGGGGGCGCGTTCATGGCCGACGCAATCAGCCGCGCGACAGACAGCATCGGTGTCCTGGCAATCGTCCCGGCCGCCGGCATCACCCATGCGATGAGCGGGGTCGGCGAGGCATTTCTCGACGGCGTGCCCATGCTCATCATCTCGGGTGGCGTGCGCACTGACATGGAACAGGCATTCCAGCTTCACGACGTGGACCAACAGGCCCTGATGCGGCCGCTGACCAAGGCGACCTACAAGCTGGAGCGCTACGAAGATGCGATTCCCATGGTCTACGAGGCCTACCAGACCGCAGTCTCCGGCGAACCCGGCCCCGTATTCATCGAGCTGCCGGCCAACCTGCAGCTACTGACCGGTGAAGTCGACTCGATGCCGACTGCCGATATCCGGCTGGAGCGGCCATCGCTCGAAGCGCAGAAGATCGAGGCCGCCGTAGCGATGCTGTCCTCTGCCGAGAGACCCGGGTTGTTTGTTGGTTGGGGAGCGAAGGACGTCACCGACGATCTCGTACGCATTGCGGAGCACCTTGGTGCCCCTGTCGCGACAACACTGCAGGGCCTCGGCGTGTTCCCTGGCAATCACCCGCTGCACACAGGCATGGGTTTTGGCCGCTCCGCTGTACCCGCCGCGGAGAATGCCTTCGCCGATTGCGACGTCATGCTGGCCGTCGGCACGCGCTTTGCGGAAATCTGCACAGGCAGCTACGGCGCGGTGCCTCCGGAGAAGCTGATACACATCGACATCAACCCCGACGCCATCGGCGCCAATCACACGACGCCGGTCGGTATTCATGCGGATTCACGCGATGCTGTTCCGGCGCTGGCCGATGCACTCCTCGCGGCGACCGAAGCCCGGGACGGCTCGGCTGTTGCCGCCGCAATTGCAAAGGACAAGGCCGCCTACCGCGACGAATGGCACAGGCATGACTCGGGCGGACGGGTGAATCCGGGCCGCTTCTTCGAGGAACTGCGCTCACAACTCGATGACGACGCGATCGTTATTGCTGACGATGGAAATCACACCTTCCTGACCGCGGAGCTGATGCCCATCCACCAGGGGGGCCAGTATCTATCGCCGACAGACTTCAACTGCATGGGCTACTGCGTGCCCGCGACGATCGCCGTCAAGATGGCTCTTCCCGAACGACAGGTCGTGGGCATCGTTGGCGACGGTGCGTTCCTGATGACGGGTCTCGAGTCGGTCACAGCCGCGTCGAATGACATCGGCGCAATGTGGTTCGTGTTCAACGACGGCGAACTCGCGCAAATCGCGCAAGCCCAGGAGATACCTTACCAGCGCAAGGCATGCACAGATGTTGGCAAGCTGGACTACGAAGCCTTCGCGGCCGCCACGGGCGCAGTCTATGTTGGCATTAAAACCGACGATGACCTGGCAACGGGCATCGCGGCCGCACTCGACGCGTCGGCAAATAACAAACCGGTACTCGTCGACGTGCGTATCGACTACTCGAAGAAGACGCGTTTCACGGTCGGCACTGTGAAGACGAACCTCAAGCGCTTCGATACGAGAAACAAGTTGCGAATCGTGGGTCGGGCGCTGAAGAGAAGAATACTCGGCGCCTGAGCGGGGCCTACCCCGGTGTGCTGGCGCGATACTCGGCAAGCACTTGCGTGAACCAGGCGCCTGCCTCTACGGCGGGCTCGCCGGCGCATTGAATCAGGTAGGGTTTGCCGGACCACGAACTCTTGCTCGCGATCCGATCGATGAATTCCTCGACGGTGTCGTAGTAGCGTTTGCCCCGTCTCGCTTTCATCTGGAGGTGGTCGGCCGCTTCGGTCGCCGTGTGCTCCTTGCCGTTGCGCACGAAATTGCAGCCGCTCTCGGATACTGAATCAATCAGGTAGTCAACTTCGACGGCCACAGGCTCTTCTTCCGCCCACGTTGCCGAGCTTGCGATCAAGAGCAGTGCGACGAAAGCGAACGGACGCATCCCTACATACCCAGGGTTACGGTCATCGGGTTGTGGTCCGACGATGTAACTATGCTTGAGTCGCTATTGCTCGCAGAAAGGCCGCGAACATAGATGTGGTCCAGCGGTGAACCAAAGAAACGCTTGCGATTATCGTCGCTGAACACGACCGCCGTAAGCTCGAGTCTGGCGGCCATGTCTTCGATCGTCCGGGTGCGTCCGGCGCGCCAGGTATTGAAGTCACCGGACAGGATAATCGGGCCCGTGTGGCCTTCGAGTACGTCGCTAATCTGGGCAAACTGGCGCTTGTAGGCACCAAGGCCGAGCGAGAAATTGACGGCATGGACATTGACGACCAGCAAGGTCTCGTCGCGGTCCTCGAGCGCAAACTGCGTAATGCTCGTAGCCTTCGGTGTGCGCAGCAGCGGCTCGGTGTTGGCAAAGCTGCACCGTGCAAGCGGCTGACTGCTGGACAGCGTCAGGACCCCGGTGATCGATTCGCCGGTACGATAGCCCGGTGCAAACGACCAGTGCGGAGCCGCGGGCAGGTCGCCGATCGTATCCACGCGCAGGGAGGCCTCCTGGATCAGGATCAGGTCGCGGCCATCGGTGAGGCGGCTGTAGTCAGCCCGCCAGTTCGGAATGCTCTTTTTCTGCATGTTCCAGCTGACAAGGCGAATCTCGTCAGCGTTCAGGCCGGATGCGGCCGTATCCGGCGCAGCGTCGAACAGGCGGCGGCAAGACTCGACTTCATGCATTTCGGCTGACGGCGAATTGATACTGTCAGCAAGCGCCTGCACCTCCTGCCCGGTCTGCACCGTGGTGCAAGCCGCCAGGAATGCCGCGGTTCCCAGGAAAATCAGGAACCTGGCCCTCGAAAGGCTATTTTGTCGCTTGTTGATCATATTTCGATTTTGAGTTTTCAGCATGTCGAATCAGGGGTAAAGAGACCCAAAAGTGCGATTTAGGTTCCAAATACTAGGAAACTGGCCATTCCGCATCTATTCAATTTGCGTCATACACGGGTGAATTCGCCGCAAAAAGCGGGCCAATTCTAGTACGGACAGTCGATGGCGTCTGTGACCGCGGTCCCCGAAGTGCTGTCGGCCGCCAGCTCGCGGTCAAAAAACTTCCGAACAGACGATCGCAGGTAGAAGATATAGGCTGCGGCGGTCACATGTCCAGTGGGGAGGGTGATGGCGTCGGGCTGCCCCATCGCCGTGTACAGTTCTTGCTGGTTCTGATACGGCACCGCTTTGTCATATTTGGCGAGGATCATCTGCATCCGATCAGCGTTCACATGTCGGGCAACCATGAGAGTATCTGTTTCGATCTTTGCGTCCAGGTACTCGCCGAACTGAGCATCATCAAGGCCGAGATCCGACTGTGCTGCGTCAACTGCCTCCTCGATCCGGCGTTCATTCGAATTCACCAGGACATCCGACAGGCTGCCCCCAACTAATGCGATCGCGGCCACTTTGACGCGCTCATCAATCGCCGCCAGGTACAGCGCGTTGAAGCCACCGAGGCTGGCACCGAAAACGCTCAATCGGGAAATATCCAGTTCGGGACGCGACTCCGCCCAGTCGATTACCCGGCGATGCTGCTTTACAACCTGCCGTATGGCCAGATCGGGATTCTTGAGGTCACTTAGAAGCGTCTTGCGCTGGACATTATCGATAATGACCACGGCGTAGCCCTTCTTTGCGAAATGCCTTGCGAACGGACGCATCACGTGTTTTTGCCCGTTCAGGATCGGCATGAGTATCGCGACCGCCGATGGCTCTTCCGTTGTCTGCTCGTAGTATTCGAAAGTGATCGGTGAATCCTCATCGAAGCCTTCGAGGTTCGCGTGAATCTCCGCCTCGTAAACGCGATAGGCCTTTTTCTCCTTGATCAGGTTGAGTGTTTCGACGAGCGGTGCTGGCGTATAGCAGAATTTCGCCCGCTGTTCCTGCGGCAGGGGACCGGGGACCACATAGCCGTCCGGCAGCTCCGTCACGGACGCGCAGGACGACAAACTACCTATCAGGGCCAGGCATAGAGTGACCCTTGGTTTCATATCCATTCAAAACTCATAACCCACGAGAAACACCACCCCTGAGTTGCCAAGCAACCCCAGGTCGAATCCCAGGCGATTCTTCTGGTACCCGAACGTCGGCACAGCGCCGATGCCCCAGGCATCGCCCCAGTAGATTGGAGTTACATCCTGGTTTTCGCCCTCGTAGCCGTGAAAGACGCCAATAGTGAGTTTGATTCGTAGTGCACGATGATTTTCCCAGGGATTCCATTGTTTCCCCCAATAGAGGAACTGGGTCATATCACCAAACGAATTGTTGAAGACTGAGAACCCAATGATCGTCTTTTTCTCGTTCTGGCGCTCGACGCCGGCAAAGAGAGGTGCCTCCTCGTACTTCTCGTCATCTGAAAAATGGGTGTACGCACCTACCTGCACGTACCATGTAATCGTGTCCTGATCAGGTACATCTTCCGCAACAGCAACTGCACAGAGCAGTCCCAGCAATATCGACGCAATCAGGTTTCGCACGGACATCGGACAATAACCCCGCTAGCGCAGCTTGCGCAGCAACTTGAGCTTCTTGTCCGAGAAAGGCGCATAGCGAAGTGCGAAATCCGGCCACCAGCCGCGCTTCATGACCGCCTTCATGTGGCTGAACGTCCTGAATCCATACTCGCCAGAGTAATTCCCCATGCCGCTTGAGCCAACTCCGCCGAATGGCAGCTCATCGACCATCATGAACATCATCGTATCGTTGACGCAGGCGCTGCCGCAGCTGACTCTCTCGAGGAAGCGTGCCTCAGCCGCCGAGTCGTTCGTGAATATATAGGCAGCCAGTGGCTTGTCAGATGCGCGAATGTGCCGGATCGATGCATCAAGCTCATCGGATCGCAGGATCGGCAGTATCGGACCGAAGATCTCCTCCTGCATTACCGGGCTGTCTGCAGATACATCCGTCAGTACGGTCGGTGCGATATACCGGGTTTCGGCATTCGTGTGCCCGCCGATCGCGATATCGCCGGAGTCCATGAGACCGGCGAGCCGGGCAAAGTGCCGTTCATTGACGATGCGGCCATAGGACTCCGACGCCTCGGGATTCTCACCGAACATGTCACTTACGGCCTGCTGCAGCAGCGGCAACAGCTTCTTTTCTGTCTCGGCATCGACAAGAAGATAATCAGGTGCGATGCAGGTCTGGCCCGCGTTCGTGAACTTGCCCCACGCAATACGGCGTGCGGTTGTCTCAAGATCGGCGTCCGGCAAGACCACACAAGGGCTCTTGCCGCCGAGTTCCAGCGTCACCGGGGTCAGGTGCTTCGCGGCCGCGGCCATGACAATTCGGCCGACGTTGCCGCTACCCGTGTAGAGAATGTGGTCCCACGCCAGTTCAAGCAAAGCGCTGGTCTCTGGCACTCCACCCTTGACCACTCTCACGCAATCGCCGTCCAGGTATTCCGGCACACGGCGCGCGACAACGTCCGAGGTTGCTGGCGCGAGTTCCGATGGCTTGAGCACCGCACAATTGCCGGCAGAGATTGCAGCCGCCAGTCCGGCCAGTACCAGCTGCAGCGGATAGTTCCACGCGCCAATGATCAGCACCACACCAAGCGGTTCGGGCTGCAACCAACTCTTGCCCGGCCTGGCGGCCATCGGGGTGTGCACCTTGCGGGATCTTGTCCAGCGTTTCAGGTTCTTTCGACAGTACTCGGTATCGGCGGAGACGTAGGAAATCTCTGTCGTCCACGCTTCCTGCGGGTGCTTGCCGAGATCCGCCTGCAGTGCTGCCAGTATTTCCTGTTCACACTCGACCATCATGCGCTCGAGCGCAGCCAGCTGCTCTGTCCGCCACGCAAGACTCGTCGTGCGTCCGGATTCAAACGTCGCCCTGAGCTCCGCGAACGTCGGGGCGTAGTCGAGCGGTGTGGTGGTCATGGTGTCAGCCATAGCAGGCCATTCTCTCAGATTCTCAAGCTATTTGCCTTGAGTCGCGCGGGGTGCTGAGAGGGACTACGCTTTGATCAGGCGCAGCAGCGGCGCAAGAGCGTCCTCATGCTGTTTCCATAGCCCGATTGAACTGGAGTAAATCGGTCTGCGCACCTGGTCGGCACTGATCGTGGCAACGGGCCTTGCCGTCTTGTGAAACTCCAGGCACGCCGGGTCCCATGGCAGATCGCAGGCCGCGAGCAGCGCCCTCGTCGTTTCTTCCTGGTTCCCAATCATTTCCTCGTAGCGCAACTCGTGAATAGTGATCGGCGCCACAGCATGCCAGTGCGCCATCATGTCGGCATACAAATTATAGTACGTACCCAGTTCCTCGAGATCGTAGGCATAGTCGTGCCCGCGAGCGCTGAAAGAATGCTTGAAAATCGAGAAACACGTGTCGCGCGGATCGCGTGAACAGTGGATTACTGTCGCCTTTGGAAAGACAACGCTGATAAGCCCAACGTTGAGGAAGTTAGTTGGCAACTTGTCGGTCACGCGAGGCGCATCGCCCCCGAGTGCTGCGAGCTCCTGCAGATAACGCACCGCGATATGTTCGAAGTCCTCGGCAGTAGCGGCGGCTACTCCCTTCGAGTAGTCGACACCACCGGCGAGCGTAAACCGTGATGCCACGGCACGCTGCAATGCGGGAAGCTCCCCGGCACCATGAACCTGCCGGTGGCTTGCCAGTACCTGCTCAGCAAGCGATGTACCGGAGCGCGGCATACCGACAATGAAGATCGGTGTGCTTGAATCGCTACCAACATCCGACCAACGCTCAAAGAATTCAGCATCGAATGCGGCTGTCAGGTTCTCGAAGACCTTGCGGTCGTCATCGATCGAATAAACCACCGCGGCTCGCCGTAGCTTGTTGCCCGCCTCGTAGTGGGGCATCGCCATCGAGTGCTCATTCCTGTCCTCGTGGATCTTACCCAGCGCAAACTCGAGGTTCATACGCTGGTCGTCACTGAGGTCAGAGGAGTCGATCAACGCGGTGATGGCGGCCACGTCGCCCTCGCTCAGCTTGTTCTTCGACAGGTTCGCGAGGGCCCACCAGGTCTTCGCATGACGGTTATCGACGGACAGTACTTTGCGAAAAGCCGTTGCCGCCTTCTCCTTGTCGCCGAGGTCCCGGTGAACGACGCCAAGTTCAAAGTGCGCGTCCACGTAGTCTGGCGCCAGCGCGATGGCTTTTTCGAAACTGGCGATAGCCTTGTCCCTCAACCCGGCCCGGCGCAGCGAGATGCCGAGGTTTACGTGAACCGGAGCGATGTCAGCACGAACCTTGAGGATTTCCCTGTAACAGGCTATCGCCTCATTATTAAAACCTGTCTCCTGCAGAATGTTACCGAGCGTGACCTGCACCTCGAGTGACTGCGGTGCTATCTCAGCAGCCTGTTTGATTTCCCGGAGTGCTGCACTCCCCTCATTCTGCGCCAGCAGCGCGCTGGCGAGATTGCGGCGCGCATCAAACATCGCCGGCTCGATTGTCAGTGCAGCCCGGTATCGATCGATTGCCGCCGCATGGTTGCCGGCCTGCAGCAAGGCATTGCCGAGGTTGGCCATCGCGAAATGATTCTGCGGTTGCTGTTGCAGAGCCTGGGAAATGAGTTCGGCAGCCGCATCGAAATGACCCGCCTGCATCGCGATAACGCCCAGGTAGTGCAGCGCGTCCGGCTGATTCGGATCCCGCTTGAGAACCTGGCGGTACAAATGCTCCGCCTGCTGCAGCTTGCCAGCGCCATGAAGCTGCACGGCTTGCTGTAGTACTTGCCCGGTATCGTCCGATTCGTTCATGATGGCCCGCATCATCTTCGAGATTCCACCCTGGAGCAACCATGGTACTCCGAACTATTGCCATAACAGTGGCACTTGCCTGCTCACCCGTCCTTGTCACGGCTGCAGAACCCGCATCGAACCTGACACTCGAGCAGATCATGGCGGACCCCGACTGGCTCGGGAATCAGCCCGAGAATGCCTATTGGGGTGACGACAACCGTACGGTCTTCTTCGAGCAGAAGCGCAGCGGCTCGAAACTCAAGGACCTCTACTCGGTGAACGCGGGGAACGCCGCGGTCACGAAGATTGCTGAATCGGACTGGTCGCAGTTCTTCAAGACATCGATCGTGTCGAGCAGTACTGGCGAGCTGCGGGCGTGGGTCTATGCGGGCGACATCTACATGGACGGGCGCAAGTCACCCCGGCAGGTGACGCGCACCGCCGCCGGCGAGTCAGACCCGATGTTCATGAATGACGGTCGGCGCGTGGCGTTCGAGCGCGATGGGCAGATGTTCGTGTTCGATCCATCAAGTGGAGTCACTGCGCAACATACCGATATCCGTTTTGCAGAAGATCCGGCCGACGAAGAGGACCTCGATGTCCTGCGAACGCACCAGGAGCGCCTCTACCGGCAGGTTCGCGAAGCGAAGGAAGATGAGGCCGCAGCACGCGAGCGCAAGGATTCACTCTACGAAGTCGATGAGGCGCTCGGCCCCGCACCCATATATATGGGTGACAAGCTGTCGTCGCAGGGACAGTCGCTGTCTCCGAATGGCCGCTGGATTCTCGTCGTCACGGCCAACGAGGACTTTTCTGAGGGCGAGTCGGGCAGCATGCCAAACTACGTGACAGCGAGTGGCCATGTCGAGAATCGCGAAACGCGCACACGTGTCGGCCGCAATGGCTATGCGCCGCACGCCACGTGGCTGGTTGATCTTAAGTCGGGCGAGAAGTTCGAGCTCGATCTGACCGAGCTGCCCGGTATCAAGGATGACCCGCTTGCGGAGCTGCGCGAGAGCGCGATTGAGCACTTCGTTGGCATGGGCGAGGACCGGGAAGCGGCCGAGAAACGCCTGGAGGCTCCCGAGATTCGTGAGGTGGAGGTCTACTCCGTACAGTGGTCACCAGACGGTTCGCAGGCCGTGCTCTGGGTGCATGCGAGCGACAACAAGGACCGCTGGCTTGCTACGGTCGACTTCGAAGCAAAGAAGCTGGTTAACCAGCACCGCATAAGCGATGAGGCGTGGGTGAATAATAACCACCGCGGGCATGGCTGGCTGAAGGACAACCAGACGCTGTGGTTCCTGTCGGAAGATCACGGATATCTCGGCATCTACACCAGGAACGTGGCGGAATCGCAGAGCGCGGCGCTCGTCGCGGGTGAGCACGTCGTTTTCGATCCTGTGCCTGGACCATCGGGCAAGTACATCTACTACAGCGCCAACGTCGAACATCCGGGGATCTACGAGATCTGGCGCGTTAATGTTAATTCCGGCAAGGCCGAACAGCTCACGAGTCTCGGCGGGGTCAACGAATTCCTGGTATCGCCCGACGAATCGAGGTTGCTTGTTACGCATTCCGAGATCAATCGCCACCCGGAATTGTATGTGCAGGCAAACAAACCGGGCGCGCAGGCAACACAAATTACGGACACGATGAGCGACGAGTACAAGGCAATCGACTGGCAGCAGCCGGCGATCGTTGAGGTTCCCTCCTCGCATGTCGATGCACCGATCTACACGAAGATCTACCTGCCCGCAGACCATGACCCGTCACAGGAGTACCCGGCAGTCATGTTCGTACATGGCGCCGGCTACACGCAGAATTCCGATTTCGGCTGGCCCTACTACTTCCGCGAAGGCATGTTCCACAATCTGCTGACACAGCACGGCTACGTGGTCATCGACATGGACTTTCGGGCTTCAGAAGGCTACGGGCGCGACTGGCGGACGGCCATCTATCGCCGCATGGGCGTACCGGAACTCGAGGACTTCCATGACGGGGTCGATTACATCGTCGAGAACTACGGCGTGAACAGGGAGCGAATCGGTGTGTATGGCGGATCCTACGGCGGCTTTATGACCTTCGTTGCCATGTTCCGCGCGCCCGACCTGTTCAAGGCCGGGGCCGCGTTGAGACCCGTTTCCGACTGGTCGCACTACAACCATGGCTACACGTCGAACATCCTCAACACCCCCGATATAGATCCCGAGGCTTACCGGATCAGTTCGCCGATCGAGGATGCCGAGGGACTCAAGCACCCATTGCTTATCGCGGCCGGCATGCAGGATGACAATGTCTTCTTCCAGGACTCGGTACTGGTTGTGCAGCGTCTGCTCGAACTCAAGAAAGAGGACTTTGAAATCGCGTTGTATCCGCTGGACCCGCACAGCTTCGTGAATCCGGAGAGCTGGCTGGACGAATACCGGCGCATCTTCAAACTGTTCGAAAGAAACCTCAAATGAGCAAGCTGGACGGAAAAGTCGCGTACGTCACAGGTTCCGGGCGTGGTATCGGGCGCGCGGTCGCCCTCAAGCTGGCGTCGGAAGGCGCGAAGCTGGTCGTCAACGACCTCGACGAGGAACCGGCTAACGAGGTTGTTGCAAGGATTACGAGCGATGGTGGTGAAGCCGTTGCCGTGGTTGGCAGCGTTACGGAAGAGGGTTTCGCGGAGCGCTTCATCACTACCGGCATCGAGGCATTCGGTGGCGTCGATATCATCGTGAACAATGCCGGGTACACCTGGGACTCGATGATCCACAAGATGAGTGACGAGCAATTCGACGCAATGATCGATGTCCATCTCAAGGCGCCATTCCAGATCCTGCGCGCCGCGTCGGAGTTCATTCGCAATGCGGCGGCCGAAGAAGCGGCAGAGGGCCGCGACGTGTTTCGCAAGGTCGTAAATATTTCGTCGGTTGCCGGCACTGGCGGCAACGTCGGCCAGGCCAACTATTCGTCGGCCAAGTCGGGCGTTATTGGCCTGACCAAGACACTAGCCAAGGAGTGGGGGCGGCTCAAGGTAAACGTCAACTGCGTGGCATTCGGCTTTATCGACACGCGCCTCACCGAGGCGAGCGACGAAAAGAAGACCATCGTTGTCGAGGGCAACGAGGTTGCCATTGGCATCCCGAAAAAGGTCCACGCCGGATTCAGCGCGATGATCCCGATGGGGCGCGGCGGTACGGCCGAGGAAGCAGCCGGCGGCGTCTACCTGCTATGCACACCGGAGGCCAACTACATCTCGGGGCAGACCATTATCGTCGGCGGGGGCATTACTCTGTAACTCTACATCGTCGAATATCGCACAAACATCACGATAAGAAGAATGGCAATAACGACACCTGCCGCAACGGCGTTTGCGCGGTCATTGCCGGTTAGGCCGGGCACGCAATCCGCTGCAATGATAGGGATATGCAGCGCTCCCACGGTTCCGAATACGGCCTGTCCAGCAAACAACGGACCGTCAAACCACATGACTCCTGCATAGCCGACCATTACCAGGGAGAATAGTCGGCGGATTCTGAAGTAATGCAGTCGTAGATCAATCGAGTGTGAACTTGTCTGACTTGGCGACAGAAGTCCCGTTGCAAATGTGATCAGCACAGGCGCTATGAGAACGTAAATGAATGATCCATAGTTCCAATCAACATCACGCAGGTCCCACAATGTCCACCAGTGATTGACAACAGACAGCAGCACTACAATGGACCACAGAACCAACGGCAGGTTGTAAATGACTTCTCGATCAGTCTTGGCCAGAAATGATGCGCTTCTCATGAGGTGGCCCAGACACAGAGCCAGGATCATGGAGACCATGACGGTTACGAATTCAAACATACTCATTGGAACGGCGCCCTCGCAGAATCAGTAGCACTGGTCAGTAAGCCGAGTGTGGGGGCAATAATTGGCATTGTCGAGTGACAGGTCTTGTCACTTACTTCGCACTAAGTCTTAGCGGCAGCTTTCTCC
>Ga0209567_10000222_pt1 | contig 30393 bp, 35 predicted proteins | sample COG_12_FD_184756 | JGI IMG/M metagenome (GOLD analysis project Ga0209567, IMG submission 184756) | Pelagic marine sediment microbial communities from the LTER site Helgoland, North Sea, for post-phytoplankton bloom and carbon turnover... | ecosystem: Environmental > Aquatic > Marine > Neritic... | reverse complement strand
CGACCTGCTCACCGAAGGCGGACACGATCACACCAGCGGCCTCGCGGACCTGGTCCTTGCCGTCGCCAGGAACGCTGAAGACCGGCACGTGAACTTCGTCACCGCTCTTCGAGTCCACGAAGCTGACCGTAAGTTGGTTGCCGCCGACGGCAGATCCCACGCTACCGGTCATGACCACATCGGCGTTCAGACGCCCGGCAAGCTGCCGCCACTGGATGAGGCCGAGGTCTTCTTCCTTCAGCTTCAGACGGCGAAGCTCGTCCTTGACCTGATTCCAGTCGATCGCTATCAGCGTCGGGATCTCCTCGAGGCCATCCCGGACCTCCTCGGAGACCTTCTTGCCGAAGTCCTTCTTGACGCTGCCATCGATCTGCAGCGGAGCCACAAGCACCCTGGCCCGACCGCCCGCGCCGCCATTGTCCTGCGCGACGGCAGTCCCAGCAGCGAACACGAGGGCGCCGGCCGCCATGGCCAGACTCCGCCCGCCCCAGTTACGAATCGCACGCTTCATATTCCGGTCCTCGTTGGTTTCTTAGCGAACACGGGGAGCATTCATCCCCACGCACTCGTTACGACACTCGATCGCGCCGGATTGTTCCCCTTACCCGCGCCCACCACAGAATGGGCGAAGCTGGATTCGAACCAGCGACCTCCTGCTTGTAAGGCAGGCGCTCTGGACCAACTGAGCTATTCGCCCTCGTCCGCCCGGTCGCGCCGATCGCCACGGAATCCGATCAGCAATCCGGCGGGAATGAGTACACCATACGCGGCGCACAGAAGCAGGGGCGCGAGAACGACCGAGCCTCGGTCGAGAAGCACGTATCCAAACAAAACGACCACGGCTCCGACCACCAGGAGAGCGGCGTTCTTTCTCTCCAGCAAGCCGAACTGCCGTGGACGATAGGTGCCGTCGCTGGCGTTGCCTCCGCGGTTCCCGTCCATCGCGGAAGGATACCCCCTTACCATTTTCAAGTCAATCTGCCCGGGTGTCCTCGGACGCGTCCGTTGAATCGCTAGCAACGCCGCTAGAGATAGACCTGATTCCACCGGGTTCTCCCTGCCTTATCTCGCCCGGCCATGCGTCGGTCAACAGCAGGTCCTCCGCACGCAGTTCTTCCAATCGGGTTCGATCGCGGTTCGCCCTGCGAAACGCGACGAAAAGCACCAGCCCCGTAACGGCAAGCCAGAAGACGCCGGCCCGGGACAACAGGTACATCCAACCGTATCGATCCACCAGGGATCTTTTCCAGCGGACTTCGAAATTCTCTGCGGTAACCCCGTAGGTGCGGCGCAGAGCTTCCTCGAACGTGGACCCCTCCCGTAGTCGCCGAAATACCGCCGCCAGGCCCGCCTCTCCTCCGAGAGCGACGAGTTCGTGAACGGCGGTGTAGGAGAGCAGGTATCCCATCCGCGCCTCCGTCGAGTGTCGGCGGAAGCGAAGGTCGATCTCTTCGAGGGTCGTGGCGCCGCGGCGCAAGAACGCCGACTGCAGGTGCCAGGCGTCTTCCCAACTCCATTCTCCCGAGGCGTACTGGGCGTACCCCTCCGTCAGCCAGCGCGGGTAGTTGCCGCCGGTCGCGGCTCCGAGGCCTAAGTGCGCGATCTCGTGGCGCAGCACTGACCTCAGCCCTCGTGGGCCGTTGAGTCCGGGTCCGGCGCGAAGTGCGATCCGGGAAGAGGATGGGTCCGCTGTTCCCGCGACCCACTGTTCCGGGTGACTCAATCCCTGCGGCAGGCCAGTGCTGAGATCCGACGTGAGCCAGATCTCCAGGGAGTCGATCCCTACCTGGGTCAGCGTCCCGATCCCGGGCAGGGGTTTCCACACGGCGGGGTCGGCGACCAGGGCGGCTCCAAGGTCTCTGAGATCCGGATCGCCGAGCACTTCGACATGATCCGGCGCCCCGCGGACCGCCTGGAAGGCTGGTGGGACCCGGATCGTCGCCGAGGTCAGCGCCGCGACCAGAACCGCGACCACCAGGGACGCGCGTGTCACGCGGGCGCTCCCGACCGGCCTCCCGCGGTTCGCGCCCACTCCACGGCCTCCTGAAGCGGATCTGGAAGCGGCGAAGTGAGACTCAGCTCCTCGCCGGTGACCGGATGGAGGAATGCCAACCGCGCGGCATGCAGGAACAGGCGCCCGACACGTCGATCGAACTCGTCGGCCCACCGCCCCCCGGCCCCCACCAGTCCTTTCTCCCACCGGTGTCCGTAGATCGGATCGCCCACGACCGGATGCCCCAGGGATCGGAGATGGACCCGGATCTGGTGGGTCCGTCCGGTGTGCAGGCGAACCGCCAGCAGGTCTGCCGTGCGCCAGCGCTCGAGACGTTGGAAGTGGGTCAGCGAGGGCCGGCCGCTCTCTACCACCGCCATGCGCTGCCGGTGTTTCGGATCGCGCGCGATCGGCCGATCCACGGTGAACTCGTCTTCCTGCACGTGACCCCATGCGGCGGCCAGGTATCCGCGACGGATCTCCCGGCGTGCGATCGCCTGGGTCAAACCTCCGTGAGCCTCATCCGTGCGGGCGACAACCATGAGACCGCTGGTGTCCTTGTCCAGCCGGTGAACGATGCCGGGTCGATCCGGCTCACCCAGGGTCGACAGGCCACCGAGCCGATGCAGCAGGGCGTTGACGAGCGTGCCGCCGCGGTGTCCCACCGCCGGATGAACGACCAGCCCGGCCTGCTTGTCCACGACGACCAGGTGTTCATCCTCGTACACGACCTCGACCGGAATCGACTCGGGGACGATCGCGGTGGGAGGCGCCGCCGGCACGGTGACCTCCACCTGGTCTCCCGCGCGCAGGCGCTGGCTCTTCCGAGTGGGAGATCCGTTGAGCTGTACGAGACCGGCGCCCACGAGCTCCGCGACGCGGCTGCGACTCAGACGCAAACGATCGGCCAGGTACGCATCCAGCCGATCGTCTGGATCCTCGTCTACACGAAAGAGGTGAACTTCAGCCGGCTGCCGGCTCCGGTTCGTCACCGTCTTTCTCCTCGAAATAGAATGAGATCAACAGCAGGACCGCCCCGATGCTCACGGCCATGTCGGCCACATTGAAGATCGGCCAGCGGTGGACGCCGATACCGACGTCCAGGAAGTCCACGACACCGGCCTCGAACCGGAAGCGGTCGATGATGTTGCCGATCGCACCCGCGCTGACGAGGGCCACCGCCAGAAGGCGAAGCAGGTCTCGAGCCGGTGTCGATCGATAGATGAAACCCAGGACCACCAGCGCCACCAGGGAAAGGACGAGGAAGAACATCCTCGAGTGCTCACCGATGTTGATGCCGAACGCCGCTCCCGGGTTGTGCGTGTAGGTCAGCCGGAAGAACTCCCCCAGCACCGGAACCGGATAGCCGAACGTCAGGGTGTTCATCGCCCACATCTTTGTGAGGACATCGAGCACCACGATGGTTCCCACGACCCCCACGAGAAGCGCTTTCTTGTTCACCACGGCGGACAGGATTCGCGGCTCGGCAAGCGTCGAGGAATCAGCGAGAGGCACCCGTTTCTTCCTTTTCCTTGCACCCGATGCAGAGAGTCGTGTGCGGCAGGGCGTCCATGCGCTCGAACGAGATCTTGTCGCCGCAGTCCTCGCACACGCCGAACTGGGCGGGCGTGCGGTACAGTCGCCGTAGAGCCTCGTCGAGGTGGTACAGGTAGCGACCCTCCTTGCTGGCGAACAGGAAGGCCTTCTCCCGCTCCATGGCGTCGGTTCCCTGGTCCGCCATGTGGAAGCTGTAGGCCGACAGGTCGCCGTCGGCCGCCTGCGTGCTGTTCGAGAAGGACTCGTCGTAGTGGCCGAGGTCCTTCAGTGCCCTCTCCCTAAGCTGCAGGAGTCGCTTCTCGATGTGTTTCAGGTCCTTCTTCTTCATCCCGTTGCCCCGATCTAGCCTCAGAGTTTCGTCAAATCAGCGTTATTCCCCGGTGTCTGGCCGTCCACTGGACCCAGGCCGAGGACAATGCTCTCGCCTTCGATCTCCACGCCGGCCCGGTGCTGCATCGCAGCGACCTGATCCGCGTCCGTCGTCACCGCGATCGCGAGCGTCTCTCTCGCGATGTATTCACCATGCGCCCTCACCGCATCGGCGAGACGAGCCGAATCCGTTGCCAGACCCAGACGAATACGATCACTGACGTCCAGGCCCGCCTCTCGCCGAAACCGCTGTACCCGGCTTACGACCTCCCGCGCCAGGCCCTCGGCCTCCAGCCCAGGTGTCACCGCCGTATCCAAACCGACGAGATAGCCGTCCTGCGCCTGAATCATCAGGTCTCCCGAAGCTGCCTCGAGAATCCGTGCGTCGCCCGGCTGCACCTCGAGCACCTCCCCGTCCACGACCACCGTCACCACTTCGCCTGCACCGAGGCGACGCACATCTTCCAACTCCATCGCCTCGATAGCCTTCGCCACCCGCGGTGTCCTCGAACCAAAGCGCGGTCCGAGTCGAGCGAACTCCGGCTTCGCAGATAGCCGTACAATATCGTCGCTGCCCGACGGGAATACAACTTCCTTCACGTTCAGTTCCTGCCGGAGGACCATTTCCAGCTCGGGACCTGGCCGACGCCCGCCCGGGATTACCGCGTGCAGTGATCCGAGCGGTTGGCGCACGCGAATGCCGGCCTCTTCCCGTGCCGCCCGGCCGAGGGTCGACAGGCGTCGCACGTCGTCCATTCGGCGTTCCAAGTCTTCATCCCGGAGGCCGGACGATTCCGGGAAGTCCGCCAGGTGCACGGACCCACCCATCAACTGCCGGTGGAGCCAGTCGGACAGGAACGGCGAGATCGGGGCCAGCACCAGGGCGGTCGTAGCCAGGGCGGAATGCAGGGTCGCAAAAGCATCGGCGGTGCCCTGAGCCGTGGCGTCACCCGAATCAGCCCTGCCAGTGGCCCAGAACCGATCGCGGCTCTGGCGCACGTACCAGTTCGACAGATCATCGAGCACGAAGGTCGCTACACGCCGTGCGGCCCGAGTGAGGTCGTACGCCTCGAAGTCCGCCCTCATGGAGCAGACCAGATCGTCGAGACGGCTCAGGAGCCACCGGTCGATCGGTGCGCGGGCCTCGACAGCTGCCGCCCCTGAGACACTGTGGGTCCAGCCTTCCAGCTCGGCATACATGGCGAAGAACCGGTACGTACTCCGCAGCGTGTCGAACAGCTTGCGATTGGTCTCCTTGAGGGCCTCTCCATCCCACTTCTTGGGCAGCCACGGGTTGCTCGATGAGAGCAGGAAGAACCGGGTGGCGTCGGCCCCGAACTCGGACACGGTCTCCCAGGGATCCACGACGTTGCCCCGCGACTTGGACATCTTCTGACCTTCGGCGTCGAGGATCATGTCGTTGACGATGACGCCGCGGTAGGCGGGCGCGTCGAAGACCAGGGTGGAGATCGCGAGCAGCGAGTAGAACCAACCGCGCGTCTGATCCACCCCTTCGGCAATGAAGTGGGCCGGGAAGTGAGCCTTGAACGAATCCTGGTTCTCGAACGGGTAGTGCCATTGGGCGAAGGGCATCGAGCCCGCGTCGAACCAGGCGTCAAGAACCTGCGGTACGCGTCGGAGGTCTCCGGCGCATCCCGGCTCGCCGCATGGCCACGCCAGCTCGTCGATCTCCGGGCGGTGCGGATCGAAGTCCTCGGGCAGCTCGCCCGCGAGACTAGCCAGCTCGCCCAGCGACCCGACGACCTGCATGTGTGTCGGCTCCCGGTCGCACACCCAGATGGGCAGCGGGGTACCCCAGTAGCGGTCACGCGAGACGGCCCAGTCGACGTTGCCGGACAGCCACTCGCCCATTCGACCTGACCCGATCTCCGGCGGATACCAGTCCACCGACGCGTTGTGCGCCAGGAGTGCGGCCTGGACCGCCGTGGTGCGGATGTACCAGGAGTCTCTGGCCATGTACAGGAGCGCGCTGTCACAGCGCCAGCAATGCGGATAGCTGTGCTGGTACATCTGCCGGCGATACAGCAGACCCGCCTCACCGAGGCCGTCGATGATCGCCTGATCGGTTTCCTCGTCCTTGACGAACCGTCCCGCGAGACCACCGGGTACCCGGTCCACGAACCGGCCGTCCGGATCCACCGTGTGCTGCATGGGGAGGTCCTCCCGGGCACCCAATGAGAAGTCGTCCTCGCCATACATCACCGCTGTGTGAACCACTCCCGTGCCGTCTTCCGTGGTCACGAAGTCGGCCGCCAGTATCGTCCAGGCGGCGGGGTTGTCGTCGGCCTCGACGGCACCCGGATAGAGCTGCTGATAACGTCGCCCCACCAGGTCGGTACCGGGAAGCACCTCGACGATGTCATACGGATGGCGAAGAACTTCGTGAGCAACGGCCGACGCCACGATCAACTCCTCGCCCGGGCTGGCTCCCTTCGGGAACTTCCCCTCTCCGTCCTTCGGCTCACGGACCCGGACCCGCAGGTAGTCGATTTCCTCTCCCACGGCCAGAGCCACGTTGCCCGGAAGAGTCCACGGCGTCGTGGTCCAGCTCAAGATTGACGCGCCGCCGGGATCATCCTCCAGCCTGAATTTCACGTACACCGAGGGCTCGGAGACGTCCCTGTAGCCCTGCGCCACCTCGTGGCTGGAAAGACCCGTTCCGCACCTGGGGCAGTACGGAAGGACCTTGTATCCCTTGTACAGGTGCCCCTTCCGATGGATTTCGGACAGGGCCCACCAGACAGATTCGATGTACTCCGGCGTACACGTGACGTAGGCGTTCTCGTAATCGAGCCAGTATCCGATGCGCCGTGACAGGCGTTCCCAGTCTCCCTTGTACGTGAACAGGTTCTCCCGGCACACCTGGTTGAAGCGAGCGATGCCCATGCGCTCGATCTCGGGCTTTCCGGAGATCCCGAGTTGCTTCTCGGCCTCGATCTCGACAGGTAGGCCGTGCGTGTCCCACCCTGCGATCCGCGTGACGTGCCAGCCGGTCATGGCACGGTACCGGGCCACTGTGTCCTTGATCGTCCTCGCCAGCAAGTGGTGCACGCCCGGCTTGCCGTTCGCCGTCGGCGGGCCTTCGAAGAACACGAACTCCGGCGCGTCGCGCCTCGCTTCGAGCCCGCTGTGAAACGCGTCCTCGGCCTCCCAGTCCTCCAGGACCTGACCTTCCAACTCGGTTACGCTCTCGGGAAGCGGGCGATAGCTCATGCGTGGTCGGACTCCCCACCGTTCTTCTCCGGTTCATCCGGCCCGTTCACGGGACCCGGTGATCCCGTGATTTGCTCTTCCTCGTAGGTCACCTCCGTCAGGAAACGGTCCAGCAGCGATCGCAGTCCGCGCAGATAGCTGGCCCGCCGGGTCTGCAAATCCGCGAGAGCGCGCTCAGAATTCTCTGCCGCCCGCCTCGCCTCACTCACAAGCCGCTCCGCCTCCTGTTCCCCCTCCTGGATTCGCAGGCCCGCTTGCTTCTCGGCCTGCAGGCGAGCCTCTTCCCGAAGCTCCTGGGCCGCGATCAGAGCTTCGTTGAGGGCCCGTTCCCGTTCTTCGAAGTCGGCGAGACGTTCTCGGAGCATCCTGACCTGCTCCTTCAATCGCACCTCTTCCTGCACGACCTCCTCGAATCGATCGGCCACCAGATCCAGGAAGCCATCCACCTGGGCAGGATCGTAACCACGCACCGTACGGCGCAGGTCGTCCTTCTTCTTTCGTACATCCAGCGGAGTCAGCTCCATCGTCCCTCCGGTCTCTCTCCCAGAAGTACTGTCCCGAGGCGGACCTCCGTACTGCCCTCCTCAACGGCGATCTCGAAGTCGTTGCTCATTCCCATCGACAGCGTCCGTCCGTCGAACCCCGGCAATTCCGCCTGGCATCTCGCGAGGCAGTCTCGCGCCGTCGTGAACACCCGTCTCAGTACCCGTTCCTCGGCCGTTAAAGGCGCCATCGTCATCAGTCCCTGGACGCGAATGCGTCCCAGTTCCAGCATCGGCCCGATGGCGTCGAGCAACTGCTCGGGCTCCAGCCCGCTCTTTTGCGCTTCCCCACCCGCGTTCACCTGCACCAGCACCGGCACGCTCTCCCGCTCCGTCTTCTCGGCCTCGGACTGCAGGCGACGGGCGAGGCGCACCGAATCCACTGATTCGATGGCATCGAACGTTCCGATCGCGCGGCCGGCCTTGTTTCGCTGCAGGTGCCCAATCATGTGCCACCGGACGCCCAGGCGGCCGACCTCCGCGAGCTTCGCTTCCGCTTCGGCGACACGATTCTCGCCGATCGCCTCGAATCCAGCCCCGGCCACGGCCACCAGGACGGCGGGAGCGTGCCCTTTCGTGATCGGGAGCACGGACACGTCGGATCCGGAACGTCCGGATCGATCTGCCGCCCGCCCGATTATCTCCCTGATCTCCAGGGCCCGGTCCCTGATTCGCTTTTCGTTCACGGCGGGAGTCTACCGCCGGCCACACGGAGCGGCAACGGATGCGTTCGTCTCTGCCCACCCACGACCGGCCCGCCAACGCAAAGAGCCGCCCGCCAGGAGGCGAGCGGCTCACGCTACGGTTGACGGAGAGTTCGCGCGCTTATCGCGATACGCTGAAGTCGATAGGCTGCGCGATCCACACTCCAACCGGTTTGTCGCGGTTCATCGCCGGGGAGAACTCCATCTGCTCGACGATCTGAGCCGCGGCATTGTCCAGCGCCGGATACCCGCTGGATGTGTGGACCTGCGATCGGGCAGCGGAGCCACCCTCGTCCACAAACACCCACAGGAGGACTCGACCTCCGATACCGGCTTCCTTCAGCATCTGCGGATAGAGGCGCTCGAGCAGCTGCCTGATTTCCGAACCGTTTCGGAGCCTCGGCTCGACGTCGCGGGCGATGTACGACGGCGTCGCGGACGGATCCGCACCTGGAGGCGGCGGCGGGAGATTCTCGACCGGGTTATCCTCGAACGTGGTCGGCGCGATCGTGATGTCCTCGTTGACCTCCGCGGCCGCCACGCGAGGCGTGGCCGGGCGGGCGATCTGCTCGGGGGGCGGTGGGATCTTCACCTCCGGCGGCAACTCGATCGCCGAGAGTTCCTCGCTCACAGAGCCCAGATCGGCGGCTTCCAGCTGCGGAAAGAACTCGAACACCGCGAAGTGGAATGCGGTGGCCACGATTACGCCCAGATACGTAAGTGCCGAGTAGCTCTGCTTGAACCGGTCGTTGGCCGGAAGAAAGGCGGCCGCGCTGGCGCGCTTCGCTGCCCTCGCCTTCTTGACCTCGTCGCGAGACGTGATCTTCTGTTCCTCGTGTGGGTTCATGAGACTACCTCCTGGCTCTCTGGACCCGCTGCTCCACCCGCGTCGCGAACGTCACCCTGACCGCGCCCGACGCCTGAAGTTGCTCCGTAATCGTGTTGATCTGGCTGTACGGGACATCCCGGTCACCCCTGATCGCCACCACGAGTTCGCGGTTCTCGGCGTAGATCGGCCGCACGATGTCCGCGATGTTGTCGTAGGGAATGATCTGGTCGTTGATGTAGAGCGTCCCATCCGGTTCGACCCAGATGTGCAGGATGTTCTTCCGTTTTTCGTCGATCTTCTCGGTGGCCTCAGCCGTCGTCCACTCGATGTTTCTCTTCTTTTCCTTGCGGAACACGGTCGAGACCATGAAGAAGATCAGCAGCAGGAACGCGATGTCGGCCATCGACGACGATGGAATATCGCTGCTCGCGCCCGACTTGCGCTTGAAGCCCTTCTTGGTGGCCATGCCCTACTCCTCGAGAATCTGCAGCGAGATGCGCTCGGCCCCCGCCTTCTTGACCTCGTCCAGCACGTTCACCATGTGCCGGTACGCAGCATTGGGATCCGTCTTCACGGCCGCGATCAGGTTGCTGTTCTGAGCCAGCTCCTGCCTCAGGATGATCTCGACCTGGCGATACTGTACGACCTGCTCCTGTTCGCTTTCACCACGCTTCACCACCACCGAACCATCGGGCCTGACGATGAAGAAGATGAGGTTCTTCGCGGAGACGTCCTGCTCCTCGGCCTGCTCCGGAAGGACGATCGGAAGGCCCTTCTCCTCGTTGAACACCGTGGTGGTCAGGAAGAAGACCAGAAGCAGGAAGGCGATGTCCGCCATCGAGGCCGTCGGGATCTCGTCCGACACCCGTTGTTTGCGATTCAGAATCGGCATATTCCATCTACCTCGCTTTACGGCGTGATCGCCTTCAGGCCTGCCCGGCGCGCTTCCGAGCTTCCGCGTTCCAGATCAGGTCAAGGACCGCCTGGGCCCCTTTCTCCATGTCCATGATCAGGGTGTCGATACGGCTGACGAACCAGTTGTAGAAGATGTTCACCGGGATGGCGATCGCCAGCCCGGACGCCGTCGTGATCAGAGCCACCTTGATGCCCGAGGCGACCAGGGTCGGCTCGACCTGGCCCGCGGCTTCGATGGCGGCAAAGGCCGCGATCATCCCGATTACCGTTCCGAGGAAGCCAAGCATGGGCGCCACGTTGGCGATGGTCGCCAGGACGTTCATGCCTCGCTCGAGGAAGTCGAGCTCGATGTTACCCGTGGTCGAGATCGCCTTCTCGATGTCCTTACCCGTCTGCTGGTCCTTCACGCGGGTGAGGCCGGAGACGAGGATGGCGGCTACCGGGCCTCGCGTCTCTCTAGCCGTCTGCATGGCTTCATCCAGCCGGCCTGTCGTACCCAGCTCCTCGATATGTTTGAGGAGGTGCTGGGAATCCAGGTGGGCGATGGCCAGGGTCCACCCCTTGGCCAGGATGACCCCAAGCGCCACCAGGGAGCAGAGGACGAGGGGAATCATCATGAAGCCCCCGTCACGAAAGATCGTCAGCAGTTCATAACTGGTGTCTTGCACCCGACCGTCTCCGTTTTTCCGTTGACGAAGCAGCTTGCTCGGCTCAAGAGGACGTAGTTTACCGGCGCGCGAAGGCCCCGTCAACGCAATTCAGGCGCCCGCATCGCTCCGTGACGGCACTACCCCTGATCTCTCCACCGGGTCCAACGCGGGTAGCGGACCCGACGCCGAGAGAGGGTCCTCCTCCTCGCCTCCCGCCGCAAGACGCGCCTCGAGGTCATCCGGCCTGAGCCCCCTGTGGAGAATCCCGCGGTGCGCCAGGGAGATCTGGCCGGTCTCCTCGGAGATCACCACGACGAGCGCGTCGGTCTCCTCTGAGAGCCCGAGCGCCGCGCGATGTCGTGTTCCAAGCGCCCGTTCGAGCGTCGGGGATTCCGAGAGACGCAGGATGACCGACCCCGCGTACGCGACCTGGTCCCGGCGGACGATCACCGCCCCGTCATGCAGTGGCGAGTACGGTGTGAAGATGGTTGTCAGAAGCTCGGCCGTGACCTGCGCATTGATCGGGGTTCCGTGATCCACGTGATTCGCCAGATCCACCTGGCGCTCAATCGCGATGATGCCGCCGATCTTGGCCTTGGCAAGCCGATCCGACGCCCGGACGATCTCCTCTACTACCTCCTGCTGCTCTCGCCGGGCAAACAGCTGGAACAGTCGCGAGCGGCCCAATCGAGCGAGTGCCGTGCGGATCTCCTGCTGGAAGATGACGATGAGCGCGAACGCACCGTAGGTGAAGACCTGCGACAGCATGTACGGAATCAGGCGGAGCCCGGCGGCCTGGGCCAGCACGTATACGGACACCAGGAACACGAATCCCAGAAGCACCTGGAAGGCTCGCGTGCCGGTGTACATGAGGAGGATGCGGTATACCAGCCACGCCACGATAAGGATTTCGGCGAGGTCCTTCACGGCGAACTGATCGAGCAGGAATCCCAGGTAGTCGAGGATCGCGCTCATGTCGACTGCCGGGTACCCGAGCTCTGGATGGCCCACGCGACGTCCAGGGCCCGGCGCACCGCGCGCACGTCGTGAACACGGAACAGGCGGGCCCCACGCTCCAGGGCAGACAGGCAAGCAGCGATCGTGCCCTCGAGCCGCTCCTCCACCGGCACATCAAGGAGCGCACCGATGAATGACTTGCGCGACGGGCCGACCAGAACGGGCCGTCCGAGTTCGAGAAGCCGCCCGATTCCGGCGATCAACTCCAGGTTCCCGACGGCCGACTTCCCGAAGCCAATACCCGGGTCCACCACGATCTGCCCCGCCGAACAACCACGCTCGCGCGCGATTTCCATCGAGCGTCGCAGTCCGTCCCGCACTTGGCCCACCAGGTCGTCATAGTCCACGTCGCTCTGCATGGTGCGCGGCGTCCCCCGCATATGCATCAGGATCAGGCCGCTTCCAGCCTCGGCAGCTACATCGGCCAGGTCGGGATCGTGACGCAGACCCGAAACATCGTTCAGAACAGCCGCGCCGAAGTCCACGGCACGGCGTGCCACCTCGGCTTTCATAGTATCGACTGACACGGGGATGCCTTGAAGGGCTAGTCGCTCAACGACCGGACCGACCCTCCTCCACTCCTCGGCCGCGTCGACGCCGCGCGCCCCGGGGCGCGTGGATTCGCCACCGACATCGATCAGATCGGCACCATCGCGGACCATCTCCTCTGCCTTCTCCAACGCCTCAACAGCATCGGCATACTTTCCACCATCGGAGAAAGAATCGGGCGTGAGGTTGAGCACTCCCAATACCGCCGGGCGATCGAGCCGAATGCCGGTGCCAGGCACCGTCCATTCACTCGAATCCGTTGCCACCGCGGGGGCCGCCATGGCCGGAATCAGGCCATCGCCGGTGAAGGGTCTCCCCCAGCGTCCTCAATGGGGGATTCACTCGATAACCGAACCTCGGGAGCCGGGGGCAGGATCGGAGCAGGCATCGGGTCCAGCTCTCTGAGCGGTGGCAACTCTCCGCCGTCCTCGAGGATGTGAACGTCATCGAGGTCCAGCGTCTCGCGTTCGAGCAGCGCCTCGGCAATGGCGGTCAGGAGATCCCGGTTCGTGGTGAGAACCTCTTCCGCCTGCGCGTAGGCCTCGTCCAGCATTCGCTTGATCTCAGCGTCCACCATTTCCGCAGTCTTGTCCGATACCTCACGCCGCTGGCTGATCTCGCGGCCCAGGAAGATCTCGTGATCCTGTTCCCCCACGGCGATCGGGCCGAGGACCTCGGACATGCCGAACTGAGTGACCATGCGCCGGGCGATCGCTGTGGCCCGTTCGATGTCGTTGCCTGCACCCGTCGTGATCTTGGAAGGCCCGAAGGTCATCTCTTCCGCCACGCGACCACCAAACAGCATGACCAGCTGCCCCTGGAGCCACCCCTTGGTGTAGTTGTGGCGGTCTTCCTCGGGCAGCGAGGCGGTGATGCCCAGCGCCCGTCCACGCGGCATGATGCTGACCTTATGGAGAGGATCCAGCCCGGGCACCCGCCGAGCGATCACGGCATGTCCGGCTTCGTGGTATGCGGTCACCCGTCGCTCTTCATCAGAAATGACCATGCTGCGCCGCTCGGCCCCCAACATGACCTTGTCCTTGGCGGAATCGAAGTCATCCATGTACACCCGGTCCTTATCGTGCCGGGCGGCCAGCAGCGCTGCTTCGTTCACGATGTTGGCCAGGTCGGCCCCGGACAGGCCCGGCGTGCCTTTCGCCAGGACCGTCAGGTTGACGTCGTCGGACAGCGGGATCTCCTTGGTGTGTACGCGCAGGATCCCCTCGCGTCCGTTCACATCGGGAAAGTCCACTACTATCTGGCGATCGAAACGACCCGGACGCAGAAGAGCCGGGTCCAGCACGTCGGGCCGGTTCGTAGCCGCCAGCAGTATCACCCCTTCGTTGGACTCGAAACCGTCCATCTCGACGAGGAGCTGATTCAGGGTCTGCTCTCTCTCATCGTGACCGCCGCCGAGACCCGCGCCGCGGTGCCGGCCCACCGCATCGATCTCGTCGATGAAGATGATGCACGGAGCGTGCGACTTGCCCTGCTCAAACAGGTCCCTGACGCGGCTCGCGCCGACTCCAACGAACATCTCGACGAAATCCGACCCGCTCATCGAGAAGAACGGGCGGCCCGCCTCACCCGCCACCGCCCTGGCGAGGAGCGTCTTGCCTGTGCCCGGCGGCCCGATCAGCAGAGCCCCTTTCGGCAGCCGCCCCCCAAGCTTCCTGAACTTGGCCGGATCCTTGAGGAATTCGATGATCTCCTCGAGTTCCTCCTTGGCCTCGTCGGCGCCGGCCACGTCGGCGAACGTGACCTGCGGCGTGTCGCCGGTGAGCAGCTTGGCCTTGGACTTCCCGAAGCTGAAGGCCCGCGAACCGCCCGCCTGCATCTGACGGAAGAAGAAGAACCACAGGCCGATGATGAGGACCCACGGGAGAATCGACACCAAGTAGCTGACCCAGTTCGCGCCCGTCTCCTCCGCCTTGACCTCGACGCCCGAGGCTTCCAGTCCGTCGATGAGTTCCTGGCTGGCCTCCATGGGGAGCAGCGTGTGGAACTGGTCGACGGGCTGGCCGTCGACCTGCATCGGGGTCCTCAGTTCGCCCTCGACCTTGCGGGTCTCGGAGAAAGTGACCGATCGCACGTTGTCGTTTTCCAGCTGCGCACGGAACTCCGTGTAGGTCAGTTCGCGCTCCAGTTGGCGGCTGGTCTCCATCACTTGAAATATGGCCAGCGGAATCAGGATCACGAGCGCCCAGAAGGACGCGGTGCGCAGGAAGCGTCCCGTCTTCTGATCCTTGTCTCCGTCGTCCGGACTCGTTGTTGCCACGTCAGTCCTTCCTCTGCGTTTCCGTCAGCGGCTCAAATGCTGGCCACGAAAGGGAGATGTCTGAAATCCTCGGCATGGTCAAGACCGTAGCCAACGAGAAAGTCCTCGGGGGCATCGAATCCCACCCAGCGGGGCTCCAGGATCAGCCCTTTCGCGATGTGCTTGTGAAGCATGGCGCACAATTCGATCGAAGCCGGAGCCCGGGCCTCCAGCGCCCGTGCCAATCGGTTGATCGTATTGCCGCTATCCACGATGTCCTCGACGAGTATGATGTGTCGTCCTTCGATCGGCGCCGTGGGATCGTACAGGAGCTTCACATCACCGGACGTCGTCGTGCCCGCGCCGTAGCTCGACGCCACGATGAAGTCCACGTGAAGCGGCCGATCGATATGCCGGACCAGGTCACTCAGAAAGATGAACGAGCCCTTCAGAAGCCCTAGAATGAGAACGTCGGCGTCGGGTCCGTAGTGGTCGGTGATCTCCGCACCCATCTCGCGGACCCGGCCGGCGATGTCCTCGGCGCTGAAGACCACGCTCTTCAACTCCCGGCCTCCCGTACGCGCCAGCAATCCCTCTGCCGTCAGGTATGACGCTCCGGCCCGTGCATGGTCATTCATGGCTCAACTCGAACTCCAGGAATTCACTTCCAGAAACTTCAGCCGTGGCCAACCCTTCGATCCACAGCACGTTGCCCAGCCGGTCGGCCAGAACCGGAAGACTGGCCCGCTCGCTCGCGGGAATCCGACGATCGCAAAACAACTTCTTGAGCTTCCGGGTGCCACCGGCAAGTCGAATTCTGTCCCCGTGCTTCCAACCCCTGAACATCAAGGGATAATGACCTGGGGACACGGCCACGGCAATCCGCCCCGGGAGGGCCGCCCCGCCGGTTGCCGGTCTCCACCTGACTTCCAGCGCCCGCTCTCCGATCCGCAGCTGTCCGGCGCCCGTCTGCCGATGCACCAGCAGGACCTCCGGACATGACGGTTCGGCCACTCGACCAATGACAACGTGGTCGAACTCTCTCGAGATCTCGAGACCGCCCCCGATGTCCACCCGCCCGCCGCTACGGCCCTCGCTGATAAACTCCACTCCGGCGCGGGTTCCTCCGGCCGTCAGAGCCACTCCGTGGGAGCGAGCTACTCGCCGAACGGCGACAGCCAGGATCTCGGGGCCGCCTCGAGCCAGGCTCCGGCGACTCAATGTCAGCCCGTGGAGTCGGGGCGGGGCGACCGCGGATTCCCTCAGCAGCCGGTCAGCGACTCGCTCGTTCAGGTCACGGGCCCGCGCCGCTGCCCGTCCAAGAGAGACGAGGCTTTCAACGGTTCCAGCATGCAGGCGCTCCATTTCCGGGATGACCTCGGTCCGCAGCCGAGCCCTGGCCCACTGCCGATCCGCGTTCGACGGGTCATCGATCCACGACACGCCCAGATCGTCCAAGTAGGTGGCGAGCACCTCCCGGCGGAAGGGCAGCAGCGGGCGAACGATCTGTCCCCGACACTGGGGGATACCGGCCAGCCCCCTCAGGTCTGTTCCTCGCATCAGCCGGAACAGCACGGTTTCGGCCTGGTCGTCGGCATGGTGGCCGAGGGCCAGGCGGTCTGCCCCGGTCTCAGAGACCACACGTTCCAACCACCGATACCGGGCGTCCCGCAGGCTGGCCTGCCGGACCTTCGGAGGCACCGTCGGTCTGCCCAGGTGGAATGGCAGTCCGAGGTCTACAGCCAATGCACTCGCCTGCCTGGCGTCCTCATCGGAGCCGGCCTTCACCTGGTGATCGAAGTGCGCCGCTTCCAGGCGCAGGCCAAGGTCGGGAGCAAGATGGGATAGCAGACAGAGGAGGGCCGCGGAGTCCGGTCCGCCTGACACCGCCACGATGACCTTCGACCGACGCGGGATCAGGTCGGGGTGTGCACACAAATGGGCCCACAGGAGGGCCGGGAGGTCGAGGGAAACAACGGTGTCTCGAGGGGTCAGGGCTACGGCGCTCCCTCCCCTACGAACGCTGGCTTCGACGCCAGATGCCCGCGTTGCGGTCGAACTGGAGTTCGCTCGGCACGGACACCCCAGTCTCGCGGACCGGGGCGGCCAGCTCCGGGCCCTCCTCGGACGGCGCTGCATACGGGGTCTGAACCGAACCGCCGATGATAGAGCCCTTCTCCGCCGGGCCCAGCGTTCGATTGCGGCCCGAAACATAGATGTCGAATGCACGCCTCATGTCCAGCCGTGCCGGGAGCCTCACGTCGGGAGCGGCGTCGGCCTGCCCGGCATCCTTCTCCCGGGATGCGCCAGTCCTCTCAGTCATACCTCCAGCACTTCCTTTTCCTTGCGCTCGAGCATGGCGTCCAGCTTCGAGATATGGCCGTCAGTCAATTCCTGGAGTTTGTCGAGATCGCGACGCATCTGGTCCTCGCTGATCTCGCTCTCCTTCTTCTGACGCTCGATCTCCGACTTGGCCTTGTGGCGGGCGTGACGCACAGCCACGCGCCCTTCTTCCGTCATCCGGTGCAGTACCTTCACCATCTCACGTCGCCGTTCTTCGGTGAGCGCCGGGATACTGACGCGAATGACGTTGCCGTCAACGGACGGGTTGAGGCCCAGGTCCGCCGACTGAATGGCCTTGGCGACCGAATTCACCAGGCTAGTGTCCCAGGGTTGAACGACCAGCATTTGTGGCTCTGGCGCCGTGACCGTGGCAGTCTGCTTGAGAGGCATCTTCGAGCCATACGCGTCTACCTGTACGGTATCCAGCAGGCCCGTCGTCGCCTTCCCGGTGCGCACACCCGAGAACTCCCTGAAGATTGCTTCCAGGTTCAGGTCCATCTGGTGCGAGGCTTCCTTCAGTGTCGGGCTGACCATCTGATGTCCCCCTTCACGTTACGAGTGTACCGATTCTCTCGCCCCGCAGCGCCGCGAGGATTGCCCCCGCACTGCGGATGTTCAGAACGATCACCGGCAGACGGTTGTCGCGGCACAGCGATACCGCGGCAGCGTCCATCACGCCCAGTTCCTTATTGATGACCTCCCTGTACGTGAGTTCAGGAAGGAACTCGGCTTCAGGGTCGTGGACAGGATCGGCCGAGTAGACGCCGTCCACCTTGGTGGCCTTCAGAATCACGTCAGCGTCCATCTCGATCGCCCTGAGCACAGCTGCAGTATCGGTCGAAAAATAGGGGTTCCCGGTGCCGCCCGCGAAGATCACGACGCGACCTTTCTCCAAGTGCCTCAGGGCCCGTCTACGAATGTAGGGCTCGGCCAGCTGCTCCATCCTGATGGCCGTCATCACCCGTGACTCGACTCCGTGCCTCTCGAGCGCGTCCTGCAACGCCAGTGCGTTGATCACCGTGGCGAGCATGCCCATGTAGTCGGCCGACACCCTGTCCATGCCTCGCTCGCTGGCCTCCGTGCCCCGCACGATGTTGCCACCGCCCACGACGAGGCCCAACCGGACCCCAGCATCGTAGACTGTTTCCACTTCCAGGACGAGACGATCGACAACCTCGGGCTCGATTCCGAATCCCTGGTCGCCCGCGAGCGATTCGCCCGAGAGCTTGACCAGGGCGCGGGGATATTTCAGTTCCTGCAATGGTGCCTCTCTAACCCCCGATCGCGAAGCGCACGAAACGACGAACGCCCACGTCGGAGCCGTGACTGGCCACGAGGTCCTCGATGCTCGTGTCAGGGTCCTTCACGAAGCCCTGCTTGAGCAGCGTGTTCTCTTCGAAGTACTTACGCATGCGGCCCTCGACGATCTTCTCGGCGATATGATCGGGCTTGCCCTCAGACTTCGCCTGCTCCACCAGGACGGCTCGCTCCCGATCACGATCTTCCCGAGGAATGTCCTCGGGAGACACCCCCACGGGATTCGTAGCCGCCACGTGCATCGCAACATCTCGTGCCAGTCCTGACACGTCGCTCGATGCAGTGGACAGCTCGACCAGCACGCCGATCCGCCCCCCGAAGTGGAGGTACGAGCCCAGCGCCCCTCCCTCGGCGACACTCATCCGCACTGCACGCTGCACTTCCAGGTTCTCGCCAATCGTCGCGCGCAGCGATTCGAGCTCGCCGGCCAGCGCCTCGAAGCCCTTGGCTTCCAGCAGCGCAGCACCCGTCAGAACCTCACCGTCGGGCAAATCGGCCTTCCCGACGCTCGACGCGAGACGCAAAGCGAAGTCCTGAAAGTCCTGGTTGCGCGCTACGAAATCGGTCTCGCTCGACACGGCCACCATTCCGGTACCAGAATCGCCCTGAGCGATCGCCACGATACCTTCTGTCATCTCTCGCTCAGCACGCTTGGCAGCTTTAGCGGACCCCCATTGGCGAAGGAGGTCGATGGCCGCCTCCTCGTCGCCGCCGGTCTCGATAAGCGCCTTCTTGCAGTCCATCATTCCCGCGCCCGTCCTGTCACGCAAGGACTTCACCGCACCCGCCGTGATCGTTGACATCGCTCTATTCCCCTCTTCGTTCGTTTCGCATCTCGCCAGTGCCGTACGGCACTTCCGACAATTTGGATTCTGGCAAAAAAAAATGGGCCACCGAAGTGGCCCACCGTGTCGCGTCGCTCAGGGTGAGCCGGGGTCTTTTCCGTCCCCGTCTTCTCCAGGAGCCGCCTCCACGGTAACCGCCACTTCTTCAGTCTCGGCGCCCTCCGCCTGCGGCCCCTCCACATCAACCTCGTTCTCCACGGACACCAATTCGTCAGCGGACTCCTCCTCGACGTCGTCCGCGCCATCCTCGGCAATGCCCGCCTCGGGATCCGAGGCATGCCGCCGGCGCTGGATCAGCTCCGGCCTCGGTCTGCGTTTCGGCCTCTTCTTCCGCTTGCCGTCTGCGGCCTCTGTACCGCCTACATCGGATGAGTACGTCAGCGCCGTGCCCTCGTCCTTGGCGCCCGCTGCGTCCGGTGCCTCCCGCCGTGCCATCAGGATCTCATCGGCCATGACACCGGTGATCAGCGAAACGGACCGGATAGCGTCGTCGTTTCCGGCGATTGCGATCGTCAGCCGGTCGGGATCGGCGTTCGTGTCCGCGATGGCCACGACGGGGATACCCAGCCGGTTCGCCTCTCGAACCGCGATATCTTCCTTGTTCGCGTCCACCACGAAGACAAGACCCGGAAGTCGGGTCATGTCCTTGATCCCCGACAGGTAGCGCTCGAGCTTCTCACGCTCCCGGTCCAGGAGCAGACGCTCCTTCTTCGTATAGAACTCGAAAGCGTCCTCTTCCACGCCGCGTTCGAGATCCTTGAGCCGCCGGATGTTCTTCTTGATCGTCTGGAAGTTCGTGAGCAACCCGCCCAGCCACCGCTCGGTGACGTAGTAGGCCCCGGCCCGCTCCGCCTCGGCCCTCACCAGCCCCTTGAGCTGCGGCTTCGTGCACACGAACAAGACATTGCTACCACCACGCACCACGCCATTCACCAGATCGCGCGCCCGATTCAACTCCCGGAGGGTCTTCTTCAGGTCGATCAGGTAAATCCCGCCCCGCTCCGCGAAGATGAACCTGCGCATCTTCGGGTTCCAACGGTGCGTCTGGTGGCCGAAGTGGACGCCTGCCTGTAGCAGTTCCTTCAGACCGACTTCTGACATGCTATCGATAACTCGCTGCTTAGGTTCGGCTACGCCGCGGCCTTGTTTACCGCTTGGAGAACTGGAAGCGCTTGCGCGCCTTCGGCTGGCCCGGCTTCTTGCGTTCGACGACCCTCGGGTCCCGCGTCAGCAGGTCGTGCGAGCGCAGCGTGGCGCGCATGTCCTCATCCACCTCGAGGATGGCACGAGCCACGGCCAACTGTATCGCATCGGCCTGACCCGACGGTCCCCCGCCTGCCACGCGAGCGTGGACGCCGAATTGCCCTTCCATACCCGTCACCTCGAACGGCTTCCCGGCCGTGGTCCGGTGTCGCGCAAGGGGAAAATAGTCTTCGAAACCTCGGCCGTTGATGCTCCATGAGCTCTCTCCGGGCCGAAGCCACACGCGCGCGACCGCCGCCTTGCGTCGGCCCACCGCCTGATATGTCGTACTGTCCGCCAAGCTTCCTCCGTGTCGTTTATCGTCCGGTCCGTCAGACGTCCAGGGGCTGCGGTCGCTGCGCGGCGTGCGGATGCTCTGCGCCCGCGTACACCTTGAGCTTCTGCGCCATCTGGCGTCCGAGGGCGTTCTTCGGGAGCATTCCCTTCACAGCCCGCTCGATCACCCTCTCGGGATGCTTCTTGATCATAGTCTCGAACGGAATCATGCGCTCGCCACCCATGTAACCGCTATGGCGAAAATACTCCTTCTGCTCCGCCTTCCGTCCCGTAAGCCGTACGTCGCGCGCGTTCACGACCACGACGTAGTCACCGACGTCGAGGTGATTGCTGAACGTCGGCTTGTGCTTGCCCCTCAAGACGGACGCCACACGAGTTGCCAGACGCCCCAGGACCTGATCCCGGGCGTCTACGACGAACCAGTCGTGCTGAATCTCACTTGCTTTGACCGAATAGGTCTTCATTACCGAATCGCCCCACTCGCTCGCGCTCTGGGGGCGCCTTCACTCGTTCAACCTGAAATCTGGGAGAAAAAGCGAGCCGCCCCGCACTTGGCGGCAGCGGCCGAATTCAACCCGCTAACAGCCCCGAAAGCTAAAGGGGGTATATGCAGGTGTCAAGACGTGACCTGTACGGTTTCAGCGGTCGCGAAACGACTCCAGGACCCTGCCCGTGGCCCCGAGTCGCAAGCGAACGAGCGCTCGGTCTTTGATCTGCCGAATTCGCTCGCGACTGACCGAGAACTTCCGGCCGATTTGTTCGAGCGTATGAGCCTCCTCACCGTCCAGGCCGAAATACATCTTGATGACCCGCGCTTCCCTGTCCGGCAGGTGAGTGAGACTCGCCTCCAGCACATTTCGAAGCGCCTCGCGCTGGGTTCGCTCGTCCGGCTCCTCTCCCTCCCGATCGGGGATGAGTTCCAGCATCGAGGTGTCTTGTGTGTCGGGGACGGGAGCGTCGAGGGATATGTAACCTGACTGCATGCCCAGGGCTCGTTGGACGGCCTCCGGCGTGAGGCCAAGTTCCGCAGCCACGTCATCGGGCGTGGCGCGGCGTCCCAACTGCTGGCTCAGTTTCCGGGACGCCCGGACCACCTTGTTGGCTTCGTCCATGCGCCCGACTGGAACCCGAACGATCCGCGACTGCTCCGCGATCGCCTGCATCATGGCCTGCCGAATCCACCACACGGCGTACGAGATGAATCGGACGCCCTTGGTTTCATCGAAACGGCGAGCCGCCCGCATCAGCCCGAGGTTGCCCTCGTTCACCAGGTCCGCGAACGCCACCCCGTGGTTGCGGTATCGTTTGGCGACCGTGACCACGAAACGAAGGTTCGCCGCTACCAGGCGGTTGAGAGCACCTTCCTCCCCCTCGCGGATCGCCTGGGCCAGGCAAACCTCTTCTTCCCGAGTCAGAATCGGGTGACCCGCGATCTCCCGGAGATACATGTCGAGAGAACCGCCGCCCGTACCGTCTGCCTTTCGCGCCATACTCCTCGCGTCCCGGGGAGAGTCGAGACTGCGGTGCCCGCTCGGCTGGATCCGCCCGTCTACATCACCTGATGGAGTCGAACAGTCGGCTCCACCGGATCTCGGTAAGCCAGGGAAACGGGGTGATCTTGTTTCGGTCGTACGAGAAATAGATGATCCACGGCCGTCCCTTGATGGACTGGTCAGGGACGAACCCCCAGTACCGGGAATCTTCGGAATTGTCCCTGTTGTCCCCCATCACGAAGAAGCTGTCCAGCGGAACCGTGATCGGGCCCCAGTTGTCGCGCGTCGGCCTGTACTCGTGCAGCCGGCGTCCATCTTCCACCAGATGAGTGCGCTGCCAGTCGAACTGGGGGCTCCGCGGATCCTCGTAGGGACGCGTGTGGCGGGCGTAGGGCTCGGGCACCTGGCTCCCGTTGCGGTACAGCACGCCCTCGACCATGAGGAGGGTGTCTCCAGGAAGGCCCACGATTCGCTTGACGTAATTGGTGTTCGCCGCCTGGCGGGCAGCCGGGGGCGGCGAGAACACGACGATATCTCCACGCGCCGGGGGATCGAAGGCCGGGAGCCTTACTCCGGTGCCGGGCAACTCCGCTCCATACACCATCTTGTTGACCAGCAGGAAATCGCCCACCAGGAGGGTCTGCTCCATCGACCCGGTCGGAATCTGGAACGCCTCGACCACGAACGTGCGGACGATGAAGAACAGAACCAGGGCGACCGCGATGGACTTCGTCCATTCCCATAGCCAGCGACCGACGGAGCCGTTCTCCGTTTCCTGCTTGCCCTTCGCCTTCTTCGTGCCGTTACCCATACTCCCCTGCACCTGCCTGTCTGATGTGAACTCGCCCGCGAGGGCCGACGAACGGAACTTCCCGTCCGGTGCAAAGCTACCCCTTCACTCGACCGGGCGTTCCCCGCGCATTCGCCGTCCGTCCATGAGCTGCACAATACGCATGCAAGGTGGTCCCTGCACTCAACGCGATCTCAACGATCGTGCCGATACGGATACTATTCCCGTTCCGAGCTGGCCATTTCGAGAACCAGCTTTCCCGCCTCGACCTCGAAGCGCGCCACCCGACCCGGGGTCGGGAGCAACAGCATGACGCCCGTCGTCTCGACGTCCGGCATCTCGATGCTCTCCAGGATCCACGGGACCATGAGCGATGGGACGACGATGGAGCCCGCCTGAAGGGTCACAACCTCCACCCGGGCGATTCCGGGGGCCACGACTCCGGGCCGCAGCTCGACGACAACCTGCGCAGAGTCGGAAAACAGCCGCTCGACTACTTCGGGCGAGGCCAGGCCCTCCAGGCCCCGGGGATCGACCCTGGCCGAGAAGAGCACCGTGCTGTCGCGCAGCTCCACTACCGGCTCACTGATCCCGGCCGGAAGTCTCGGCTCGGCCCTATACGTCAGCAGGCTCTGGATCTCGGCCTGGTTCAGCTCCAGTGTCCGCGCTCCGTCCCGCTCGGCCAGGGCCTCGACCTTCACACTCGCGCGCTGGGCCAGGTCCTCGCTGGGCTGAGAAGCGGATGTGATCTCCAGCTGGCGCCACCAGCCGGCGATGTCGTCGCGAAAAAACCACCCACCGGCAACGACGACCAGGATGAGGCTCAGACAGCCGACACGTGCAAGACAGTTCTTGATCATCTCCGCCCCCGGACGAGCGCTGCGGGCGCTCAACCGCGCGGCCCCATGCGGGCCGCAACCAGCCGCGTGTGCACGGCTCCCCCTGCCCCCAACTGGCTCTTCATGAGATCGAGGTGCGTTACCCGATACACGTCTGGAACCCGGAGCGATCGGGCCGTTTCCTCGAGCCGTCGGAATTCGCCGGCTTCGGCATCTCGCGGCGCCCGCCCCAACGTCACGTGCGGCTGATAGGGTCTCTCCTCACGGGCGATGCCAAGCTCAGCCAGCCTTCTCTCCAGATCGTCTTTGATGAATCGGAGCTCCGGTGTCTGCTCGACTCCCAGCCAGACCACCCGTGGGCGGCGCGGGGATGGGAACGCTCCGATCACCCCGAATTTCATGTCAAACGGCCGGAAGCTGCCCGCGACCTCCTCCAGCGCTTCGGAGATGGGATTGACCTCGGTGGCCGGAATCTCTCCGATGAACTTCAGAGTGAGATGGATCTGATCCGCCTCGTTCCACCGCCCCGGCACTCCCGCCTCCTGAATGGGGCGGCAGAGCCTGGCGATCTTCTGGCGCAGTCGAGCCGGGAAATTCACGGCCACGAAGACGCGCATGCAACCTCGCTTCCATATACGCCGGTCTACCGGGCCTGCAACGGCCTTGCCTTCTCTAACAAGCTGGCTCGGAGCGCGCAGGGGCGGCAAGAGCCCGTCCGCAGACCGAGATGCGCCGGCGTCCGGGGAGATGTACGATGGTGGGAATCATGAAGTGTCAAATCATCGCAGGAGCGGGGGTCTATGTCCGAGTACAGAGTCGTGGTCGGCAAGGAGGTACTCGTCTTCGCCGCCGCCCACTTCATCACGTTCGGCGACGGTGGATGTGAATCGTTGCACGGGCACAACTATCGGGTCGGCGTAACTCTTACGGGCAACCTGGACCCGCACTCGATGGTCTACGATTTCATCGCGCTCAAGAGGGACATGGAGGGCCTTCTCGCGGAACTCGATCACCGGGTCCTCCTCCCGGCGTCCAACCCCAGCCTTGACCTGGTCACCTCCGCGGGAGAGGTCGAGGTCCGTCACAACGATCAGCGCTACGTGTTTCCAGAGTCGGACGTCGTGGTGCTCCCGATCCCGAATACGACGGCGGAGAAGATCGCAGAGTACCTCGGGAGTCGGCTGGCGAACGATCTGCGGCTGGCACGGGCGCGATCGCTCGCGCGAGTCGAAGTCGAGGTGGAGGAAACCCCGGGACAGGCCGCTTTCTGGTCCGGACGACTCGGAACGTGAAGAACGGCGATCGAGCCACATGAAGACAAGATGACCCTGCCGCTCGTACAGGAAGTCACCGGGGCGCCGCGGCCCGAGGACCTGTTCGAGGGACTGGTCGGAGAACCTTGGGTCGCCTGGTTCGACACCGCCCTCGCCGGACAATCCTGGGGTCGATACTCCTTCCTCGCCGTGGATCCGTTCCGGGTTCTACGCGGACGGGGGGGGCGGGCGGAGTGGATTGGACCGCACGGAGTTCTTGCGGCTACCGGAGAACCGCTCGCCGAACTCGCTGACGCCATGCGGCAGTACCGTCTTTCGAGGTCGGACGACCTGCCGCCGTTCTGCGGCGGAGCGGCGGGCATGTTCGGGTACGAACTGGCGTCCGATCTCGAGGCGGTCCCCGGGGCCGAATTCCGGGACCTTCAAACGCCTGACCTGGAGATTGGTCTGTACGACCTGGTGGTCGGGTGGGACAGGAAAGAGAATCGCTGCTGGGTGGCCTCCACCGGATCCGCCGATCGCGAAGGTGATCCGGAGGCCCTGGCGGCGAGACGCCTGGCGCAGGCTCAGGCCTGGCTGGGCGGCGGCTCGGCGCCGGCCCAGTACCGGTTGCCCCGGGGTACCGACCTGGACCTCGCGGGAACGCACGCGCCCCCGACGTATCCCGTCCCCGGCGCGAGCGGGCTCCGCTCCACCTTCTCTCCGGCGGGTTATCGAGATGCGGTACGGTGCGCGATCGAGTTCATCCGTGCCGGAGACGTATACCAGGTCAACCTGTCGCAACGCTTCGAGATCCCGTCCGATGAGGAGCCGGTCCATCTGTACTGCCGACTTCGCGAGGCCAGCCCCGCTCCATTCGGGTCCTTTTTCGCGGGAGACGGCTTCTCGGTTCTCAGCACCTCGCCCGAGCGTTTCGTGCACGTATCGCCGGCAGGGGACGTACAGACACGGCCCATAAAGGGGACCCGACCCCGCAGCGAAGATCCGTCGGAGGACCGCCGGTTGGCCGAGGAACTGCAGGCGAGCGTCAAGGACCGCGCAGAGAACCTGATGATCGTCGACCTTCTCCGGAACGACCTGTCGCGCGTGTGCGGGGCCCACTCGGTGCGCGCAGTCGATCTGTTCCGGATCGAGTCCTACCGCACGGTGCATCACCTGGTGTCGACTGTAGAAGGCAGACTCCGGGAGGGGCGGGGGCCATCTGACCTGCTGAGAGCGGCTTTTCCGTCCGGTTCCGTCACGGGCGCGCCGAAGATCAGGGCCATGGAGATCATCTCTGAACTCGAGCCGGTGGCCCGCGGACCCTACTGCGGTGCCCTGGGCTACCTGGGATTCGGGTCGGACATGGACACGAGCGTGTCGATTCGAATCGCCGTTGCCGTAGAAGACCGAGTCGTCTTTCACGCCGGCGGCGCGGTGGTGGTAGACTCGGATCCGGCCGCCGAGTACGAGGAGACTCTGGACAAGACTCGGGCTCTCATTTCGGCCATGCCGGGCGCCGGGCGATGATCATCCTGGTGGACAACTACGACTCCTTCGGGCACAACCTGGCCCGGTACCTGGAGCAGTTGGGCGACCACGTAGAAGTCATCCGCAACGACGCGATGGACGTGGGGGCTCTCATGGCGCTGGAGCCGACACACATCGTGATCTCCCCCGGTCCCTGCACGCCGGCCGAGGCCGGGATCTCGGTCGGGTTGGTACGCGCGTGCCTGGACGGCATTCCCCTGCTCGGGGTATGTCTCGGGCACCAGTGCATCGGGGCGGCTCTTGGGGCTGAGATCGTTCGTGCGGAGCCGGTGCACGGCAAGGTCTCCCTCGTTCGACACGACGAGCGGGATCTGTTCGGCGGACTCCCTTCACCTCTCACCGTCACCCGATACCACTCGCTCGTGATCGACCCGGACACCCTCCCACGGGCGCTGGTGCCCACGGCCTGGACTTCCGGAGACCTTCTGATGGGACTCCGACACCGAACGCTTCCGATGTGGGGCGTCCAGTTTCATCCGGAGGCTGTGCTCACCGGGCACGGTCACGCTCTCCTCAGGAATTTCCTGGCGCTGGGCAGATCGGAGCCGCCCCCGGGGCTAGCGCCGGGGCTGCCGGCTCCTGAATCACCAGTTCTTCCGCCGACCGGACCACCCGAGGCCTGATCCCCGGCACTTGAAGTCGGTAGATCATTCGCCGCGCTTCGATCAGGGCTCCCGCCCGCGCACCCTTAACTGGAGCGCCTCGGCCACGTGTTGTGGCTCAACGGACGCCGACTCGTCCAGATCTGCGATCGTACGTGATACTCTCAGAATCCGGTGACAGGCCCGGGCGCTCAAGCCGAAGGCGGAGGAACCGCGACGGAGCATGGTGTCCGCGGCATGGCCGAGCGGACAGTGGTCTCGGATCGCGCGAGGTGAGAGGTGGGCGTTCAGCGAGGATGAGCGCCCAAAGCGCCGGGCTGCCCTGGCACGAGCGACCCGGACGCGACACCGCATCGCCGGACTCTCAGGTTCGCCCGGACCTGCCCGCAGCTCGCTCCAGTCAAGCGATGGAACGTCCACATACATGTCGATCCGGTCCAGGAATGGCGCGCTCAGCCGAACCGTGTGCCGGCGCACGCGGGCCGGATCGCAAGTGCAGCTGCCATCGGGTTCGACCAGGCGGCCGCAGCCACAGGGATTCATGGCTGCCGCCAGCAGAAAGCGGGCGGGGTAGCGCACCTGCGTTCCCGCCCGGGTTATCGACACTACCCCCTCCTCCAGGGGCTGCCGCAGAGCCTCGAGCGTGGAAGGCCGGAATTCAGTGATTTCGTCGAGAAACAGGACCCCGTGGTGAGCCAGCGAAATTTCGCCCGGCCGCACCGGTACTCCTCCCCCCACCAGGCCGACGCCGGTGATCGTGTGGTGCGGGGCCCGGAAGGGTCGGTCGACCAGCAGTCCTGTCCCAGGGGCGAGTCGGCCGGCGACGCTGTGCACGGCCGTGGCCTCCAGCGCTTCGTCCCGCGTCAGCGGCGGGAGTATCGTCGGGAGCGCGCGTGCCAGCATCGTCTTGCCAACTCCCGGAGCGCCGCGCAGCAGGATGTTGTGCCCGCCGGCCGCGGCGACTTCGAGAGCGCGTTTCGCCGTTCGTTGGCCCGAGACGTCCGCGAAGTCGTACGCCGGGGAGGCGGGCGACGCGGCCCGACTCGGTGCGCGGCGCGGCGGAGTCAGCTCCGCCTCGCCACGAAGGAACCCCAGCACCTGGCCCAGGCTGCCGGCGCCCAGGACCCGTAGTCTATCGGCCGCCTGCGTTTCTCCCAGGTTCGCCTCCGGGACGATCAGGCCGTCGAGGCCCTTCATGCGTACGAAGCGAAGAGCGATGGGCAGGGAGCCTCGAACCGGTCGTATCGTGCCGTCGAGTCCAAGTTCACCCACGAAGCCCCAGCGGCTCACGCGGGCTCCAGGGACGTGACCCGCGCCCGCGAGCACGGCTACCGCCACCGCGAGGTCGAAGGCGGCTCCCTCCTTCCTGACATCCGCCGGCGCCAGATTGACGGTGATACGAAGACCCGGCACCCGAAGACCGAGCTGAGCGGCGGCGGAACGGAACCTCTCCCTGCACTCTCGGGCCGATGACGGGGCGAGGCCGACGATTCCAATCATCGGAGTGCCCCGCCGAATGGCCACCTCGACCCGGACGGGAATCGCCTCCAGGCCGAGCAGTGCAGCGCTGAATGCCGTTTGAACCATGGCCAACAGGATGGAGCATGGCTTCAACGGATCGTCACGACCCATGTCGCGGAGGTCGCCGGGCGGGGGTCAGACGAACGTCGAGATTTCCTCGAGCGGCTTTCGGACGAGGGCCGGCACGAGGGCGTCTTCCGCCGGGTGCCCCACGACGAGGATGAGAAACGGCCGCTCACGATCGGGCCGACCCAGCAGCGACCCGAGGAATCGCATCGGGCTCGGCGTATGGGTCAGCGTCGCCAGGCCGGCCGCGTGGGCAGCCGAGACCAGCATCCCGGTGGCGATTCCCACCGATTCCTGGACGTAGTAGTTCTTCACCCGTTCGCCTGCATCGTCCACGCCGTAGCTCTCCGCAAATACGACGATCAGCCAGGGAGCGATCTCGAGAAACGGCTTGTCGGCATCGGTGCCGAGCGGCGCCAGGGCCTCGAGCCAATCGGCCGGGGCCCGATGCTCGTAGAACTCCGCTTCCTCACTCTCGGCCGCTTCCCTTATCCGTCGCTTCGTCTCGGCGTCGCACACCGCAACGAACCGCCAGGGCTGCCGGTGTGCCCCGCTCGGCGCCGTCCCGGCCGCGAGGATACAATCTTCGATGATGGCCGCCGGAACAGGACGGTCCGAGAAATGGCGAACAGTGCGCCTCCTCGATGCCTCCGCCCGGAATTCGCTGGCCCGGCGTGCCATCTCGTCATCGGGCAGCGAGTGCCAATCCAGCGGCTCGAACCGATCTTCTGCCATATGATCCTCCGTTGGGTCGACCGGCGGCACCCGCCGCACGGCTCATCGTCGTAACGTTTCACGCGCGTCACGGTGAGGCAATCGACTGTCCCGGGAGAGCGGCGCGGGACTATACTCGGCGGCGTGAGGAGACCCGTACCCTGAGGACGAAACCAGTGCCGAACCAAACCCACCATTCGCCTGCCGGCCACGCGCGCGTTCTGGGGTACGCTGCCGCGGTAGGAGCCGGGACCCTCTGGGGAACCACGGGTCCGATCAGCACGGCACTGTATGCCGAGGGCGCCGCCTTGACGGGAGTGGGTTTCTGGCGAGTCGCCGTGGCCTCGCTGGCGCTCCTTGCCGTCGGCCTGGTGCGGCGGGATCTCCTGCGCGTTGATCGTCGCGGTTTGCTGGCAGTCGGCTTAGGAGGAGGGGCGCTCGTGGCCCTGTTCGAGGTCACCTACCAGTACGCCATCGCCGGTGTGGGCGTGGCCGGCGCCGCCACGCTCCTGTACACGGCGCCCCTCATCGTGGCAGTCCTCGGCCATGCGCTGCTTCGAGAGAAGCTCACCCCGGCGCGCGTTTCTCTCGCCCTCCTGGTCCTGGTCGCGGCCGTCGCCGTACGCACGAGTCCATGGACCGGCCCTCGGCGCTGGTTGCCCGGCGTCGGCGCGGCCGGCGCGCTCTTTGCCTGGATGGGCGTGGCACCGGGAAGCGACGTCCTGGCGCACTTCTTCGGATGTGCCTTCGGTTTCGGAGCGGGGCTCGTGGTGCCCCTCGCCGGGAGCTTCTCGAAATCCACGGACCGGCGCCTGCAGCAACTCACCGGTGCGCTCGCAGGCAGCGCGCTCGCCCTCGCCTGGGCCTTCGCCTTCCTCAGTCCTGCTTCGTGAGGATCCGCGAG
>Ga0209567_10000220_pt1 | contig 30483 bp, 33 predicted proteins | sample COG_12_FD_184756 | JGI IMG/M metagenome (GOLD analysis project Ga0209567, IMG submission 184756) | Pelagic marine sediment microbial communities from the LTER site Helgoland, North Sea, for post-phytoplankton bloom and carbon turnover... | ecosystem: Environmental > Aquatic > Marine > Neritic... | reverse complement strand
GGTTCCGTCCTTAATATCACCACTTTCCCATTCAATATTTTCAAATATTCTGTCATTTGCTTTCTCTATAGCAGCGTATGTTTCAGGAGTTTTAGCTCCAGGGTTTATTGTTACCCCGTCTTTTAACATTCTGGCTCCTATGCCAACGAAAGTTCCTGCAGCAATCGCACCAAATATTTGTAACATAAATTTTCTCCTCTTCAATTTAATTATTTTGTCAAAATATTAACTAAAGCGATTCAATATACTTTTCTACATCTGATAATCTGAAACGAAGTTTTCTACCAACTCTTATAGGCTTTATTGGTAACGGATGTTTTGCATTTTTACTACATTTATTGTAGATAGTTTGCTTAGATATCTGTAAGTAATCAGCAAGCTCCTTAGCAGTTAGTAATCTGTTTTTAATTATGAAATCCTCCATCAATAACTCCTTATTTGGTCGATGGTTTATACTGATTCATTATTTCATCGATAGCTCCAAATATTTTTTTGGACATTTTATCTATTCTCTCTTGTTCTTCCGGACTAGAATCAGTATATCCATTTATTTTCTCGCACATATCTCTTTCAATTAGAAATAATTCATAAGGATCTGTTTTATTTATTATATCATGGTCTTTAGGTCCTGACTCAATGGTGAAAATATTTGCACCTTCTACGGGGAAGAAATGGACATTACCAATATCTAAGTTTATGACACCCATTGGTCCGCGAAATACAGGACGTTGCTTTAATTTATAACTCTTTACTGCAGCTATAAAAGGAAGCTCAACAATATTATCACCTTTACCTATCTTAAATTTCGATAGAACTGGACTAGCACTAGCCGGAATCATATTAATTTTCTTTAAACAAGCTTCGGCTTGAGGCTTATATTCCGCAGGAATTGTTATAATCATCCATCTTAACATTTGAGTAGTCCATTCACTAGTGGTAACAAACTCTTTACCATCAACAGTAACTACTTTTTTGTTACCAGAAACTGTAGCAGTCTTTGCCGTAAACACTTCGAGTTTTCTATTTGCATCTGATATAATTGTTCCCCAATTAAGAAATTGTAACCAATATAGACCATTCTTCTTCGTTTTCGGCGGAAAATACATATATTCCATAATTGTTGCAAACAGAGTAACTCCAAACCTTGGGGGTGCGAGTGAACCAATATAATGAATTTTAGATTGATCTTTAAATATGGTCCAATCGATTTCTCCTATCTCTAATATTCCCTTCAAATTGTCTGTGAATTTAAATTCTTTTCTCATATGTTCTCCTTTTTTAAGTTAGTTTTAATATAATTATTTCTATATATGATTAGGAATTATTAAAATAATTTTTTAGTATTTCAGTATTTAATAAAGAAATAATAATTAAAATAAACACTAAGAAGAGACACCAAATAAGTCTCTTCGATCTTGTATTTTTCTTATAATATAAAAAGGGGAGAATATGATAAAACCTGGTAAACTTAACATATTAATAGATGGACAACTTGGTTCAACTGGTAAAGGATTAGTAGCCTCTTATCTTGGTTGGTACAACCATATTGACTTAGCAATTACCAATGCAAGTATGAATGCTGGTCATACATTTTATGTTAATGATACCAAATACGTTACTAAACATTTACCTATAACAGGTATCCTTAATAAAAGAGCAACTATTTATCTTTGCCCTGGTGCTATTATTAATCCAGAATTCTTAATACACGAATTAGAAGTATTTAATATTGACCCAAATAGAGTATTCATTCACCCAAGAGCAGCCGTGATTGAAGAACAAGATCGTAAAAATGAATCAAAAGGTTCTGTTAAAAAGATAGCATCTACACAAAGTGGTGTGGGAAGTGCACTTGTAAGAAAAATTAATAGATCTGCTAAATTAGCACAAGAAAACGAACTTCTTAAACCTATGATTAAAGAAATAGATATCGGACAACTATTAGACGAGGGAGTAATTGCAGGTATGGAAGTTCCTCAAGGATTTAGTTTATCTATTAATTCAGGTATATCATATCCACACTGCACTAGTAGAGAAATAACAGTTAGTTCAGCATTATCCGATGCACAATTACATCCTAGTTACCTAGGTAACGTGTTTGTAGTCATTCGTACATATCCAATTAGAGTTGGACACATTGTGGAAGATGGAATAATAGTAGGTGATTCCGGACCTTTCTATTCTGACTCTAAAGAAACTTCATGGGAAGAAATAGGTGTACCAAAAGAATATACTACAAATACTAAACGAGTAAGAAGAGTTGCTACATTCTCGATGATTGAGTATAAAAAGATGTTGAAATTCTTTAGACCAGATTATGTGTTTCTTAATTTCGCCAATTATTTGAATCTTAAAGATTTACAGAAGTTATTAAAAAAATTAAAAGAAGTGACCCACGTTTGCTTCTCGCCAAAAATTGAAGACATATTACTAAGATGTGAGGTACCTAGATGATACCACTTTATGAAAAATTATTCAATAAAACTAAATACAAAAATAAATTTCTTATACACGAACACAGAGCAGATCGTGTTGGATTACATTATGATATTAGAATCGAACATAATGGTAAACTTGAATCATGGGCATGTCGATATTTCCCAGAATTAATGAAAGGTACTAAGAAAAAAATATTAATCATACTTCAACCTGTACACGAATTAGATTGGTTCGATTGGCAGGGAGAAATTACGGACGGGTATGGAAAAGGGAAAGTAAAGATCTGGGATAGAGGTGATGTTAATAAAATCAAATGGGAGAATAAACATAAAACAATCGAATTTAAAGGTGTAAAAACAAAAGGAGTATATCACATTATACCATATTCTGGTGGGAAACCAAATCAATTTTTAATGTTTAAGATAAAAGTAAAGTAACATGAACAACTAGGAATGAATGATGAATAAAAATACTGATGATAAAAATGAATTAAGAAAAAGAGCTAAAAAAGAACTGAAACAGCAACAATATGATATTGAAAATTTATCTAAAGACCAAATTTCAGAAATTATCGAAGAATTACAAATTCATCAAATAGAATTAGAAATGCAAAATGAAGAATTGCGTAAAGTTCAACATGACCTTGAACTATCAAGGGATAAATACTCTAACCTCTATGATTTTTCACCTGTTGGTTACTTAACAATTGATGAAAAAGGAAAAATTTTAGAAGCAAATTTAACTATTTCAACAATATTAGGAATACCACGAATTAAATTAATAGGTAGAAAACTCACTCATTTTATTGTCAGAAATAACCAAGACATTTTTTACGTTTATATTCGAGATATTATTAATACAAAAAAACCACAATCCTGTGAATTAAAAATTATCAAAAAAGATACTTCTGAATTTCATGTTCAACTAAATTGTGGACTCATAGAATATTATCACGAGGAATCGAAAAAAATTAGAATATCAATAACTGATGTTGATGATCGTAAAAGAAAAGAAAATAAAATAAGAGAAACAGAAAAACGATGTACTTTATTATTAGATAGCACTCCTCTTGGAGTATATGAGATAGATATTACAACCTTAAAATTCACTGCTGTTAATAATTCTATGATTAAATATACAGGATATACAAGAGAAGAGCTTTTAGAGATGACAGTAGATCTTCTGTTAACTGAAGAAAGTAAAATTCTTATGACTGAAAGAATCACAGAACTTATAAACAAAGGAGATTTAGATGCCCCTACTAGTGCAGAGTACGAGATAGTTAATAAAGACGGATCAATACGATGGGCTTTAATGACTTCAACCTTTATAAAAGAAAGGGATACAATTAAAAGTTTGACTGTTATAGCATATGATTTAACTGAACCTAAAGAAAGGGAAATAGAAAGATTACAAGCCCAACAACATCTAGCAAGACAAGAAAGACAAGTATTAATAGGTCAAATGGCGGGAAAAATGGCCCATGATTTTAACAACATTTTAGGTATCATTATGGGTAATTCAGAACTTGCTCTTATTGAATGTGAAAATAATAGTATACGGCAAACATTAGAATTAATATTTGAACAGACTGTTCGAGGAAGAAATCTAACAAAAAATTTAATTGTATTTGCCAAAGATAATGAGCCAAAACAAGAATTTTTTAGAATCACTAAAATTATTGATAGCATTGTCATTTTGATGAAAAAAGATTTAAATGGAATTGATGTAATAAGGCAAGATACAGAAGGAGTACCAAAAATTCTTGCAGATTTTAATATGACTGAGCACGCAATAATTAATCTTCTACAAAATTCAATTCACGCTCTAAGTATGAGCAAAAGTCCAAAAATAATTATTCGAACATATTGTATTGACGAAAAAATATTTTTTGAAATTGAAGATAACGGATGCGGAATCCCTGAAGAACATGTTGGAAACATATATGATCCATCCTTGACCTTGAAAGGAAGCAAAGATAAAACTAATTCTTATAAAAGTAGTATCAGGGGAACAGGGTATGGAATGGCTAATATAAAAAAATATGTAGATCAACATAAAGGCAATATTTCCGTTTCAACTAAATTTGGAACTGGAACCAAAATCACTATTAGCCTACCTGTTACTAAAACAGAATTAACAGATCAAGAAAAATTAGAAATCATTGATTCAAAATCACAATTTAATAAATACATTCTTATCGTAGAGGATGAACATGCAATATCAGATATTCAATATAGGATATTAACACAAGACCCCTGCAATCATAGAGTTGATATTGCAAATAACGGAAAAATTGCAATTGATTTACTTAAAAGAAATAATTATGATCTTATAAGCTTAGATTATATTCTCCCAGGAAATATTAATGGTATGGATGTATACAATCATATCAGAGAAACAAACAAAAGCATTCCAATATTATTTATTTCTGGGAATATAGAATTTTTAGAATCTTTAAAAGATCTAAAGAAAAAAGATCCTAATGTAGAAAATTTATCAAAGCCTCATTCAAATAAAGAATATGTCCACTCCCTAAATAAATTAATGAATACAACCTTCAATGAAAAGGAGGTATAGAATGTTTATGCGGGTTTTAAAATTTGCAGGGATTAATTTTGCTCAAACAATTGTACTATCCAGTATCTTTGTTATCGGTAAAAATATTTATAGACGAATTAAAATTAATCATATAAATCAAAAATACGGCAAATTATGTGAGGAATATGAAAATCAAAGAAATAAATCAGAAATCGGTAAAAAAGATATCTAATCCTGAATTAATAAATATGCATCATCGAATTCATCAATATGATGGACTTGCTAAAACTCGTAAATTAAAAGAAGAACATAAACATACTATTATTAAAAAACATAAGATACTTGTTAAAGAAATGAAAAGACGAAACATTAATCACAACAGTCCTTTAAAATATGTTTTATATCAAATTATAAAAGAAAGAAATGAAAATGCCTAGAATAAGAGAGAGGATTACATCAAATAAAGTATTCGTATTAAATAAATATTTAATAAAACTTAAAAGGAGGAAATAGATAATGCCTGAATTTTTAAAAGACCCGATTGTTCTACAGTATGTTATAACTGGTGTGAACTTGTTAGCCGCTATAATAGTTATTATTGCTTCTCTTTACATTTGTAGAAATAGAAGACATACAGAGAAGGCAACAAAACTATTGAGAGAAGCTAGTATTAATGTACAAGGTACTTTTGATTCAATGTTAGAAACTATGATTTCAATGTTGAATCTAAAAAAAGGAGTGAATCCAACACAGAAAGTAGATAAAGCGCAATTGATGTTGAAGGAGGCAAGAAAGAATGAAACATCAAAACAATAAATATAACGATCGTATTCAGGATTCTGAAGATAAAATTCCAGAAGATGAACCTGTCTTCTTAATTAGAGCTCAAGATAAAATATCTGGAGATATACTCAGAACTTGGGCTCAACTAAATGAAGATGCTGGAGGTGATAAAAATTTAAGTGATCAAGTTCGTCAACATGCAAAAGAAATGGATCTTTGGCCCGTGAAAAAATTAGCAGATTAAAGGTGATTAATGAAAAGAAATGTTAATACAAGAGACTTACCAAGTGGCTCTGATGGGTCACTTGGTTGGTTGGAAACATACAACCAAAATTTCTTCTTCTATTTAGAAAAGAATCCACAAAATATTGATATTATTGATATTTCTCATGGGTTATCAAATTTATGCAGATTTACTGGTCAATGTAATGAATTCTATTCTGTTGCACAACATTCTTGTATTGTTCATGATAATGCTCCTGAACATTTAATGTTAGAAGGATTATTACATGATGCATCAGAAGCTTATATAAGTGATATTCCTAGACCTGTTAAAGGTATCATTCCACAAATAAAAGAATTAGAAATAACTATTCAAATGCAAATATCTGAAAGATTTAAATTGTCATTCCCCTTCACAGGACGAATTGAGATATTAGATACTCAATTAATGCTTAGAGAAGCACAAGAATTATTTTCACAACAAGTATCATGGGAGATCGAAGGAGTTGATCCTTTAGATATTATTATTGGACCTTGTTGGGAACCTAAAATAGCAAAAGCAGAATTTCTTAGAAGATTCGATAATCATATGGAATATAAAGATGGTGAATATTTTAGAAAGCATGAATATATTTAATATAATTAAAAATCACTGGGACGTAATGCTTCTATATGTCGCTATTCTGGTGGTAACTTATCTAATAAGTCTCAGAGATAAAGGAGGGAAATAATGTCAGTAATAATCGAAAACGCGAGAAAGATTCTTCGTCGCGAATTCGATGATGATGAAGACTTTCGACAAACTTACGTTAGTAACGTAGCGATGCTTCTACATGATAAGTACGGTATAATAAATTATGAAGATCGTAACAATGCAGCGGAAGATATAATGGAAATGATATTTGGGTAAGGGTCGGATATTTAAATACATACTTAAAGAAGGGAAGTAAATATGGCCAATTACATTCACACTACCTCGGATATAATCACCCGAGGGGTGGCGAAAAACGTGATCAGACCTTATGTCAAACATTATCTCTTTAGTTTGATTAATGGACTGAGTAATGAAAATTTTGGGTTTAATACAATCGACAAAATTGCTCTTGAAGTAAAACGATTTTATGATGATCTATATAAAGACGAAATAATGTTTGTAGATAGTGCGGGTTATAGCATCATAGTTGGAGATATTCCCCCGACCAACATAAATCCCTTTATTGAATGCTATATCTATTTCTTAGAAAAATATTGTGAAACCTATTCCGATTATATATTCAGTTTGGACATACCCATTTTCCTGAAATATCCTGAGGTAAACACATATTCAAATTTGTACAAACGTAATAGAAGATCAAATCAATTGATGAAACACACATTAGATCAAAACCCAGTATTATATGATAAATTAGTATATGTATATCAATTCAAAATCTCAGAACAATACGAGATTTGGAACAAAATCTATAACGAATTTTGGGTGAATGAAGATCGTCTCAAGCATTTTGCAATCGGAGGCTTAGTGTCTGTAAGAGGCGTAACTGGGATAAAATTTTCACCTTATATCGCAATGCTCTATAAACTTCTACATATTGTTGCTAATAAAAATTTAGAAGACGAATCTATATTACACATCCTGGGAATTTATGGGATTCATGACAGATTCTCATTAATGTTCTTACAAAAGCTATTCAATGATATATATTTAAAAGATCATAATTGTAGTGTCCAGCTTTCGTATGATACGATCAATTTCTTCGTAAGTGGCCTTTTCAAAATCCGAGATTTAGATAGTATTATTCCTCAAGATAATGGATCATACATTTGTGATTTAAATGACAACCTTATTGAAGAAATGCAAAAAATTATATTGTATCCTGATGCATTACAAGCAATAAAAGATAATATTCAATGCTTACATAATAAAAGCTCTCTTTGCGATACAAGAGTCTATTGTTATCTAAATGTTGTCAGACAATTAATGACAGATAAAATTATGAGAGAGGTCATCAATAAATATGATTTAGTAAACCAGTTCTTAGAATTTGATAATTTTAATTCTCTAAAAAACAATATGAGACCTCTCTTTCTAAATCTAGAAAAGAAATATCCTTTTGTATTTAGAAATTACACAAGTAAGATTATGAATAATTTTCAATGGATATACTCATTTCACAGATGGTGGATGGAAGGAAGAGATTCAAATAGACTTGAGAAGGGAATCGAACTATTTATAAAACAAATTAATTTTCCGAAAGCCATAAATGATGATAGAGGATAAATTATGCAACCAAGATTAAGAGATATTAACGAATTTGTTAAGAAAAAAAGTATAAAGCAAGTATCATCGATACGAAGATATTCTGGAAATAAAATTGATGAAAATGGACCTTTTTCAGAACAAATATTTGGTAGACAAGGGTCAAGAGAAAGGAGAATTAGATTCGGATATATCGATTTAAAAACTCAGATAATTCATCCAGAGGCATGGGATATAGTTGTTAAACTAAATACTGATATAATTAAATGCATAAAAGGACAACAAAAATATTCTGTTGTGAAAAAAGAATTTGTACTTGATGAAGAGAATGGTGATTCTGGATTATTTTATTTTATATCCATATTACCAAAATTAAGACTCGAGCAATTTTCTGAGAAAGATAAAAAGAAAGCTCCTCTGGTTGAATATGTTAAAAAGAACATGAAAACAATACTTATAAATAAAATGTTAATCCTTCCGGCAGGTATTAGAGATATAACAATATCTAGGTCCTCCGGAAGGACTTTAATTCAATCATCAGAGGTTAACTTACTTTATGATAACTTAATTAAACAGTCTAATTCGATAGCAACTGATGTAGAAAGTTTACCTATGGATATTGTTGAACCTATTGTTTCCGCTATGCAAAGAAATGTATTAGAAATTAATACATGGATTAAAAATCGCATTAAAGGTAAACAAGGAGTAATTCGAGGTGGAATGTTTAAGAAAGTTACTGATTATTCTGGTAGACTCGTTGTTGTTGGTGATCCAGAATTAAAATTAGGTTACATAGGGTTACCATGGCAAATGGTTTTGATATTACATGAACCATTTTGTATTAATTATATATTATATAAAGATCAAACAGGTATTCCTCTAATTAAAGAAGAATTAAAAATAGAAAATGAACCAGACATAACAGATATTAAAAGACTCTTAAAGAAAGCAAAAGAGAACCCAATAGATATTTTACCAGAACTAAAAGATTATTTGATTGAAGTCGCTAAAGATATAACAAAAGACAAACAAGTACTTTATAAACGAGACCCTGTTGAAAACCGAGATAGCTGGATGGCTGCATATATAAGAGTTGATCCAGATGGATATGTCATAAAACTTAATCCTTTTGACTTCCCACGTACTGGTGGAGATTGTGATGGCGACACTTATGTTGTTTATTCATTATTAACAAATGAAGCACAAAAAGAAGCAAAAGAAAAGATGAATCCTCGACATAATAAAAGTATGTGGTATTCTGTCACTAATTCAGATAAATGTCCATATGGTATTGAGCTTGATGCAGCAACAGCAATCTATACAGCGACTAAAAATTGAGGTAAATTATGACTGATAAATATAAAATAGAAGAAATAAATTGGGTAACATCATTTGGTCCACCGCGAGATCGAGAAATACCACGATCAGAATTCGGGACTACGGTAGGCTCTAAAACACCACAAGGGTTACAGCAAACAGCAAAATTTAAAGGAGTATTAGATAAATGTTCTAGTATGTATACTTGGCAACAAAAAATATACAAAGCTCTTTCCAGCGGAGTAGATATCTATGTGGCCGCTCAACCTGGTGCAGGAAAAACTTTACCTTATCTCTGTTATTGGTCTGACGTTGTTTTAGATATTGACACTCTTGATATTCAATCAAGAAGATGGAGAGATTATATTAAAACAATAAGTCAACTGTTGCTCGATCCAAAAAGTATACCAAAATTAGTGATACTTCTACCTACGAGATCATTATCAGAGCAAACATGGCAAGAATTCAGAGAGCATTACTCTAATATGTTGGCTAATATTCTTAACGCATTACTTCAAAAATTATTTGTACCTTGGGCAGAAGGTCCATTACAACCTAATCAATCATTATTTGATTTATCACAACAAGTAATCCAGAAACTACTAAATTCAATACATAGTGCATTACCTCAAGCAACGAGTACTAGAAATAGGAGATATAATGATTTAATTCGTATGGAAAAAAACAGAAGCAATGTAGGGGAAGAACAGATTGAAATGTTAAAAAGAGAAATTGAAACATTAGATAGACATATAAGTAATTATGCTCAAGATGGTATTAGAAATATTGTATCTGGACATAGAGCTGAAAAATCATTAATTGCATTAAGACATGGAAATGAAAGCATTGGAGATATAGAAACTGCACCAGTTGTAATCGGCATATATGAAAGCTTAAAACCATATATAAGTAAGATTAAAGGGAATATAGCATTATTAGTATGTGACGAATCACATTTAATTCAAGACAAAGAAATAAGAAGTAGTAGTCGTTCAACAAACATAGCATTTGCTCTTTATTCTATTCTTAAAACAATAGACAACAATACAAGATTATGTTTCCTTTCTGGAACTGCAAATCCTGCAGCAGCAGAGAATTTTGCGAACTACCTAAAATTATGTTACAACAGAAAAAATCTTGAGGTAATTGAACCTCCTACTTCTGCTGGTAATCAATCACAAATATCAGTTGTTGCAGATGATTCAATTAATAGTGAAAGAGAACTACTTAGTATTATGGCTAATTCACGAACAAGAAATACTGTTATAGTATTATTCTCAAAAAGAAAAATTGATCAATTAGCTCAAGCTGCATTGAATAAAATGGGAAGAAAACCCTTAGGTAATTTAAGTTCACAATTTAAATTCACAGATCTTCAAGCTAGAAAACCATATTCGAGATACCGAAATATATCACAAAAACCAGAAATTGATGTAAGAGAAGTAGGAAGACAAGCTGGTAGAATGGAAGGAGCATCTCATATTTATGATCCAATGAAAAGAGAATATGCACAAGCAGGATTTGGTGTAATATATCGAGTAGATGATAAAGATAGATATAGAAAAGAAAAAAATAAAGACAATCAAATCACTGCAGATTTATTTCAAAAAGGAAAAATAAGAACATTATTAGCAACAGATGCTATTGGAGTTGGAGTAAATATTAATGTTAAAGAAATGTATATTCCAACAATTGAGAAATTTGATGGGGGAGTAACGAAAGAAATGGATCCTTCTGAACTCTCTCAATTAATTAACAGGACTGGAAGAGGAGCGTTTCCATATTCTCGAGTAATTACTACTTCTAGATATGTAGCACCAATCACAAAAGCTTTATCATTATCTCCAAGAGGATTTGCAACAGGTGTTACTATCGAAAAAATACCTAAAGAACTTTGTGTGTTAGCTAATGCTTTTAAATCGATATGGCAAAATCAGATTAAAACTCACTTTTAAATACTAAGGTTTAGGGGAGGATTAATGTTTGACAAGATAACTCAGTTAATACCTACAATTCAAGGGGAAGGACCTAAAGTTGGGACTCCTTCTTTATTGATAAGATTCAGAGATTGTAATTTAAATTGCCCTTTTTGTGACACTCAATGGTCTAATAAACATACAGAAGCTAAATTCTCATGGAGTGACATCACAAACTATTTAGATAAATATCCAAATATTGATAATATTATGATTACAGGTGGAGAACCTTTTATATACGCATCAGAAATAGCTGAACTCACAGCAGAATTCATTAAAAAAAGAGAAAAACAAATTAAGACTGTTGAAATTGAATCAAATGGAACATTAATTAATGAAGTTAATTGTGCTAAATTATTTATGAATGTTCCAAGCGGTAGAATTAAATTAGACATCAATATCTCCCCTAAACTTGGACCAGAATGTTATCGTAATAGAACTTCACCGGCAGACATACTTGATACATATATTAAAAACAGTAATACATTAAATCGTCTATCTGGAGGTAAATCTTTCAATTATATTTATAAAATTGTTTATCAAGAAGAGTGGAAAAATTACATATTAAAATTTCTTGATGAAATTAGATTACCCCATGATAGACGTACTCCATCAAAAAGAATATATATTATGCCAATTAGTCCTGATTATAGAGAGTATGATCTATCGACTTCTAAAGGACAATTTGAATTTAGCAATGCATTTAGAAAAAGTTGTATTACTACTGCTCAATTTTGTTTAGAAACCGGATATAAATTTTCTCCAAGAGAACATGTATGGATATATTTAGACGTAAAAAACGAACAAATTGAGGTAATGAAAAATGTCAGCAGAAATAATAACCCAGATAATGGATGAATCAGATTCTAATAGAGCCGCAGCTGAAGACCAACTTGTACAAGTAAACGAACAAATTGCATTGTTACAAGAGAAACAAGATGCTTTAGCAGAAACATTAGAACAAATACATGATGAAGTGATCGACTTTATTAATCTTTCAGAACCTGATTTCATATATAAAGGAACAGATTTTTATTCTGGATCTGGAATCGGCAATAGTGATTCAAATCTTGAAAACTATAGAGCTTTTAAGATAGTAGAAGAGATAGATGCTATTATCGGACAAATGTATTATAATATATTACTAGATCCTCCTATGGAGGAAGTATATGATGGGATTGCCTTTATTCCTCATGAAGAAATAAGTATTGATGATGTTTCAATGGAAGATAAATACGAAGAATTTTCATACACACTAGATTTTATCCATCATCCAATGGGACTTACTGGTACATATGGTACTAAAGATAATATATCAATGTTACTTAATGGTAAAGGAGTATTAGAATCAAACAAAAATAAATTTCTTGATGCCCAAAATAAATTAGCAAGATTTGGAGAATAATAATGGCTGGTAATGCAAGAATATACGACTTATGGGTAGGTGAATGTCGTTGTCATGATGATCCTGAACCAATGATTGGACCCATTATTACAGCTAGTGGAAATGTAAAAACTAATCAACGAGGACAAGCTAGATCCTTAGACACGGTAATGGGAACATGTTCGCATCTAGGTATGATTATTACATCAAGTCCAAATGCCAAATGTAATGGGAGAGGAATGGCAAGACAATTTGACGCTGTTATAGGTTGTACAATAGGAATTATTATAACATGCAGCCAAAATGCAAAGACGAATTAGATATAAAACAGTTATTACTACCAAAAACAAAATTATACCAATATCAAATTGATGTACTTAAAAAATTGCAAAAATCTCCTAGAGTAGCATTTTCATTTGGACGACAAATGGGCAAGACGATGATACAACAAGAAATGTTAAAGAACTATTACGATACTATAAACTTGCCCACATATACTAAAGTAATATATCTCAGAAATGGTTCTTATACATTTGAATTATATGGATATTTAAATAAATTTAGATTGACTAAAAACAAAGGTAAATGGATGGCGACAAATGTCTGGTATATTCTTAAATTCTTAGATAGAAAGAAAGCAAACAGAGAAGTTATTGCAGAAATAGAAAAAGAGTTATTCGGAGTATTAACATGAATACATGTAATTCACATGCCACCACAACAAGTTGTTATACGCATCAAGGACAATCTGTAAATCTTTATCACTCTGGTACTAAAATACTACAAACTATTCCCACTGGTATTAAAATAAATGCAGGACAACTCGTCACAGTCAAACCAGTAAATCCTATTCATGGAGATCTATTCTTAGACGAAAAAAGTAATAAATTAATGGTTTGGGATGGGACTGCTTGGATTGCAGTAAATCATGGAGAAGAAGAAAATATTATCGATCAATTTGATGTTGTTACTGATGATGGATTCTTTAAAGTCAAACTTTGTGAACACTCAACAAATGGTAAAAAGTCAGTTATAATTTATGAAGAGGATAATATATTTCTAGGCAGTACTAAAGAATCACTTGATTTTTTAAAACAAAACTTACAAGGTAAATATTATCTTTGGGTAGAAAAACGAATATTAAATCATTTAAGTTAGGAGGTAATATGAACAATAATGGTTTTACTTGCAGATTATGTGGTCATGATGATTACGATATACAGGACACAACAGAATTTAGATTTTGTCGATATTGTGGAGTGTTATTTCTAGATCAAGATTCATTTAATTTAGAAACAATTGGTATAGAATTAACCAATTCAGATGCAAGACTTCCAATAAAATCTAAAGATGGAGATTCTGGATTTGACCTATTTGCTCCTGAACGTGGAGCGATTATGTGCGGAGATACAGATGTAATTAAATTAGGATTTAAAATCCAACTACCTCATAATACTGAAGCCCAAATTAGACCCAGATCAGGATTAGCATTAAAACAAGGAATTCAAGTAGGAAACTCCCCTGGAACAATTGATAGCGGATATAGAGGTGAAGTTGGTATAATTATTTATAATTCTCATCCAGAACTTCAATTTAATTATGAAAAATGGGATAAAATCGGACAAATGGTAATTAAACGTGCCCTTCCATATTCTTTAGAAATAATCGGTAGTGTAGATGAAACTGATAGAGGTTCAGGAGGATTTGGTTCTACAGGTGGACATAAAGATTTATAGGAGGCGAATTTGAATTTACAAGAAACGTTTTCCGATGTATTTGAAGACGGCAAAAAATTCATTCAAGATAATATTAAAAGAAAATATTGTTTAAAAAATGAGAAAGATTATGCCGATGTTTTAAATCGCATTAGAAAAGAACTAGAGAAAACAGACATTAAAACATCAGATCTAGATTATACAATGAGTATGATAGGTCACGGAAGATTTATTCCAGCAGGAAGTATATCATTCGGTCTTGGAAATACTGATGTTAAATGCAGTCTTTCTAATTGTTACTTCACTCCAATCGAACAAGATAGCATTGAAGGAATATTTGAAGCTGCTAGAAAATTAGCTAGAACTTTCTCGTATAGAGGAGGATCTGGTGTAGATATAACAATATTAAGACCTAAAAATTCTAGAGTAAATAATGCAGCAGTCCACTCTTCTGGCGCAGTAAGTTTTATGCCTCTATTTAGTAATGTAGCAGGTATTATAGGTCAAAATGGTAGACGTGGTGCTGAAATTATAATGATGGACGTTCGACACCCAGATGTATTAGATTTTATTTGGTGTAAATCAAGACCTAAAGAAATATTTGGACAAGACCCTTTAACAGGGAAAATTCATGATGTATATGACGCAAATATAACTGTTAAATTATCTGATAGCTTCATGAAAGCTGTCAAAGATGACGAAGATTGGCAATTTGTATTTCCTGATCAGCATCATCCTAAATATGATGATGAATGGAAAGGGGATTATGATGATTGGGCTAAAAAGGATTATCCATTTGTTGATTACCAAAAAATTAAAGCTAGAGATATATTAATACAAATCGCTGAATCTGCATGGATTTCTGGTGATCCTGGTATATCCTATTGGGATACTGTTATTAAATGGACTCCTGGATCATTTGATCCTAAATTAAAACCTACAGGATCTAATCCCTGCGGAGAACAACCATTAGCAGATTATAATAATTGTCTCTTATCTGCTCTCATATTACATTCATATGTTATTAACCCATATGAAGAAAATGCACAATTCAATTTACAGACTTTTCTTAATGATATAGAATATGGAGTATTATTTCTTGATACATTAATAGATATCAATATTAAAAAACATCCTCTAGCAGATCAACAAGATGCAGATCGATATGGTCGACGTATAGGTCTAGAATTTACTGGTCTTGGTGATTGTCTAGCAATGTTAGGATTAGAATATGGATCAGAAGAATCAATCGAATTTGTTGATTACATATTATATATGAAAGCTCTTACCGAATTTATGGCTAGTTGGGGATTAGCAAAAGAGAAAGGTGCTGCTCCTTGTTTTGAAACAAAAAAACAAAGAGAACAATTTCTCAAACAAGAATATATTAAAAGACTTCTTGGATATGTTGCAACTATCACTGACGAAAAAGTTCAAGAAAAAATCATTGATTATGACGATCATGTACCTAAAAGAAAAATACTTGTTGAAGGAATAATGAAACACGGTCTAAGAAATTCTGCATTTAATACTGTTGGACCTACGGGAACAATCAGTATATTAGCAGATAATTGTACATCCGGTATTGAACCACTTTTCGCTATTGATTATTTCCGAGAGGTTAGATTGCAGGCAAAGGGAAATCAAACAGAAAAAACAAGAATTGTTCATTACCCGTTATTGAAACATATTGGTCAAGAAGTTCTAACTATGGATAATAAAGATATTATTAAAAAATATCATTATATTCCAACCCATAAATTAGATTATAAGAGAAGAATTAAGATGCAAGCTGCTGTACAGAAATGGACAGACAGTAGTGTATCATCTACACTTAATTTAAATAAAGATGCAACTATTGAAGATATATACGATATTTATATTAAAGGACACGAAGCTGGATTGAAAGGAATGACAATATTCAGAGATGGTTCTAAAAAATCAATTTTGACAACAGGTTGCGAATTTGATTCAAAAGAAGGTGCTAATATTATTGATATCGAAAAATACCTTCTCAAATTAAAAGAAAAAATTAATGAACCGCAACGAAGTTATCGCTATGTTGAGTATTGGAAGAAAGCAAAAATATATTTGAGTGTAACTGTTGATGAAACAGGAAGACCACTTGAAATATTTTCAAATGTTCCTTATGAAGCAGGAATTAACGAAGCAGGTGATTATTCAACTCAACTTTATATGGAAAGAACAAGCTATTGGCATAGTACATGCCGATTAACTAGTTTATTATTAAGATCTCGTATACCAATATATATGATATGCAATCAGCTTCGAAAATCTTCTCCAAGCATGGTTGATTTACCTGCTGTGATTTTAAGAGTATTAAGTAAGTACAATAACCCATCAGAAGAGAAAATACAAAAGATTAAAACTTCTGGTGAAGGTGGAGATTACTGTGTTGCATGTAAAAAGAATGGTGTAGCATATATTGGAGGTTGCGGAGTTTGCCAAATCTGCGGAGATACCAAATGCGGATAGAACTACGATTAGATTATGTTATAATTATATTAGAAGTTAAAACAGGTATACCTTTTACAAGTATCTTTACCATATTCATAATTTTATGTTATAGTGTTACTCGATTAATATTCGCTATATTTAGAATTAATGAGATTTATAAGTTTTTAATATTTCAACATTTTATAAAGAAATTATATTAACGGTACTAATACCCTGTACCGCTCTACTTGTACCACGCTTCATAGAGCTACCAGATATCTTTGGACCCAAGGGAAGGGAAAGAGGATATCTGGTAATTCAAAAATTCAATTTTTTTCTCCTTTTAGATTTTTAATATTCTACAGTTTTATAAAGAAATAGTAAACATAACTATTTAATTTTTATTTTACCTAGAAAAGGAGGAATCTGGTTATGGCGGATTTAAAATTAAATCAAGCACTTACTCATCGAAGTCGTCTGTTAGGACGAACTTCTGGTGATTACAAAGGAGAAGTAGCAACGACTGTTCTTCAAGGAAAAATGGTATCAAATGATGATTCCTTAGGATCAGTTCGTAAGAAAATGTTCGCGTCAACACCTGTTCATTTCGCTATTGGTAAAAAGTCCCCAAGAGGATTTGAATCGAAACAAGATTACGAAACTCGAACAAAAGCAGATAGTTCGTCTATTTCTCAGCTGATGAAAAATTCAGAAGAATTATATGAAAAGATTCTTCAAGCTAATGCCGATAAGAAAGTGACTATTAATGGAAAAGAAATGTCTGTAGCATTCGCAATCGTCTACAGAGATATTTTCTTGCCCAGAAAAAAGGATCAATTAACGATATTAAAATTTCAATATCAGAAAATATTAACTGAGGTTGATGTTATTAATCAAAGAGCTCAAGCAGAAGTCGATCAAATTATTCAAACTTCTGCACAAAGCGAGAAACCAAATGCTGAAGAATCAAAGAAGGCATACGAGTTTCATATGAGTAATCGTGAAGCTAAAATTATTGATCCTTTAGGTATTAAGGACATAATTAGCAAATTGCAAACCGAAATTGAAATCATTGAAAATGATCTTCAAACTCAATTGTACAATAATAATATTTCAACTGATATTGATTGGTCTCCTGACAGTTAACAAAATTGAGGTACGATTTACGACTCGTAAAATCACGGCCCTTTTGAGAATGAGGGTATCATTCTCAGTCAGCTCCTTCGGGGGCACAGGTAGATGGAACCTGCATAATAGAAGAGCGCCATAAACGCTCAAAATCCCGTAATCTTTAATATTGTAATCGTTATCACGGCCGCTAAAACTTTGAAGCGGGGGTATGCCCCGTGGAGTGATAGGCCAATAAGATCGTAAGATCTAATTTTCGACATAATTCTAAGATTTGATTCTCTAATATCGCAAGATTTAGACACAAGTCGGAAATCAGGTAAAAAAGGTTTTCCAGTGAGCCTTGCGGCGCCTCCGGTTAGATCGTATCTCAATTCTCGTCAGAAGAAGTAATTAATTTTTTCAACAGTTGTAAAGAAATAGTATAATTATATAAGTTGCCCTGGCCATAAGTTAACCGGTATATCCCGGTCTAATCAATAACTTATTGGAAATATTAAGGGCTTGCATCGGGGCTTGGATAGACGACTTTGTTTCCAGCTCTGCGGTTCGTCAAAACTCCGTGTAAACCACCGGTTTGCAGAGCTACCATTCGCGTGGTGAGCACCGCCCCGTATGAAAAAAAGTAGATTCGCTCTACTTTATCAAACTAATCCTCTCTTCATAAGGATTGGTATCGGTCGGGAATTGTAATTGGCGCAATCCCACCTCCTATCTCCGTTGTGTGGCTTCACAATGGAAAAAGCTACTGCATCGTGTAGTGGCCATTTCTAGATCTGCTAGGGAGTTTACTCTCTCTAGCAGATCGATATTTTTTATTTTTGAGGTAAATATGGACCCAAAAGCTATCCAACAATTGCTATCAGGGTTAAAGACGGAATTAGTATGGTCTTTTATAGTCGGAACGATAGCATTATATATATTCATGTTAATTAAAGATTTTTTAACGACCTTACTACATTATCATCAATTTAAATCAGATAGCTATGTATCTATTGGTAATATGGTAAATGTCAATGGATTTATTGGTCGAATTAAAAACTTCACTACAACCTATATAATAATAGAAGGTGAAGCTGGATATTATAGGATTCCTATGAGTCGTTGGCAGTTTCATAAATGGATATTTCTTAGAACTGAATGGAAAAAAGACACAAAAATAGCTGGTAGAAGATTAGGACTTCGATATGATGATGATATTAAAATTGATCGTGATTTTTTTCAGAAGATTTCTACTGTGTTAACATACTTCGAAGAGGAGAAGAAAAAGAATGAAAATAGTGGTAATTAATGGTTCTGCAGAGAGTGGAAAAGATAAATTCGTTAGATATGTTAAACAGAATGAAAAATATGATTATACAACAATAAATATTTCAACAATCAATCCTTCTAAAGAAGCATTAAGAATTTTAGGATGGGACGGAAAATTCAAAACCGAAGAAACTCGTCAAGCGATGGTTGATTTAAAACGTATATCAATGAAATTATTTAATGGTCCATTTAAACACGTTGTTGAACAAATAAAGGGAACTTCACAATCAACAACAAAAACTAATTGGGTATTTTTTGTTCATTGTCGAGAACCTGAAGAGATACAAAAATTAGTAGATCATTATAAACAAGATTGTACAACTCTATTAATAAGAAGTCCAAAAGGAAAAGTTCTAAAGAATGGATCAGATGATGTAGTTGAAAATTATAATTATGATCATATTATAAATAATGAATCAATAGAAGAATTAAAGCAAGAAGCTATTCTTTTTGCTAACAATAATTTAATCCAGGAGTAAAATTATGGAAACACAAATTCAAGGAACTGGGTCTGTAACAATTGATAATGTTTACGAGAGAATAAAGAAAGGTGAACCTCTTGACAAAAAAACTGCATACTCCCATCCAGAAAAAACTGGTAATAAATCTATAAGAATGTCATTAGGAAGAATATGGTTCAATGAACTTTTACCTGATGATTGGCCAATTATTAACGAACCTGTTAACCATGACATGATGAATAATCTTATAAAAAAATTTATAAAAAAATACGATTCAGAAACAACTGCAGATCTTATAAGTAATATTCAAAAAGAAGCATTTAAAGTTTCTACTTTATCTCCAAGTTCTTTTTCTATTGATACTTTTATTCCTCCTGATGAATGGATAGAATTAAAAACTAAATTTCAAAATAAATATAAAGCTATTCCAAAAGAAGAAATAAAAATTAAAGAATTCACAAAAGATGCAGATAAAATTTCTAAAGCTTTAATTAAACATATGAATAAATCTGGATTTAAAGTTCAGAATATATTAAATAGTGGAACAAAAGGAGACGCAGTACAAGACTGGAAATCTTTACTTGTATCAAAAGGATTTGTTCTTGATATCGAGGGAAATATTAGAGGTCCAATTATAGAAGGTAATGCTGATGGATATAATTCAGAAAATTACTATGATTCTGCAGCACAATCAAGAAGAACTCTATATTATAAATCAACAATGACTGCAAAACCAGGATATCTTTCTAGAAAAGTAACAATGTCAAATGCAAACGTTACTATTGATACTTCTAAAAGCGATTGCAGAACTAGAAAATATTTTGAAATTGTTGTTAATTCTAATAATTCAAAACTTCTACTAAATAGAAATCATATTGTTAAAGGTGAAATTAAAAAAATAAAAGAAACATCAGAAATTGAAGGGAAAAAAATTAAGTTAAGATCTCCAATATATTGTCGGGCAAAGAAAGGAATATGTCCTGTTTGTTATGGTGATCACTATAAACAATTAGGAACAAAAAATATTGGAATTCTTGCTGGTGGCGCTATTAACATGGTTGCAATCAATAGTATGATGAAATTAAAACATAAATCTAGTCAAATTGAAATTATTGATGTAAATTTTAAGAAACTCATTAGTTTAGCAAGAGAAGATTTATCTACAATCGAAACATTTATCGACATTAGAGAAAAAGAAATTATTGCAAAAATAAATTGTACTATATTATTAGATAAAAGCGATTATGATGAATCTACATTAATAGACACTGGTGAAGAAATATTTATTCCTGGCATATTCAATCTATATGTTGGAGAATTATCTAAAAACAAATTTATTTCTCTTCCTTTTAACTTCCAGGTACATTTAAATAAACCAGAAGATTATGTTGTTGATGGTAAAACTATTGTGTTAAAATACACTCCTGGCGAGAAAATATTGAGCCAAGATTATTACACAAAACAAACAGAACCTAGTGTAATAGATAGAATATTAGGTGGCGCTTTAAAATATATTAATAGTCCTGAAACATTAATTGATGCCGCCCATGAACAACTACCAAGTTTAGATTTAGTACACATTGAATTAGTTGTAAGTAATATGTTCAGATTGAAAGATGATGCAACTGTTCCTTGTAGATTATCAAGTTATAAAGATTTTCAAATTGTTGGTATCAAAAAATTACCACATATTAATAGTTGGTTAACTGGTTTAAGTTTTGAAGATCCCAATAAAGCAATAAAGTTAGCACTGATTAATTCAAGGGATAATGATATGAACCCAATCGAGAAGATTCTCCTCGAGAAATTCTATGATCAAAAGGAGAGAAATCAGAGGGATGAACCGTAAAAAAACCAATCCAAAAGAACAAGGGAACAGAGAAGAAAGAAAGCAAGCAAAGAAGTTAAGTAAGTGGATGTTTGGTGATGAAAATATGTTAAAAAAACAATCTGATTCTGGAGCATTAGAGATTATATGGAGTGGAGATGTTGTTCCAATGAAACAAATGCCTGATGAATGGAACAAAAGATGGCCATTTTTAATGGAAGTAAAAAATGGATATAAAAAACACTATCCTGATTTCTGGAGACACACTCAACTAACAACATGGGTTAAGAAAGCACATAAAGAAAGTAAAACTCATAATCAGAATGTTTTATTCGTTGTTACTCAGTTCTTTAGAAAAACTGCTTTAGTTACCACAAACTATTGCACAACTGCTTTACCTTTTCAAGTTTCCTTTCCTGTAGAATTAGACGAGCAATGGAAATTTATGTATGTATATAGATTGAAAGATATGATGAATATTGATTTTCGAGAAGTATTTCATTTTAATACACTAATAAATGGGAGCAAATGATGGATGATCAAATATTACTACAAGAACTTAATTTGAGTTCTCTAAGACCTACAACATTAGTTAAAGGTACAATACGAGTAGATAAACAAGCTATTTTTGTTGTTTTCCCCGATACAAATTTAAAAATCTGGAACGAAATATATAATACAGGTATGCTTTTAACTAATTGTCAAGCTATTATATCTCCTGCAAAAAGATTCACTATTGGTCGCAGAAAATTTAACGCAAAATTACATCAATTAGAATTAAAGAAACAATTACTTAGAAGAGAAGGACCAGGTAAAAAATTAAGAGTAGTATCAACTATTCCGATAAATTTAAGAAACAAAAAGAATAAACTTACATCAGCAAAACCAAAATCACAATACTTTTTTTACGATGCAAGTGTTTATTCTGATGCCCTCAAATATTTAGCGGATAGATTTAGCGGCAAAATGTTGACTACTTTAATCTTCCAAGAATTATCTTCTTTATATGTGAATTTAAAATCATCATTGCCAACATCAAGTATCGAATTATTAATATTGATTAAAAATAATCAAGGGCAACTCGCAGATTTAATAAAAAATTTACATATAGCCCTTCCTGAGAAGAACTTTTCAGGACTCAAACTCTACGATAATTTCACAATCGTATCTAATACAGACAAAGTACTTTTACCAATCGCATTTAAAAGGAAAGGTAATAATCAATTATATCGACCTAATATTAGTAGAATTGAAAAATTTCTAGAAGCAGAAGAAATAAAAAAGGACATAGATCAAGAATCTGTACTACAACCTGACGAAGAAGATAATATAGATTTTAATAAAGGTAACACCTTTGTAAATAAACTTGTTAAAAGTCTACGAAAATCAAATCTTAAAACTAATGTTGGTCCTAATGGTGATGTAAAAATAGGATTAGATCCTAACACAGTCACTAAAATTCTGAAGAAAAACAAAATTAATGATCCCGATATTGCAATCAATGTTAAATCTTCAATTGATGCATATATGAATGAAAAAGGAGACAAATTAACAACAGATGAAGCAGAAAATGTAGTAATGAAGGCTATAAATTACACAGTTCATGGTACAGATGAAATTTCTGATGAATATATAGCTAAACCTCAACTTTTATTTAACAAGCTAAAAGAAATAAAAACATATCGTGTACCACTCTCTTACCCTGCAATGGATTATATTATTAATCCTAAAGCATCTGTTGATATTGATCATACAACAGGACAATTTCGCCAAAAATTTGAATTTGAAGAAGCCATCCATGAAAATGTTAGAAATTTATTTAAGTCAATCGAGGATGTAAAAGAGCATCCAATAAGAGTTAAAAAAGTAGAATGGAACTTAGAGGATAACATGCAAGACAGAGTTATCAACTACAAAGTAACTCTACAAAATTTAACTGGTGAGAATAAAAAACCTTATGTTGCAGAATTAAAAGTTCCTGCTACTGTTAATGATAAATATTTTAAACTTCATGGTAGCTCATATATTATTGCATCTCAACAATTTATGAAACCTGTTACTAAAACAGATAAAAACGAAGTTCGAATATTAAGTAATTACGCAATTATAAGAATCGGAATTAAGAATTTAAAATTCAATCCAGGTGATGTTGATGAGATAATTGATAAATATATTAAAATTAGATATCCGAATTTAATTAAAAAGCAAGAAGCTAATTCAGTAGTATTTAGAGATGGTTCTATCATAAATTTCATTGGTAGTAATGTTTACGAAAGTACAGATAGGGTTGTTACTATCGATTCTGATACTGGTAAATTATTAGACCAAGATGGGGAACAAATGAGCATTGGAAAAAATGAATTTATATATGAAATAATTCTTGAAAAAATTTCTAAAGTAAATCCACAAGACACAATGTATAGAACCAAAAAATCTGTTCCATTTATGTATATATATTTAAGTGGTATGACTATTCCACTAATTATATATCAATGGAGTCAAAAAGGATTATTGACATCATTAAACGATTTTGGAATTGATTATGAATTTTCTAACACTGATAAACTAACTGAAGCTGTTGATGTTCAAACATCTCCAACTGAAGGTTATATATTTGTACCATCAGAGGATCGGTTCTTAGCTATCAAACCAAAATCAACAAAAGAAAAATTGATTGTTAATGGTATTCTTGTTGGTAGAATAAAGAAACCTTTTAAAAATTTAGATGATCCATCAGAGATTGAAGAACATATTTCAAATGTATATGGGTCTGGAGCAGTATATAATATCCACAACATGACAGAAAATATGATCGATCCTGTTACTAAAGAACTTCTTGAATTTGAAAATTTACCAACCAAATTACCAAATCTAATTTCGAGTCATTGCGTACCAATGCTTATGAACAAGAAACCAGATAGTCTATCTGATTTAAAAATCTATAGATCTCGAATGTCGGAAATGGTATTGCAAAGCATGTATAAACAAATTAAACAAGCTCATACAGAGTACAAGAATAAAGTTTCGTTTGGTGATGCAAAAGCACAACTTTGGTTAGATAAAGAATATATTATTAGAGACATGATTACTGATGCTGGAGTTTTACAACATACAGAACCTGTTACCCCTGTTGATGAAATTATGCTTGCTTCTAGAGTAATTAAATCAGGTAGAGGTGGAGTTCAAAGTAAGCAAATGTTTAAAGTCGAACAGAGAAATATCCATCCATCCCAATACGGTATTATTTCGGCAAATTCAACTCCAGAAGGAGGTAATGTTGGAATAATAAATAGACACACATTAACTCCAGTAATTGTCAATAAATATGGATCTTATGGAGCTAAGGATATAACAGGTCTTTCTGGATGGAATACACTATCCATTGAAGAAGCATTAGTTCCTTTTCAAAATGAAATGGATAGTGAACGACTTGTAATGGCGGCAACTCATCAAGGACAGGTTACTCCTATTGAAAATTCTGAAGCTCCACTTGTTGGTACTGGAGCAGAATTCATTGTTCCACAACTATCTAGTTCAAGATTCGCTCACAAAGCTAAATTTGACGGTAAAGTAATTGATGTACAAAAAGGTAAAACAATAACAGTTAAATATAGAAATAATGAAAAAGAAATATTTGATATAACCCCTAGATTAAGTAGAACAAAGATGGGAGCATATATATCATTAGAAATGAATACATTAAAGGAAAATGAAACGTTTAAGAAAAATCAATTAGTTGGATTCACAAAAAATTTCACAAAAGATAGTAGATATGCTAGTGGTAAGAACGTATTCGTTGCTATTATGAATCCAAGTGGATATGGGCATGAAGACGCTTATGCAATAAGTCAAGAATTTTCTCAATCTGCATCAAGAGATATGGTTAAGGAAATTCATGCTATTATCCCTCCAGATGTTAAAATCATTAATTTAGTTAAAACAATCGGCGAGAAAGTAGAAAAAGATCAAGTTCTTATTGAATTTGTCTACCAACAAAATCTTGACGATTATTTAGAAATTAATAATTTAATGGATGATAATGACGAAGAAATTATGAGCGTTTTTGGTTCTGGCGACAATAGCATTAAACTTCTTGCTCAAGATGGAGAAATTATTGATATTAAGGTTTATATCAATAATAGAAATCTAGTAGATCCTCAAATAGTTACATTTCACAAAACACTTGTGGCTGAAACAAGAAAGACGATTGGTAATTTAGCTAAAAACGTTAAAGTTGATCAATTAAAATCAGTAGACAACATTGACGTTGCATTTTTTAAAACCGGTGGACATAAATACAAACAAAATGAATTTCAAGGAGCAAGAATAGTATATTACATAAAGCAAAAGAAACCTTTAATAGAAGGTGACAAAATTGCGAACAGATACGGAGCAAAAGGTGTCATTGGTAAAGTCTTTGATAAAACACCTTACTGTGAGATAACTCCGAGAGTTGATGTATTTATTAGTCCTATTGGAGTATTTAGTAGAAAAAATATTGCAATGATTAAAGAATTATATTTGGGGAAAGTTATATATTATCTTAACCATAAATGTACAGAGTGGGCAAATAACCCAAAAGTAAAAACTGATAAGATTGTTAAAATGGTATTAGATGTTTATAAATTATTATCAACAGAGAAAGTTTATAAGAATATAAGTGATAACTTTAAAAACATGACTGAAGCTAAGCTTCGAAAAATGTTTAAAAATGAAGAATTTAATTTCTATATTCTTATTGAACCTTTTAAAAAAATTGAATTTAAAGATATAAAAACTGCGGCAGATCATTTAGATATTAAACTAGATGAAAAAGTATATATACCAGAATTAGAATCTTGGACTGAAAATCCTGTTCCTGTTGGTGTTGCATATTATAATGCTCTTGAACAATTTTCTGAAATATATGCAAACGTAAGAGGAACAGGAATGTACCAAGGTCTTACTAGACAACCTTCAAAAGGTAAATCTAAACAAGGCGGACAGAGTATTGGATCACTTGATATGAATGCGTTACTAACGTATAATGTCCCATCTATTAGAAATGAATTATTTACATTAAGATCTGATGATCATAGATCTAAAAGATTGGTTAATAGTAATATTATAACACAAGGACAGTCTGATATTCCAAAAGAATCAGGTAGAGGTGGAACATCACAGCTATTAGATGTATTTATTACTGGCATGGGCTTAGAAATTATCTAAATTAGGTCATAATCCTCCTTTCTCGTTAAATTTAATATTCGACAATTTCATATAGAAATTTTATATTTAAAGAAAATGTATAGAAATAGTAAAGTATAGGAAACGTATTTTACGTCGGTTTTTATTTTTAAATTTTTTTACTATAAGGAGAGGAGGATTGACGCATGCCGGTTGAACTTGAAACATTTTATATTATTATTAGTCCCGAACAGGATAGTCAAGGTAAAATTCTTATTAACCGAAAAAGTGGAGAATTGAGAAATTGGTACTTCTGTAGTCAAGAATTTGACAAAGAAGACGTTAATGATAAAAAAATGTTGGAAATTGCTAACCAAGCAAGAATATATGGTTTAGTAGAAGCGTTTGAAGAATGTGGAAATGTACAAGAGTTCAAACTAGGTAGACCAAAGAGTTGCAATGAGAAGGCCGCTAAAAAATACATGACAAACAGAATTGTTATGGTTCTCGATAATTTCAATGAAGAAACCATGAATTGTGATATACACAATGGGTTAATATGCAGAAACGTTGATGACGATCCGAGAATCTGGAAAAAAGTACGATGGGGTAAAAAATATACTAAAAAGAAAAAGAGACAACCTCAACAAAAAACCGACCATGCCTTTGCTCCTCTAGGAGATAAGATGCCTAAAGAACTTAAATCAATCGCAAACAAATAAAAAAAGGAGTAGGGGGTATAAATTAAAATAGTCCCTACTTCGAAAGATTTTTCTGTGAAAGGATGCATATCATATGTCATCTAAATTTTTAGTTCCCATTAACACAGGTGAACAATTAAAATTTCCTTTACGTTGTAGTTTAATACTATTTATGTTGAATGGTAAAATATATAGATGTAATATTATTTTTGCTGGAAAAGATTTTATCACTGTTAAGAACCTACACGAAAGAAAAATAACTGACGATGGTAAAGTATTATATGTAGATTTAAAACTAGATAATGATGTAACTTTTAAAAGAAACAGAGTTGATGGTTATAGTGTAGTAAATGAAACACAAAATAATCAATCTAAAACAGAAAAAACTATCTATCTTTGGAAAAGAGGGAAAAATGAGTAGCGATATAAAAATTACACATATAGATGAACAACCAACAAAAGAAGAAATTGGTGAAAAGAAATCCAAGCTTCTAGCTCATGAAAAATTATTTAAAGAATATAATATTGATCCAAAGAAAGTATTTGATGGTTCGATTTTGCAACAAATACCTCAAGAGTGGATTCCACAAATTATTGAAAAAAATATTCAATCGTTAACTCCAGAATTTAAAATTATAGAAGCTCAACACGCTGTCGGAAATAAAGTATTCATTTTAATATTTGAAGATCAACAAGTTGTCCAAAAATTTGATGAATTATTTAACAAGAATATGTTTTCTCATATCAACAGTTTTATTGAGTCCCAAGGAAAAATCACAAAACACTACCATCGAAATATTGTGTTTGTACAAAATGTTGAACAAAATAGAATGACGATATCGTATTAAGGAGATTAAAGAATGACTGATGAGCAACCAGGATTTAATCAAAATTTACCATTTGGAGAAGCACCTGTTGTACCAGGGACTTCTACACCCGAAAATGCACCATTTACTCCTCCAATATCAGTTCCACAAGAAATGACACCACCAAATACAACTATTCAAGAACAACCGATGCCAATGACAGATTCCCCGAAATCTCCGCCTGCTATACCTGAACAAGTAACAGATCCTGCACCGGTAGTAAAACCAGAAACTCCTAATGAAGTCCAATCAACTGTGACACAAACAGAACAAACACAAACTGTGTTACCAGGGCAAACTGTTATGCCCTCTGAAATTGATTCATATAAACCATTAGAAATACAACAACAAGTAGCAGAAATTAGTCCTGCAAAATTTGATAATTTAACTAAAGTATTAGATATTTTAAGACAAAATAAAACAGAAGCTATTTCAATCAAACAATCATTTATACATGAAGTAATATCAGGATCAGTAATTGTTGCTGATGTAAGAAGTATCTTTAATACTGCTGTTGATTTTCAAATTACAGATCCGAAGAAACATGTTGATTTATTTAAACAATTTAAAGGAAACAACAATATATTTATATTAGATGATCCAGAAAATACAAGATACATTCTTACAAATGGTCCAATTAAAATATTTCTACCAAAACAAATTGATCAACTTGTCGCTGAAGCATCTGCTCCTGATGTTTCTACTTCTCAAACATTGTCACAAAAAATATTTACTAAAGACACAAGAGATGAAGTTAGAGGTCTCGGAAAGCATTCAAATTCAATTGAATTTTTATTACAAGGAAATGCGATTAAAGCTATGCACATACCGGACACCGGAATATACCGATTTGAAGAATATATTAAAGATCCTGAAGTTGCTAAGCTTGATGAAACAAATGCAGATCTCGTACTAAAATCAGAATTATTTCTACCAGTTGATTCGGACAGTTACAAAGTGACTATTGTCAAAAAACCAACAGGTGAATTCTTAAGCGTAACTGAGTGTAATGCCGGCCTCGTAAAGATTTGGATTTTCGAACAACTTGAGGAAACAACTGGTGGAAACCTAAATTTCTAGAATTCTGAATAGGAGAATATTATGCCAGACTTAAATACATTTGATACTTTTGAATCATCTACTCAAATTGTTCTTATACAAGATGATCATATCGATAGAGAAAAATTAGAAGAACTTGAAGAACCTATTAAAAGACAATACATAGATTTAGAAAGCATGGGTGTTGATTTAACTAAAGATATCCCCCAACTATACCTCTATGCCATTTACGGAAATCTAATTGACTTTGTCAATGAAAATTATACCGCTGTTACAGAGTATGATATGGTTAGGATCTCTCCGCAAAAAGTGCTTGAGGTCGGCAAGTACGTCTATAGTTTCATCACAAACGATGCTACTTTTAATATATTACCAAGTTATTTAATTAAAATTGATAGCTTTACTATTGATCAATTCGAGAGTTATTTACGACATACATTAAGAAATGATTCATCAAAATTTAAAGCATCTTTTGTCGCATCTATAAGAGAGGTCATTGATAGACTCAATGGTCTTCAAAGAATACGACAAGCTGTGACAAAAGACAATAATTATCAATACCTATTAAAAAAATATATGTATTATATGGAACTGGTCAATTATGGAGATAGCGACCGCTTCCTCTATAATTACATCATGCCAGTTCTTCGAAATAACTTTGAACAAATACTTTGGAGGACTTTTTAATGTTAGACGTACTTGCTGCTATTGGAATTGGATCCTTAGTTGGCGTAGGAGCCAGAATGTTAAAAGACGGGGTAACAATAAACCCCGGAGCTAAAACTCCTGAAACATACGCTGCTATAGAGAAAGCAAATGACAGAATATTTGAAAATATTGAATGGGAAAGTGGTGATATTAAGGACGGAACC
>Ga0209567_10000217_pt1 | contig 30644 bp, 25 predicted proteins | sample COG_12_FD_184756 | JGI IMG/M metagenome (GOLD analysis project Ga0209567, IMG submission 184756) | Pelagic marine sediment microbial communities from the LTER site Helgoland, North Sea, for post-phytoplankton bloom and carbon turnover... | ecosystem: Environmental > Aquatic > Marine > Neritic... | reverse complement strand
CACCAGGTCCGATTGGTGCGCCAGGCCGCCCGAGTACGGCGTCGGCATCGTGCTGACCCAGTTCCAGTTGCCGCCCGGCGTCGCACCGGCCGGCAGCGTGTCGTCGAGCAGCGCAAAATCGTTGTTGTCGTTATCGACGATCGTCAACAAGGCCTGGGGCACATCACCCAGGATCGCACCGCTTCCGCCGCTTAGCATCAGCACGGTCGCCTCGTCACCCTCCGGCAATCCATCATCGAGAACCGGCACACTGAAGCTCTGGCTGTCTTCGCCGTCGGCGAAAAACAGGGTGCCGCTCGTGGCGATGTAATCGGTGCCCGCGGTCGCGCTGAGATCCGCCGTCGTGAAGTCGATGCTGAAGGCCCTACTGGCGCCCCCGGCGCGGTTGACCGTAATGATCGCTGCTACACCCGCTTCGCTGACACTGTACGTGGCGTCGCTGAAAGACACTTCGGCAGGCTCGTTCGAACAGGTGTACACCCTGACATCATCGAGTACCCAACCGAACGGTCCACTGACCGATCCGTCGGTGCTGGTATGCCAGCGGAAACGTACGCTTTGGCCCGCCATGGCGCTGAGATCCAGGCGCGTGGAGACGTAACCATGGCTCTCGTCACCGAAGGCCGGGTGGTTGGCGTTCGGATTCGCCGGGTTGTCCTCAATGGCCCCGTTGTAGGTCTGGCCGCTTTCGATCAGCGGTCCGGCGTCGCTCCAGGTCGCACCCGCATCGGTGCTGTACTCGAGGAAACCGCCGTCCCAATAGATCAACTCGAATGTCTCGAAGTCCAGCGACGACTCGAAGGCGAAGGAATGTTTGAAATGAAGGTAGGGCTTGGTGTTTGAGGGCAACGGCACATCTACATTCATCTCCGCCGTGCCGTCGGTGCTGATAAAACTGTCGCGTCCCCAGAGCATGAATTCACCGGAAGCCGCATATCCGAAGTCGTGGATCCAGGCGGCGGTCGGGTTGCCGGAGACGTTGACGAGATTCCACTGGCTGGTGCCACTTTCGAAATCGTCAAAAAAGAGATCGTCGGGGGGATCGCCGCCGATGCATATGGGAGCATCGGGGTTGAGGTTTAGCGGGTCGGTATTCATTTCCACCGCATCTATGGCGGCCTGGACGTTCAGGCAGTCACCACTGGTGATGCCGTCGATGCCTGTGAGGTTCTGGCAGGCCTGGATCAACGCCGCGTGGAGATCCGCATAGTCCGAGCCCGACGTGAGCAGATTGGTCTGCGCCTCATAGTAGATATCCGCGACCTTGCCTATGCCCAGGCCATTGACCGTGTAGCCGTTGAATGTATCGCCGTCGGTCATCAGGTAGGCGGCCTTGTTGTTGATGCCGCTGTTGAAGTGCACCCCGCCGTTGTCGCCGCCAAAGACGTAATAGAAGGGACTCGACATCGTGTCGGGATCGCCGTACGCAGGCGGATTCGCCATGTCGCGTATGACACCGATGTTGCTCGGCAAATCTTCGCCGATCAGCCAGCGCACAGGCGCGGAATCGTCACCGGCGCCGTTGCTGAGATCAACGAACTCGCCCCAGATGTCCGACAGAGATTCATTGATCGCGCCAGATTGATAGTAGTACAACAACTCCGACGTATTCTCCGTGATGCCGTGAGTGAGTTCGTGGCCTACCACGTCGTCAACTGCAAGCCCCGTGCAGTAAACCATCTGCGAACCGTTCCAGAACGCATTGGGACAGATGAAGTCACTGTAGTGCACGGTCGAGGTCAGGGTCTGCCCGGCTCCGTCCAGGCTGTCGCGGCCGTGTTCGGAAAAGAAGAAATCGTAGGTATCACCCGCGAACAGGTGGGCATTGCGGGCCTCATCGTCTCCGGCCAGGCAGTTGGGGTCGCCCTCGTCACAGACCAGCGTACCAGGCAGGCTGCTGGTTTCATTGGCAGTGTACGTTCGGCGATTCTTCGCCCGCTCGATCAGGTTGATGTGGAGGGTGATGGCGGCGGTTCTCGCATCGATGAACAGCAGCTCACGTATGCTGTGGGGTTCCTGCCTGTCGGTTACTTCGATTCGCCAGGCAAGGCTCGCGTCGCGATCCCCGGGTTTCAGCATCTTGGGATCGACGATCCACAGCTCCGGCGCGCTGGCGCGCAGCCGCCGTTTGCTCACGCCGTACCACTTTGCGACGGTCGCCAACGCCGACCTGCGCGCTTTAGCCCGATTGATGTCGGGCCGTGTATCGACATCGAGGCCAATGCTGATGTCTCCGCTCATGGAGAGTACCCGGCGGTACTCATCCATGTTCACCAACAACTCGCCGGTGAGAACGGGTATTCCCTTGTGATGCTGGCGGTAACGATGGCGAGAGCCGCCACGCGGTTTGGTTTCTTCGCTCACCGGTCGCATGTCCTGTCGCGGGTGAGTGAGCCCGAACATCGGACCGAAGTGTTCGACGGCCGACATGCCGGCGAATTCCGCGCGGGTTACTTCATTGACCGAGGGCACCATGAGGGGTGCCTGGGGCCAGGCGCCGATAAGGCGGACTGCGCCAGTGCGCGGGTGTGTCTTGATACGAACGTTTTGCGCTTTGAGGCTGGCGATTCGTTCATCGAGGTCAGTTGGAGGGGCAGCGTTAGCACCGACTAATAGCAAACCTGCGACCAGTCCCACGAGCAACCGGATCATCATATGCCCTGCCCTCCGCCTATTATGCGATTGACCAATTTACCACGCGTATACAGGTCGTTCGCCCCGAAATTCGAGCTTATGTCAGGTCAGGGTGAAGGTTTTCCTAATTTCGCCACCCGCGGGCGCGCAGATTCTGACACGGGTCTATGGCTCACGGTTTTATGTAATCATGGCGCTGGGGGAGTTGGGAGAAGACCTTTGGCGGAAACGGCCGGAACGTCCAACAATAACAAGACAAGCCGCGATCGCTTTTCGCCGTGGCCGGAGATTGAAGACGGATCGATCGCGTTCCTGATCGACGCACGTGATGACTTCGAGGCTAGACTGTTGCGCAGCTGGGTGGAATCCCTGAAGGGGGAATCCGGCTCGCCCCCGCGGTATTCGTTTGTCAGGCTGCCGAGGGACGGCTCGGCTGATCTGCTGACCGCACTGCCAGAGCAAGGCGATGCCGTCTGGATGCAACCTGTGCGCATCGCGTGGTTACCTTCGTCGGGAGCAGCCGGCCGCCGCTCCCTGCAGGACTTCTTCTACGGGCGCATCACTGAACCCGGCAAGGCACGGCGCTGGTGGCTGGCGCAACACCGGCCCGAACGAATCGCCTACATTGTCGGCGATGGCGCATATCTCGGCGACGTACGCGAGCGACTGGCCGGCGCCGCTGCCGGTGACAATGAGCTGTCGGAATTTATAGCCAACCAGGCGCTGATCGCCCTGGAGCGCTCGGAGCGCGCCGTGCGTGGCGCACGCTACAAAGTGCCACGCATTCGACATGGCGACGTTTTCGCAAACAGAGACTTCAGGAACCTGATCGCGAACGTCGCGCAGCAGCGCGATCGCTCGGTGCAGGACGTGCTCGAGCAAGCCTCAAGGTATCTGCGGGAAATGGCGGCGACGCAAACGCCGTTCACACTCGACATGATGAATGCGCTCTACCGAACGGCATGCCGAAGCCACCACGACGCGAAGATCAGTACCGATGAAGCGCAACTCGAGCAGGTCCAGGAGACGATGAGTACTCGCCCGGTCGTGTTCCTGATAAGCCACAAATCGATGCTTGATACGATGGCCCTGTCGCTGGTGCTGTTCGACGCGGATCTGCCGTTACCGCTCACTTTCGGTGGCATCAACCTGAACAAGCCCGGTCTCGGCGCTCTCGCTCGCCGCAGCGGCATCATTTTCTTGCGGCGCGCTTTCCAGGATAACGAGATCTACAAGGCAACATTTCGTCGCTATATCGACTACCTGATCGAGAAACGCTTTTCGCTGCTCTGGGCGCTGGAAGGGACGCGATCTCGCACGGGCAAGTTGCTGGCCCCGCGCTTCGGCCTTTTCAATTACGTCGTCGAGTCGATTCTCCGGACCCGGCTTTACGATGTGACTTTCGTCCCCGTCAGCGTCACCTACGACCAAATCACCGAGGTCGAGGATTACTCCATCGAGCAGCGCGGCCAGAAGAAGAAGCCCGAGGGAATCACCTGGCCCCTCCGTTTCCTGAAGCGAGGCAGGTCGCGTGGCCAGATCCATCTGCGCTTCGGCGAAGGACTCACGATTCGGGAACTCGTCGAACCGGCCGAGCTCGAAGCCGGCATCGACGATCAGCAGAAGCGGGTACTTGTACCAACCCTGGCGTTCGAAGTTGCGGTGCGAATGAACGCCGTGACGCCGATCACGGCCACGGCGATCGTCACGCTGATCCTGCTTGCGGGCGGCAACCGTGCACAGAGCCTGGACGAGATCCAGACGCTCGCTCGCTCCGGTGCGTCACTGATCCGGCGCCGGCGCCTTGAAATCGTAGGGCGCTCGAATTTTCGGGACGCGGACGCCATTCTCGCAACGCTCGCTGAACTCCACGAGACCGGCATCGTCAGCTACCTGGACGAGGGTACCGAAAGACTCTTTGCCATAGGCGCCGACCAGCACCTTAACGCCGCTTACTACCGCAATACCGCTATCCACTACTTCATCCTCGATGCCTTCGTCGAGATAGCGCTGCTGGACGCCGCGTCCGCAGCCGGCGATCCGCGAGAAGCATTCTTCACGCGGACGAACGAACTCAGGGAGCTCTTCAAGTTCGAGTTTTACCTGCCGCGACGAGCGGACTATCGAACGGAACTCGAAGGACGCGTGAGCGACCGTTTTGATAACTGGGAAGACGCCATTCGCGGTAATGAGACCGGCGTACGCAATGCTCTCGAAGCGGTCCAGCCGTTAATCGCCCACGGCGTATTGCGATCTTTCGTAGACGCTTATCGCGTCGCGGCAAGCGTCCTCGCCGTCGCTGGCGCCGATTCTGTTGACGACAAGGGTGGTTTCCTGTCGCAATGCCTGAAGACCGGCAAACAGCAGCTGCTGCAAGGGCGCGTATTCTCGGCCGAGTCTATATCGAAGTCTCTCTACGAGAACGGCTGGAAGCTTGCGAACTACAGTGGGCTGCTCGCGGCCAACCAGGCAGAGGAACGCCACGACTTCCACCAGGAGTTTCGCCGTATCAATAGCAGGCTGGACGAGATACTCGCGATCGCAATGTCCAGGGCGGAAGATCGATAGGCCCCCGCTGCTGGTGCGCATGCGACCTCGCAAAAATGTAAAATTGCAGAGTGACCAGCAATACACTCGCTGACGCCCTGAATCGCAGTTGTCACTGCATCAACGTCAATCCTGACACTTTGCAGGCATCCCTGGAGACCCGTCTTGGCGAGTCGGGCGCGTGGCCGCGTCTACGCGAGTCCCACCCCCACCTTCTCGCCGATTCGCCCGTGTTCATCTCCCGTGACCATATCGATCGAATGAAGGCGGTCATCGAGGCCATCGGCCGAGTCGCTGAACTTGAAAGTTTCCGGAAGCGCGTCTTGCAATGGGCTCCCGGGATCGCCGCATCGGTCTACGGGCCGCAAGGCGTCTTTTTTGGCTACGATTTTCACCTGACCAATGACGGACCCAGGCTGATCGAGGTGAACACCAACGCCGGCGGCGCACTGCTGCTCCTGCATGTGGCCGGCGCCCAGCAAGCGTGTTGCCCGGAGGTTGAGAATTTCGTTGTTGGCCGATTCGATATCGCCGACCTCGAGCGCGAGTTTGTCGATATGTTCCGCAAAGAACTGGACGGTCAATCACCGGGCAAGACGCTGGAACGTGTCGCAATTGTCGACGAGAATCCGGAGGAACAATACCTGAGGCCCGAATTCAGGCTGTTCAGACATATGTTTGCGCAGAATGGCATCGACGCGGTCATCGCCGGACCCGAAGAATTCGAATTGCATGATGATCTGTTGCAGGTCGATGGCCTATCGGTCGACCTGGTTTATAACCGCCTGACCGACTTCTACCTGCAATCGAAAGCCGGCGCCGTCCTCAGGCAAGCCTACGAGAGCGGTACCGCCGTTTTCACGCCGAGCCCGCGCACTCACGCCCTGTATGCCAACAAGCGAAACCTGACAGTGTTATCGGACGAAAGCCTGTTGCGAGAGCTGGGGCTGGATGCCGAATCTATCGCCGTTCTTGCGGACAGCGTACCGAGGACCGAAGTGGTGACGCCCGACAATGCGGCCGACCTGTGGGCCCGACGCAAACAGCTTTTCTTCAAACCCGATTGGGGGTTCGGCAGCCGCGGTACCTACAAGGGCGCCAAGCTCACGAAAAAGACGTGGGCCTCGATACTCGGTGCTAGCTACATTGCGCAGGAACTCGTGCCACCCAGTGAACGCTTGCTGATTGTGGATGGCGAACACCGGTCGATGAAGCTGGACGTGCGCTGTTACGTGTATGACGGCGAAATCCAGCTACTGGGTGCGCGCCTGTATCGTGGACAGACAACGAATTTCCGTACTGACGGCGGCGGGCTCGCGGCCGTGTTCACAACGCCAGACTTCGCTTTGTGACGATCTGCCCCCAATTTTACTATATTTTATTAAAGTGCTATATATTTTTATAGTGACGGTCGCACAACAAGTGGCCGAAATGCACCACCTCGGCCGCTGCTTCCTCTAAAGAAATCCCGCCGGCCGCCGACATCTACCCTGTATTAAGTTTAATTGGGAGATCGGTGCCCGGAGAGCTTCTCCCGGCACCGATTCGAGGATTATGGTGATGTCCAGACGACTGTTTCTCTTTATGCTGATTCCCACGCTGGCGATATTTTTGTCGCAAAATCAGGCGTTCAGCGCCACTTCAAGTGTTGAATTCCAGCTAAAGGGGGTGCTGATATCCCCCTCGAGTCGCTCCGCGCTGGTCAACGGAGAGGTTGTCCGCGAAGGCGAGCGCGTCAGCGGCGTCGAGATCCTCGCCATCGAGGAAGCCGTGGTCCGCGTGCTGAGCGGTACCGAAGAATATGCTGTGCCGGTAGGGTCCGGCGCATGGCTCTTACCATCTGTTGAGCGCCCCGTGCGCTCGGTGCAGGCCGAGCGCAGTTCCGCGGCGCCGGTTCGAACGGTGCGTAGCGGCGACACGCTCTCCGCTATCGCCGAGGACTACGCCGGCGACGGCGCAAGTCTCTACCAGGTCATGGTCGCGCTGTTCAAAGCCAATCCACAGGCCTTCGATGGCAACATCAACCAGCTCCATGCCGGCGCGGAACTGCACATTCCCGAAACCCTGGAGATACAACGTCATAAATCCGAGGTCGCACTGGCCGAGGTTCTGCACCAGACAGAGACATGGAAGGCCGAACAGGTTCGTCCAGTCCGGGTGACCCGGTCACCGGCGCGGACAGAAGCTGTCCCGGTTGCTGTGGAAGAGACTCTCGAAGCGATTGAATATGGCCCGGTCCGCTTCGGCGAGACGCTGTCTGAAATCGCCGTCAGGGTTTCCGGCGAAAGTGTTTCGATGAACCAGATGATGACCGCATTGTTCCAAGCCAACCCGCACGCCTTCGGCGACAGCATTGACCTGTTGCACGAGGGTGCCGTCCTGCGTGTTCCGGGCGTCAACGAGTTGGACCAGACCGCAACGCTGGCCGCCAATAACTACAGCCGGTAGATCTTTTTCAGGGTCTTCGACTGGAACAGAAAGGCCGAACAAAACGTTACGGCCGCGACGCTGCCGAGGATGACGATCATGCGCGTAGCAGTCTCACCCAGCGATGCGCGCCACTGAGCCAGCGTGTACAGCGTGCGTAGCCATTCGACGGCAGCCAGGATAAGTGCGACCTGGACCAGCCGGGCAACCCAGGCCTGGCGAATGAATAGTAAGCCGATGAGTGCCAGCGATGCCGCGACACCGATGACATTGTCATAGCGCAGGAAATGCGCGCCGACGACAATCAGGCTGAGGACGATCGGAACGTAGAGTAGAACGGTCATGACCTCACCGCCCGGCGGTGGCAGATTCAGTATTCCGCAAGCAGAGCTGCGCCGCCGCCAGGTCCTGTAGCGCAACGCCCACCGATTTGAACAGCGTGATCTCATCCGCGTCTTTCCGCAGGCTCGCGTCCCCGGACGTCATGCGATACAGGTCGCCTGCAACCCTGTCGAATGAAAACACGCCAGCCTGGACCGCCTGTATCAGGTCGCCGGCTTCGTCTTTCGCGCCTTCCATTGTATCGACGTACACGCTATCGGCCTTCGCAATGAGTTCAACGTCGGATTCGCACATCGTTGGCTTGTAAGCACCAACCAGGTCGACATGCGTTCCAGGACCGACCCACTCGCCCCGCAACAACGGTGTCTCGACAGGCGTTGCGGAACTGATGATGTCGGCGCCTGCCGCACCGGTCTCGACGTCGGGCACGCAGATGCAACGCACGCCCGTGTCCCTGCTGGCCTGGTCGGCTGCCTCCTCTGCATTTGCCGCACTTCGACCCCAGACACGCACCTCTTCGATGGGCCGTGCCGAGCAGTGTGCCGCGGCAAGTTGCCGTGCCACTCGTCCCGTACCGATCACGAGCAGCGTTTTCGATTCCGGCCGTGACAAATACCGCGACGCCAACGCCGATGCTGCAGCCGTGCGCCTTGCCGTTAACGCCCCGGCATCCAGCAGGGCGCGCGGGGTGCCCGTCGATCCCGAAAACAGGACATAGACGCCGTGCAGCGTGGGCATGCCAAGCGTCGCGTTCGAGGGTGCGATCGTGGCCAGCTTGACGCCGAAGTCGCCCGCCTCGTTCCAGGCGGGCATGAGCAGCAAAGTAATGTCGTCGTGATCGCTACCAGGAATCGAGTGGTGGTGCCGGACGGGAGACACGCCGCCACCACGAAACGCATCGCGGATCGCATCGATCAGAGATGGCCACGGCGTGAGCGCCGTTACCCGCTCGTCGTCGAGAATGGTGAGATTCATCTGTCGGCGTAGACCGCCACCGCCTCACCCAGCACGTCCATATCCGGCTCGATACCGAGGCCCGGCTCGTCCGACGCGCTCATGTGGCCCGCGACGCGCTGTGGCGCGCCTGTTGCATTACGAACCGTAACGTAGCTGTTGAAGTCGGTAGCAGAAAATCGCAGATGTTCGGGCGTCGAGTGCGCCAGGTGAGCGATTGCCGCCGTGATGATATCGCCGCCCCAGCTGTCCTCGATGGTCATTGGCAGGTTCAGGGTTACGCACAGGTCGCGAATCTGGCGTGCCTTGGTCAACCCACCGACCTTGGAAATCTTCAGGTTGATGACGTCCATTGCGCCGTCGTTGTGGCCACGCATCAGTGCTTCGATGTCGGTGATGTTCTCATCGAGGATGAACGGCAGGGAGGTCTTGCGCCTGACCGTCAGGCAATGCTCGTAGGAGCGGCACGGCTGCTCGATGTAGACATCCCGTTCGCGAACTGCATTGGCGACCCGGATCGCGTCGTCAACGCGCCAACCTGTGTTCGCGTCGGCAACGAGAATCTCACCCTTTGTCAGTATGTCGGCTGCGGCGTGAATGCGTTCGATATCGTCTGCCGGGCGACCGCCGACCTTGAGCTGAAATTTCGTGTAACCATCCGCGCGATGCCCGGCAACATTTTCTGCCATCTCGTCGGCCGGGCGCTGACTGATCGCTCGATACAGCGCGACACTCTCACCGAACCTGCCGCCGAACAGATCACAAACCGATTTTCCGCAGACCTTGCCGAGCAGATCCCAGCACGCCATGTCGATCGCTGATTTGACATACGGGTGCCCGAGCAGCGCGCGGTCCATGACCTGGTTGATCGGTCCGATTGCGGTCGGGTCCTGGCCAATCAGGCTGGCAGACAGTTCACCAATCCCGGCTCGCGCACCCGGCCCGAAAGCCGGCAGGTAGAAAGGCCCGAGCGGACAGACTTCGCCGAATCCCGAACGGCCGTCGTCGGTCAGCAACTCGACGATAGTGCTGTCGAACACCTCGACATACTTGCCTTCCGACCACGAATAACGACCCTCGACCAGAGGCAGGTCTACCTGGTACACACGGATTGCGGATATTTTCATGCGTTCACCGAACGTGGTCGAAGCGGAGTGTGACCTGGGCCTGCAGCGGCTGTTCGCGGGTCTCGAAACGCCACCGGCGCACGGCGTTGGTGGCACTCTTCACAAAAACGTCGTCGGGCTCCGATTGCAATACTTCGATAGAACTGGTGCTCCCGTCGGCATTGATCGTGAAACCGACCTCGACGGATCCGCTGACTCCACGCAATGTCGCGAACCGCGGAAACTTGGGCGCAACGTATTTCCTGATACCGAGCTCCTGCAGTGATTGCCGGCGAGCCTCGGACTCAGCGTCTGCCGTTATGGTTTCCGGTTCCGGTTCCGGCTCTGCCAGGGCCGCGGGTTCTTCCGCGGACGCCTCCACCGGCAACTCAACGGCTTGCTCTTCCGCGACTTGCGGGCTCGGCAGGCCCTCCTCCGCCAGTATCGCGGGTTCATCCGCAGGCGTCTCCACAGACAACTCAGCAGGCTGCTCTTCCGCAATCTCCGGACTTGCGACATCCTCGGACTCGGCTGGCGCAGCGGGCGCTTCAAGTGACAGGCGCGCTGCTTCAACCTCGGGAGTCAGCACACCCAGCGCTTCGACGGCGTCGAGCAGTTCGCTTGCCTCTGCGAAACGCGCGTCCGCCGCGGCGAAAGCCGCGCGCGCCAGGAGCCGCTCACCCAGCCGCTCCATTGACGCGAGCAATCGGGGATCGTCACCGCTCTGACCGTACAATTCGAGGAGCAGCGCCTGGGCATTGTCTCCTTCCGTCGATAATAGTTGACCTGACGCGATGTACGCATCGGCCGCCGCGAGACTCGCGAGAAACTGCTCTCTTTGTCGACCCTGCTCGATCTGCTGAAGAATCAACTGAACCTCAGCGGGATCGATACTTCGATACTGTTCTGCCTCCGCCAGCCGCTCCGCCGCGAGATCGTAGCTGCCAGTTGCGACAGCCAGACGCGCGTCCGCCAATTCGCCGTTCGCTCTTGCGGCAAGCAACTGGTTAACGATTTCGATTGCCGGGTTCGCCGGGTCCGTCTCGGTGGCAACCGCCAGCGCGGCGTAGGCCTGGGCTGGATCATTCGCGTTCAGCGCGACCTGGGCCTGCTGCACGAAGTCATTGCTGATTGTCCTCAAACCTCGCTGCGCCTCGGCGTTGCCAGGCTCGAGCACGAGCACCTCGCGGAACAGGGCTCTCGCGCTTCTGCCATCGGGAGACACTAGCCGGCCCTCTTCGAGGGCCTGGGTCGCCACCACGACGAGCGCCTCGGGGACAGTGATGGCCGGCGTGTCGACGGTCGCAGGAGCCATCGCCTCCTCTTCGACGGTCTCAATATCGCCGCCGCGCTGCAGGAGCCAAAGTCCACCGACCACAATGACGAGAGCGGCGACGGCCAGACCAGCGCCACGCCCTGACAGCCTGCCTGCAGGCTTGTCGTCCCCGACGGCACCGGCACTCCGGGCAAGAAACTCTTCCACACTCCCCGGGCGGCCCGAGCGATCGTAGGCCAGTGACCTTTGCAGCATCCGCCATTCATTTTCGGGAAGCCCCGCGATCGGTTCCACCAACCTGTTCTGGTGCTTGGCAACGAGCGATAGTCTTCCGCCAAATGGGTGTTTCCCGCCCAACAGCCGATAGGCGATACAGGCTAAGGAAAACACGTCGTCCTCGAACACCGGCGTCAGCCCCGACAACACTTCAGGGCTTGCGTAGGGCTTCGTCACCCAATTGAGTCGATCGTCTTCCAGTACGTCCGAATTGCTCTCGTACCGCGCGACACCGAAATCCAGCAACTTGATTTCCCGGTCTTCGGTGATGAAGATATTCGACGGGTTGATATCCGCGTGTACGACATTCTTCTGATGCGCGTGTTGCACGCCAGCCGCGGCGCCTTCGATCAACGCCCAGGCGAAATCGGGATCAAGTCGCTTGCCGCTCGTGCGGCGCAACATCGCGTTGACCGACTCGCCTTCCAGCCACTCCATCACGAGGAAGAAGCGACCCTCGTGGTCGTCGAAATCGAAGATATTGATGATGTTCGGATGCGACAGGCTCTGTGCCTTGGCGGCCTCTCGCTCCAGCGACAGGCGGGCCTTTTCGTCGGATGCGATCGACGGCCGCATCATCTTGATCGCGACATGGATTTCGCCGGAACCTTCAGGACGACGACGTTGATCAACGGCTTTGTAAACGAGGCTCATGCCGCCGCTGTGTACGAGCTCGACAATCTCGAAGCGGTCTTTAAGGATGAATCCGGGGCCGAGTACATCGTCAGCGTCCGGATCGACATGCGACGCCAGCTGCATATCGGTGACGTACACATCGTTCGGCTCCGTGGCCGAGTTCTCACCGAACGCGGTTGCCAGCACATCGGAGATCTCGGTCGTTACGGCGTTCTCGAATTCACCGACCTGAGGGGATTCCTCCGGCGCGCGACCGGATTCCTGCCCAGGCTGATTTTGATTGCTCTTTTGCGCCACGGCTGACAGGTTCGTTGCGAAGCGACGGTACTGCCGGAGGCCCTTTCTTCTCTCGCCGCCGCCGACATATGCGTTTCGCAACTTGTCCTTTTTTTTCGACGTATAGTTCTTTTCGGTAATTATGCATGAGTGGGCCGGGTAAGAGAAATCCCGGCACAATTCGCGATCTGCTGCCGTCTTTCCCCCGCAGCGACTAGTGCGTAGACTTGCCGCCTTTCCTCGTATTTGTAGCGAACAGGCCCGTGTTGTCCCTCCAGCGTCATTTCAGTCGACAGACCATGGCCGAGCTCGTGCGTATCGCCCTGCCGATGGTGGTATCGCAGGGCACCTTCGCCGTAATGATCTTCACCGACCGCTACTTTATGTCACAGATCGATCCGGCCCACATGGCGGCGGCGCTGGGTGGTGGTGTCGCGTCCTTCTTCTCGTTTTGCTTCTTCGTTGGACTGTTTTCCTATGCCAACGCGTTGGCCGCACAGTACCTGGGTGCGGGCGAGCCCGAGAAATGTCCCAAGGTCGTCACGCAGGGCATGATCCTGACGGTGATGAGCGCCCCGTTCCTCACCCTGATCACGTTTCTCGTTGCAGGTATCTTCGCGGGCATGGGGCACGAGCCCGAGCAGGTCGAACTGGAGCGTACGTACTACCTGATCCTGATGTCCGGCGTGCTCGTGACGCTGGCCAAGGTCTGCATCTCGTCGTACTTCGCCGGCATCGGCCGGACTCACGTTGTCATGATCTGCGACGTATTCGGCCTCGTGATCAACGTGCCGCTCTGCTATGTCATGGTATTCGGGAAGCTGGGGTTCCCGGCCCTCGGGATCGTCGGTGCCGGCATTTCCACGGTTATCGCCACTTTGCTCGCGTTCCTGCTGTTTGTTGCGTTCTACTTTCGCAAGGAGCACAGGGAAAGATTTGCCGTGCGGCGATCGTTCTCGCTCGACCTGAAGATCCTGAAACGCTTCTGGCGGCTCGGTTTTCCTTCGGGGCTGGAACTGTTCCTGAACGTTGCAGCGTTCAACCTGTTCTTGCTCATGTTCCAGTCTTATGGCGTTGCCGAGGGCGCGGCGGCCGCCATCGTCTTCAACTGGGACATTCTGTCGTTCGTGCCGATGATCGGGCTCCATGTCGGTGTCATCAGTCTTATCGGCCGATTCGTCGGGGCACGTGACATGACGCGCGTTAACGAAGTCATGGCCGCCGCGTTCGCGCTTGCCCTCGCCTACGGCGCGCTACTCGCCACTATCTACATCACGTTTCGATTTCCGCTCGTCGACGTGTTTGCACCACCGAGCGGTGATTTTTCGGCCATCCGGGCACTGTCGGCTCACATGATGATCGGCCTGTCCAGCTATGTCATGGCCGACGCCGTGATACTCGTGTCCGGTGGTGTCCTGAGGGGCGCCGGCGACACGCGTTGGTTAATGATTGCTTCGGTGTCATTGCACTGGGCGATGCTCGTTGCCCAGTTCTTCATTATCCGGGTGTTCGGGTTCAGCCCCAAAGTCTCGTGGATCGCTTTTGTCATCATGATCCTGGCCATTGCCGTCGTTTACGCAATGCGCTTGAAGCATGGACGTTGGCGCGACCCGGAAGTCCTGGAAATGGTGATGGCCGAATAGCTGTAGAGCCGGCTACTCGCTATAACAGACCTTCCAGCCCATCGAGGTCATTAATCACGCGCCACGCACCGCCGGTCTTTTCGACCCTGCCCTGCCACTGCTCCAGGCGGCCGAGATATTCGCGGGGGTCGATATTGTCGGTCCTGAGCTTGGTGACGTTGAGGGCGATGACCTCGAATCCTTCGAGCGGCACGTCGATGTCGCGTATGTAGCCTTCCTGCAGGTCTTCCTTGAGGTCGGTGAACAGGAAGATCGTCTTGCGGCCCGTGCCCTTCTCGTTCAGGAACTCCACGGCCTGCAGCAACCCTCCGGTGATGTCCGTGTATGGCGCCGGATCTGCGTTATCGACGAAGTCGGCAACCTGCTGAGCGAACACGCGCTTCTGGCGGTTGACCGCGCTCGGCCTGTCATCGAATGAAGCCTTCGCGACGATGTCCTTTTCACTGAAGCTGCCCGTGTCGATTCGCGCAACGGCGAACGAGTCCGTCTCACCGAGCCTCGACAAGGTGTAGCGGATGATCTGCTCGGCCTTCTGCAGTTCCTCGGCGTAGGTGCCCGACGTGTCCAGCAACATGTAGACGCCGGTATTCTGCGGCACATTCTCGCTGGAGCAGGACACCAGCAATATGCATAGCGTTGTGATGATCGCGTTTCTCATTGTCCTGCCCTCCCGAGCAACGACTCGCCGTTGTCATCGGCATGTTGCGACATCCGCTCTTCGAACCACAGGGGTACGAACAGCGGCAGATCGTACACGTGCTTCAACAGCACCCCGAGATACAGGAACACGTTGCCGAGCACGCGCAGCAACACCGACAGCACCCGCATCAGCCAGATCGCGGCCAGGCCGACGACAGTGCGCAGCGAGTTCACGAACGTCTCGAGCGGAATGGCGACAAACACGAGCGCGAACGGCAGGATGAAACCCATGCCCATTTGCGCGGCCGTCGTAATCCACAAGTACTGCCCGGTCGCGGTCGTGCCTGTGTCGCCCCGGAGTAACGCGCTCGTGGCGAGTTCGTCGTGCAACAGCACTTCGCGCATGTACGCCAGGCCGGCTTCGACGCTCGCGAGCAGGAACAGGATCGAAAACGTGATCCAGATCATGCGTACCCGGGTCTTGTCGGGCAGCGCACCTATGACCGGGAACAGTCGCGTGATGCGTAGCGATTCCATGAGGAACAGGCCCATCGAGATCTCCACCATGATGATGACGAGCGCTGCGATGTCGGCCGTGCGAAAGCCGCCGATCAGGCTCGTGCCGCCAACCATCTCGGCCATCGGCCGGGCAATCAGCGAGAAGTTGATCGTTGCGCCGCCAATTGCGATCAGCAATACGAATGCCGAAACGAAAAAATTGACCAGCGAAGACGATGACAACGTCGCGCCAGCGCGGTCGTGGCTCCTGACGATGTCCTCGTAGTCCTGCATGTGGCGATCGATCGTGACCGAGCGGCCCAGCAGGCTGTCGACGCTCTTGCCGACGGCCGCAAGCTTCTGCTGGATGTGCCGCCATTCCGGCCGCATGTGCCGGAGTAGTTTGTGGCGCTTCGCGCTGGCCTCGTGATACGCGGCCATTGCTTCCTTGTGGGCCTTGACGAGCGACTTGTGGATATCGGAAAGGATGTTGCCGATATGTGCACGGCCTGCTTTCTCGTCCATCTCGGCGACGGCCTCGACGGCCTTGACCCAGCCGGGCGGATCGGGAGGTACGTCGACGGCCTCCTGGTGGTCCTTTTCGATGCGGCTGATCGACTCGCTTAAAGAGCGATGCAATGAAGAGTAGTTCGCCAGGTCCTTACGCACCGTCTCATTGATGCGATCGAATTCGCGTTCGATGATGCGTTCTTTCGCCTCGCGACCGTGCGCGAGCAGCACCTCGCGGTTGCGTGCCGCAAGCATCTTTTCGGAGCGCGCAACGGCCTTCGAGGAAATGCGAAACGCGCGGTGCAGCCCTTCGGCTGCCGCCTCGATGGTCTGGTGTGCCGTCCGGCGAATCAAATACAGCGCCGCCACGACCAGGATGATCCATAGCAAGGCGGAAATAACCGGAGATGGCGTAATGCCAAGTAGGAAGTCCATGATGGTAACCCCGCTGTCCTAGTAGTCCCGTAGACCGGTGGTTTTGCGAAGCGCCCTTTCGGACGCCGTGCCCTTTTCATCTGTGGCCGAGCGTTTCACAGGGCAACGGGGGAGTCAACGCGGACCTGACATAAGCAGGGATTGCTCACGACCCAGGCTCGCAGCATAGACAGCCGGCAACAGCACGAGATCGGCCAGCATCGCCGCCAGTATGGTTACGGCAGCGACGAGCCCCATATCGCGAATAGCGAACAGGTCGTTGGCCATCATGCTCAGGAAGCCGCCGCTCAGGGCGATCGTCGTGAACAACACGGCTCGGCCTGTGCCCCGCAGGCCCTGGGTCAACGCATTGTCGACATCATCGTTTGCCTCGAGCGCGGACCGCAGGCGCAGGATGATATGCAGGGTGTTGTCGACGACGATGCCAAGCGCCAGCGCAAGCACAACAGCCGTCCCGATACGCAGCGTCATACCGGTCAGCGCCATGAAGGCGAGCGGTACGAGTAAGGGCAAGGCGTTGGCAAATGCCGCAGCAATGAACAGGCGCGCATCGCGCAGGGCAAACCACATGAACGGTGCGACTATGAGTAATGCAGTTGCGAAACTCAGCAGCATGTCGGACAGCAGCAATCGCATGCCGTGCTGCGCGAGCCACCATTGGCCCACGACCTCGACTTCGTAGTCCTCACCCCAGGCCTGTGCGGCAATCCGGTCAATGTCGTCGCGATACGCGGCGGCATGTTCCGTACCAATGTCGCCGAGGCGCAGGATAACCGCGAGGCGCGTATTGTCGGCGTTGATCAGTTCCCTCGTGAGTCGCGATGTCACGGGTGTCGTTCGCAGTTCGGCCAGGAGCCTGGCTTTTTCGCTCGACTCGACGCGCGCCGGAAGAAGGTCAGTGACCGACCAGACATGATGCGTATCCGGCAGCTCGCGAACGGCCCGGACAAAGCGATTGAGTTTCTGTGTGGCGACGACATCGATCATGCTGCCGCCGTCGATTCGCCGGATGCTGATCTCGGGGCCGAGGAAGCCACCGAATTCCTCCTCGAGAATCTTCTGCGACACAGTGACCGGGTGGGTGGTCGGCAGTTCTTCGTTGAACTTCTGGTCGACATGCAACGCGGGGATCAACATGGCACAGATGATCGTCAGCACCAATCCGCCCGTCACGACCCGACCGGCATTCGACATGGAATACCGGATCGTGCTGCCTACGAACGCATCGGCTAGCTCGTTTACGCGCCGTGGGCGACGCTCCGAACGGGACGCGAAGCGCCGCAGTAGAGGGGGCAACAAGCACTGGTTCGCCAACCATGCAGCGAGAATGCCAATCGCCACCGATAGCCCGAATCCTCCCACCACGTCGAGCCTCGCGACCATCAGTGCCGCAAACCCGGCCATCGTCGTCACGGTAGTAAACAGGCATGCCCTGGCCGTGATGGCGTGCATCTTCCCGGTTGCCTGCGCCGGGCTCGCACCCGCTCGCCTCGCGTCCAGCCAGGCGTTGATCATGTGCACAGCATCCGCGACACCTATGACCAGCACGACCACCGGGACCGCCGTGTTGATCAGGGTTACGGACTGGTCGAGCCAGCCCATGATCCCGAGCGTCGCCGGGATCGCCAACGAAACCGGGGCCAGGCAGACCATGACGAGCGGCAGGCTGCCGAGCGTCCAGTACAGCAACACGAAGAGCAAACCGCTCGTTATCGCCGTGGCCACGAGCTGGTCCCTGAGCACCTGGCGCTCATAGGCAAGTTCCACGTACGAAACACCGCTGAAGTGCAGCTCGACTCCCGGAGGCGCCGCGTCACGCAGCGTTGACTCGAAGACCTGTATCGTCGTGCGCCGGCCGTCCAGGTCATCGAGGGGGCGATCCAGCCTTCCGGACAGTATGAGTTTGTCGCCATCCGCTGAGACCAGCCAGCTGACAAAGCGGGTCCCGTCAAGCAACTCGTCATACTGCAACTCGAGCTCTTCCGCCTCGACCGGGTCGAGAAGGTACTCGGGAATCGGCCGGACGAATGAAAGCCGGCTGTCGAACCATTGCGGCACCTGGATCGATGTCAGGCTGAGCACATCCGTGACACCGTCGACATCGGTTGCCGCATCCGACAGCCGCGCAAGCGTGCGAACGAATTCGGGCACTGACAGGTCACGGTTCTCGAGTACGACCGTCACCCATGCGCCCGAAGACTGGCCGAAAACCTGCTCGAATTCTTCGGTCGGCGCCGCAATCCCGGCGCCGCTCGCGAACAGGGGTCGGAACGACAGATCGAGCTGGAGCCGCAGAAGACCGCTGCCCGCGATCAGTACCAGTAATGCGAAGACACCGAGCCAGGCGGCTGCATGACGCTCGGCGACATCCTGGATACGCAGGTATGTGTCCTCGAACGTCGACATGTCAGGCTGTGCAGACCTCGGGGATCCGGCTGACGACGAGATCGAGCAGTTCACCGACCGTATTGACGTCGGCGAGGTCGGCTTGCTGGAAGCGAACGGCAAATTCCTCCTGCAACTCGATAACCATCTCGACGAGCAGGAACGAGCTGTTGACGAGATCGGTGAGCAGCGCGGAATCTTCGACCTTGCTTGGGGATTGGCCCAGGGTATCGGCCATGGTCTTGCGGACCTGTTCTCGGGTCTTCATAGCAACTCCTCTACTTGACGGCCAGGCGCAAATCGCCAAGCCGCTCCTTGTGTTCGAGCGCAGCGTTTCGGTAAACCTCGCGATCGGCGAGCGTGAACCGATGCAGTGTGTCGCGGATATTGTCGGCACCGTATTCGTCGTGCATTTCCTGCAGCGCATTACGTATCCATTCGATGTGCCACTTCTCGTCTTCCATGATCGTTTCGATCGTGCGATGCACGACGTCGGGAACGCCGGGTGACCGGGTATGCAGCGCATACTGGCCGACGACCCGCTTCTCGAAGACCTGCGTGATGGCGAGGATCTCCATGAGGTTCGTCGGCATGCCCGCGGCAGCGAGGTACTGGTTCTGGTAAGCGGTCGGCAGCTTGAGTGGTTCAACGCCGAGTTGTTCCAGGCAGTCGGTCCAGTAACGCGCATGGTTGGCCTCGTCGGCAAAATGGCGCGTCATGTCTTGCTGAATCGACGACGGGCGCAGCGAGCGTGCCAGTTCGCCGAAGAACAGCGCGCCGCTGATTTCCGAGGTGCGGTAAAAACTCAGTATCCAGTGCAGGTTGTCGTCGATCTTCATGCTTGTACTCCTGCGATGCTCAGGTAACCACGCCGATACGCGTCACAGTGCACGCGAATACGCAGCCCGCGGTTCGAGCGCACGTTCACGACGCCGCGCGCAGCGGGGTCGCTGATAGAAAAGTCACCGAGCAGCATTCGTTGGTTCCCGGGATGGGTCTTGAACGCGGCCTCCTTGATCGTCCACAGCCGGATGAGCTGCCGTGCCGCAGACGCGTCGCCCAGCCCGGCAAGCCAGGCCTGCTCCGTGTCGTCGAGAAACCAGCGCGCCATTCGGGAGTTCACGTCGCGCAGAACCTCGTAGTCGATACCGATGCGGGCTGTTCCAGTACAAGTGCCCGCGGCCAGGGCGATGCCGCCTGCATGGGTCAGCGACCATTGTGGTGCCGGAAACTCGATGGCCGCGGTATCGGCGCTCCGGGCCTGGCGGCGAAGCAGCGCCTTGAGGGCTGCGCGACCCGTCAGCCAGTCTTGCCGGCGCTGCGGGTAACGAAAGGCGTCGAGCCTCGCGTGCTCGCCGGCGCTCAGGCCGTACCGTGAGGCCGGTGACTCACTGCAGCTCAGCTGTACTGCCATATCGAGCCGCTCCGACGCCTGTTGTTCGAATTCTGTCAGGCGCATCGACGTGCCTCCTCTGGATGGCGGTGGCCCCAGCGCTTCGCTACGAGCTGCTCGCAGACACGATCGACGAGCGTGGGCGTGTCGAGTTCGGGCATCGCACCAGCCGCGGCGCTGTTGTCGACACGCTTGTCGCTGAATAGCTGTGGTGCGAATGGTTTCACGCTCGACAACGCCTGGGCCATCGTGCCTCCGAACTGCTCGACACTGCTCGTGAGCACATCGAACGCTGCCTGGTCGCAGAAACGTGGTTTGAGGATGCCGTGCCTGGCGAAGGTCGGGTTGCGCATGAACGCGGCGTAAGCCCGGTCGCAGAACTCGCCGAGTTGCAGCGCGTTGTCGGCATTGTCTGAAATATTGAAGTACGCGTGATCAGCCCCCGCCTGCATGAGACGGCCGATCGCGTTCACCGCGACGCCTGTCGTAGTGGTGTAGATGCGGGTATCGGGCACACCCGGGAGTATCGACAGCAGCCCGTAGTAGAAGAGGCGTAGCGTGTTGTGAATGACGTTTTGCTGCCGCACCGAGCCATTGCTGTCGTCGGACAGCAGCGTGGCAATCCTGTGAACTTGCCATGGCAGGTCCTTGCGCGCTTGCAACATCGCCTCCGACTGCCACTTCGACCATTCATACCGGTTCGCGAAGTGCTCGGGCTTCGGAAAGGGTTCTTCCGCAAGCGTTCCATCGCGCAGCCCGGCCGCGTACAGCGAACTAAGGAATACGAAGCGATCGAGCCGGGGGCAGCTCGCCGCAAACTCAACGAGCCTGGCCGTGCCCTCGACGTTGACATCGCGCGCGCGCTCCAGGGACACGCCAAAATCGGTAACGGCTGCACAATGCACGATCGAACGGAGACCGGCCCCGCTGATATCCTCGAATGGTTTGCCACAGCGCAAGTCACTCCCGACGACCCGGCAGCGCGCGTTCGTGGCCAGGCGGCCGAGCGCCACGCGCTTGCAATCGACTTGTGCGCGATCACTGGCGCGCACGTACAACAGCAGCTCGTCGTCGGTGTTGTCGAGGAACCAGTGGGCCAGTGAGCGGCCGAGATGACCGTCGGCACCCGTGATCATTGTGATGCTCATCGCGACGCCTCCGGGCATGGCCAGCGAGCAGCGTCGTGACCGTGAACCTCTGTCATAGCATGCAGCCAGCGTTCGATACCAAACGCGACGCACGCCGATTCGGCATGCGCATCGCCATAGCGAATGTCGTAGCTCTCGCCGAAGAACCGGCGATGTCGGTTGATCGACGCAATTGCGAGTCCGTTCGGCGTACACAGTTCCTGCTTGGACGGCTCAACAAGCTGCGCCAGCGCCTTCGGGTCTCCCAGCGGGTCATAGAAAGGATCGGTCGCAGCCTGCCAGCTCGCCGTAATGCCCAGGTGATCCTGCAATCGCGCGATCTCTTCACGCCAGGCCCGAATATGCGCGTCGATCGCGGCAGCGTCGCCGATACAGACGATCTCGCGCATGTCGAAACTCCACTGGCGCTGCAGTGGCTCGTAGTGATCCTCACGACGGAAGCACTGGCAGCGCGTCGTCAGGTGCAACGGCGCGGCAATGCGGCTGCCGGCAAACATCGGGTAGAAGTGATAACAGGCTGCCGGTGTCAACAGATGACGAAAACTCTCGAAGTGCTCCTCGCAGGCGGGAAGCTCGCTGGCCATGGCGGAGTCGTCTGCCAGCGCCTGCAACGCGTCCTGTCGCCCCGTGGTCACGAAGCTCGCGAGGTGCGGGAATGAGTGCAGGTACCCGATCGGCGCCAGCGACTCTGCCGCTATCAGGCTCGGGAAACTGTACTCCGCGCTACCGAGTTGTACCGCGCGCCCGGCGAGGAACGCGTCGAAATGCAGTGACCACTCGAGCAACTCGCCGCTGAGTGTTACGCAGCCATGCTTGCTCCAGTGCACGTCGGCCCGGGTCATGTCCGGCGCAGCATTCACGAGAGCGCCTCCCCGTCGATGAATACACGCGCGATCGTACGGATGTCACGGAAACTCCCCGGAACGAGCTGTGCACGGCTGATCGGCAGGCCGCTCGCATGTTCGAGATGCAGCAGCAGGTCCAGCACTTCGAAGGACTTGATGACGCGCTGCTCAAGCAGCGGTGTATCGGCACTGATGCCCGCAACGTCGAGATCCGGCCTGATCGCAGCGAGGCAGACACGTACCTGTTCGATAGCAGCAGTCATTGCGCGGCCTCCAGCAGGTCCAGCTTGCGTAGCCAGCACAGGCGACGCCGCCCTACCCGCTCGCGATGGTCCCGCGCCGGCGCCGCATCGCTGTGCGCGCGCCAGGCGTCGAAAGGCGCGACGATACCGGCGTCCCGATATACATCCGGGTTGTAGTACTGCTTCCAGACAAGTTGCAGGTAGTCGGACACGTGCTCGCGCAGCGCGTCGCGACGGTCACTGTCCCAGTCTTCGATATGCTGCCCGAGGCAGTGCTCGAGAAATCGCCGGCCGAAGCTCAGATGGCGCAGCTCCTCGACGTGATGAATCCGGTTGATCTCGCGCACGACCGGCGCCAGGCGAAGGTCGCTGGCCATGATGCGGTTGTAGTGATCGACGACTTCCTCGAACACGTTAATGCGGGCGAACAGCAGGAAGGTATCGATCTCGTCGTCGCCGCTCGGGCTGCCGTGCACGCTGCGATCCGGATAGACCTTGCGGGCGTAGCGTTCGCAGAAAGCCGAGAAATACAGCATGTGACGGGCTTCTTCATCCACGAAGTGCGTCAGGTAACGTGACAATTCGACGTTGTCGTCCTCGTAGAGTCGCTTCGAGATCTCACTGATCAGGAAGCGCTCGCCGTGGATGTTGAGGCTGAAGAAATTGACGGCCTCGAAAAAACTGAGCCGCTGCCGCGCCGATTCGTCGAGCGATTCCCACACTTCGGTCCCGTAGAGCGATATCAGCTCGGGCGTGAAGTACCAGGCGTTGCGCTCGACGCTCGCGGGCCAGTGAAAGTCACGGGGATCGATGAATTGCTCTTCCGAGGTTTCCGAGAGTTCGCGAAGAAAACGCTTGAAGTCGATGGGGTTCATAGGGCCTCCAGGAGGACGCACTGCCAGTTGCTGCCGAAGCCGGCCATGAAAGTGAGCACTTTGTCGCCCGGGCGAAGTTCGCCGGAGTCCTGCAATGCGTCGAGATTGATGACGTTGTCGGCACTGATCACGTGGCCGGCGGTCGCAATCGACGGGAACCAGGCCTGCTCGTCGCGGACAGCGAGCAGCTTGCTCAGTATCTGCCACGCCTTGCGATTGGTGTTCTGCGGTACCACCCAGCGGATGTCTTGTATCGCCAGGGCGTTACGAGTCAACAGCTCCTCGACCAGTAGGCAGGTGTAGTTGAAGTAGCTGCCCACGGTCTCGTCGTCGGAGGCGCCGACCATTGCACCGTTGGTGATGTGATGCACGTCGAGCAACCTGAAGCCCTGTTCGCGCCTGGAGACGAGGCAGGCTGCGGCGCCGTCGGAGATCAGGTTGTAGGCCTGTTCGTAGCGCGCGTGCTCGGGAAAACGGTCAGCCGTGATACACAGCACGTTCTCGAAGTCCGGCTCGGCGATTGTAAGGCTGCGCGCGATTCGCATCGCGCCGAGCATGCCCGTGCACGCCTGTTGGTTCAGGCCGATAACGATGGCGTTCCGTATATCGCAGTCGGCTTGCAGGTCGCTCGCCGGGAAGCGCATGAGGTGCTTCACGTCGCGGCTCCTGCTGAACGCAGTATCGTCTTCGACGTTGCCGTTCTGCGGCAGACAGGTGCTGTAGACGATTGCATCCACGCACGACGGTTCGATACCACTCGCGTTGAAGGCCGCCCGCGCCAGGTCGTAGCTCGACTCGCCGTTGACGCAGATGTGGTGCTTCTCAAAGCCGGCGTCACGCAGGGCTGCAGCCGGCGAGACCAGCTGTCCCGCCGCGAACGCCTCCTCGACGGTTTGCTGTTTTCCGCCGAGCGCGCTTGCCAGGTGGCTAACGAAGGCGTCCATCACATCAACCTCGGAAAGAACCGGCCACTGGCTCGCATGTAGCGGCGATATTGCCCACCGAACTCGGAATTCCCGAGGCGCTGTTCCTCGCGGGCAGCCGTTATCGACAACGCGACAAAACCGTACGCGAAACAACCGAACATCAGCGCATGTGGGAAGGCGAGGACGCCGGCCAGGAAGGCAAGCAGGAAACTCGAGTAGAAAGGGTGGCGGATGTGCCGGTACGGTCCCCAGGTGACGAGCTCGACCGGTGCATCATTATCCTGGTGCCAGAGCGCGAGTGGCACGCGATGTGAAACGACCGTCATCGCGATAAGCCCGATCGACGTCGCGCTCAGTAAAGTTGCGAAGCCTTGCAGCAGCGTTGTCCCGGCGACACTGAGGTCATCGGTCAGCGGCAGGATGCCCACGTAGCCGAGCACCAGGGCGAACGGCGCAACAAAGAACGGCGCACCCGTCGCGATCCAGCGCAGGTTGAATGCGCCGTCACGCCGGAAAAAGAGCACCGGCAGCAGCCCGACGAGGGCGAAGTTGAAAACAATGAGTACCAACAGGGAAAGCGAAGTCATTTCAGATCGCCTCCGCCGCTACCCATCGGCAAACTTCAGGGCGCTTTACCTTGCGTGTCGAGGTGCGCGGCAGTGGTTCGCTGCGCACGCAAACGCGTGTCGGGCGTTCGAATGGCGGGAAACGCAGCGCCTGCTCACGAATCAGGTCGTCGACGAGTTCCTGAACATCGCGTTTGTGCGTCGCGCAGTATCGAATCGCCGCCTCATTGGCGACGGCGATCGCGCAGACCTCCTCGGTACCACGCGTAAGTCCGCGGTTGCCGGCGACGCCGACAACGCACCCCTCTTCTATGAACGGATGCTCGAACAGCACCGCCTCGAGCTCCTCGGGCTGAACTTTCTTGCCGTTAGCGAGCACGATGGTGTTCTTCTGGCGACCCGACACATGCAAGAAGCCGCGGTGATCGAAGTACCCAATGTCGCCCGTGTGCAACCAGCCATCTTCATCAATGACCTTCGCGGTCAACTCGGGCTTGCCGAAGTAGCCGCGCATGACCTGCGGGCCACGCGTGAGAATCTCGCCGTCATTCGCGATTCGGACCTCGACGCCCGGCAGCGGCTTGCCAACCGAGCCTGCGCGGTGTGAAACCGGGCCGTTGGTTGTGATCACCGGGCTCGTCTCGGCCAGGCCGTAGCCCTCGTATACCGGCATGCCCACGCTTTCGAAGAAACGCCGGGTTGCCGGGTCCAATGGCGCGCCACCGCAGACGAAATACTCCAGCCTGCCGCCGAAGCGCTGCCGCAGTGCGCGGAACAGGAAACGACGTATCGCGAGCGGTGACAGCCGGGCGATGCTGCGTGCCATGCAGAACAGCACTCGCTGCGTTCGCGACTGCTTGCCCACTTCGCGGCGGATCGCGTCGGCGAGAAGTTTCAGGAACAACGGCACCGTTGTCATGCAGGTAGGCTTTTGCCAGCGCATCGCACCGACGATGTCCTGCGGCAGCAGGCTGTTGCAGTAGCAGATCGAGCCGCCGCCGTAGAGCACGCCGAGAAAGCCGGCGGTAAGCTCGAACAGGTGGCTCAGCGGCAGTATGGATACAGTCGAGAATCGTGAGTCGTTAAGCATCACCCCACGAAACGCCTGGATCTCGAACAACAGGTTGCTGAATGTGGTGGCAACTCCCTTGGAATGCCCCATCGTGCCAGAGGTATAGGTGATGACGGCAACGTCGTCCGGCGCTCGCTCGAAATAGGGGCAGGTCGCCTGTGCCGAGATTCGATCGATGGATTCGTAGCGCGTGTTTTCGGCCTGCGGCTCGATACTGAACACGAGCAGGTCCTTGCGGCCGGCAACCAGTGCTCCTGCAAGGTCTTCAACCGAGTGCGAGACGAGCAGGTAACGCGGCGCCGCATCATCCAGGATTTCGCTTAGCTCGCGTTCGCTGGCCCGGGTATCGAGAGGCACGATGACGGCGCCGGCCCGGATGGCGGCGAAGAATACGACACCCCACCGCGGTCGGGCTTCTGACAGCAGCGCAATCCGATCGCCGGGTTCGAGGCCGAGGTCCATAAAGCCCGTTGCCAACCGGCCCGCGGATGCGTCGAGCTCAGCATAAGTGTATTGCTCGGCAGTACCGCCACCGTGCATTGACAACGCCGGCTTGGGCCCAAAAAGACGAGCCTTGTCCTGTATCAGCTGGGTAATGCTCTCGCTTTTCATCGTTGCGCTCCCGTTGCTTTATGCAGCCAAGAATGTGTTGAGGCTGATTGTTCGAGAGCGGCCGCGAAAAGGCCTAATGACACGCTGATACTTTCCTGACGATTAGCTGATGAAGTAGTAACCCCTTGATATCTATGCCCTGGCTCCTGGCCGCACACCAGTAAGCGGTCCTGCTTTCTTGCTATCCTTGGCACCCACTCCGGATCTCGAGCGAAACCTATGGCTGCTGTCGAATCACAGATGCTTCCTCTTGGCACACAGGCGCCGGCGTTCACGCTGCCGGACCCGGACGGAACTCTTCATTCGTTGCGCGACGATGCCCGGGCGACGCTCATCATGTTCATCTGCAATCATTGCCCGTTCGTCAAGCACGTGGCCGACGAGCTTGCCCGCATCGGCGACGATTACCAGGCGAAGAACGTGGCCGTGTTTGCAATCAACAGTAACGACATCGAGAACTACCCGGCCGACGGGCCCGGGAAGATGAAGGAAGAGGCGGCTCTGCGCGGGTACAGGTTTCCCTACTTGCTGGATGCCGACCAGGGCGTCGCGAAAGCCTATACGGCTGCCTGTACCCCTGATTTCTACCTTTTCGACGCTGGGCAGAAGCTGGCCTATCGCGGCCAGCTGGACGATAGTCGGCCGTCAAACGGCCTGCCCGTCGATGGCCGCGATCTGCGCGCCGCACTCGACGCCGTACTTGCGTCCGAGAGGCCGGCGACCGATCAGAAGCCGAGTATTGGCTGTAACATCAAGTGGATCGCCGGAAACGAACCCGACTATTTCTGACAACTGTCGGGATTCGCGTCGGAATCCATTCAGTCGGCCTCACTCGAAGGCGACCCCCACCGCAGTGTGACAACCCTGGCACTGGACGCCGATTTGCTGCGCCGCTGCTCTTGCGGTATCAATATCTTCGGCTGCTTCGACGGCGCGGGCTGCCTCGCGCATGCCATCCACGAAAGGCTGCAGTTCTTCTGGCAGGCCTTCCACCACATCGTGTCGCGACAGCCAGTAAGCTGACGTCATGGCTCGCTCGAGGTTACCGTCGTCGAGGGCAAAATTGAGATCGTCGAGCTGCTCGGCGTGTGCGTGCATGTGGTCCAGAAGATCGGCATCCCGCCACTCCTCGATTGTCGCAAAGGTCGTGTCGGGTGCATCTGCGGGCGCTTTTTCGACCGCCGGCGCTTCGGTCACCGCCGCCTCGGGCGGTTCCGCTTCGCTTTCTTGCTGGGGCGCGGCCTGTTCTTTTTCAGCGCAACCGACGATGCCGGCCGCGAAACCGATGAGCAATAGAATGTGCAATTTCATAGCGACTCCCAGGCTTGTTACTGGCATGACCGGTTCAGACGGTCGGTTGCCAACCTCTTTATATCAGACAGGTACCGAATGTAACTGTCAATTGTGGATTGTCCACTCGGGGGAGGGCGTACGCCACTCTCCCCGTGGGCCGGCCAACAAAAGACAGAAGGGTCGAATCAGTCGCGCAATTTGTCGCGCAGCTTGTCCCCCAGGTCTTCCTTGAGGTCTTCGGTCTTCTCCTCGACGGCCTCTCGCGCCAGAGCTCCGGCGACCTTCCCGATTGATCCACGAATCTTTGACAGGAGCTGCTTCACGATCTGGGAAGCTATCTCGTCCGAGGTTCCTTCGATGTTGGTGAATACCATCTTGTCGATGTCGATGTCGATCGGCTCATCGCGCTGATCACTGGTCATCGTCGCTCGTGCCGCCTCGACTTCGATGCGGTCTATTTTCAGCGTTATGGGATCCGCCGTCTCCGATGCTTCGGGTGCCTCTGTGGGTTCGCCACTACTCATGCCGGCCAGCAGCGCCTCGAAATTGTTCGATGACCCTTTCATTTCAACGTTGACTTCCGGGGCGGCGGCACGAATGAGCTTAACGTCGCGGGACTTGTAATCGAAAGCGACGGTCAATTCGCCGAAACTCAACGCGTCGGACCGGCTGTAGCCTTCCGGATTATCGACCTTGAGGTTGCGAATCGTGCCCCTACCCTCGGCAATATCAAGTTCGACCGAGCCGACCGAGACGTCCGCACCAAGCGCCTGGGTGCCGTATTTCTCGATCGCGGATTTGACGATCGAGTCCAGGTTGGAGCCCACAAAAACAAAGGCTACCACCACCAGCAGAAGGACGATTCCGAGACCGATTAATGGCTTTTTCAGCGCTTCAGGCATTGTTTTTTTCCTTATCAGGCTGTAATGGGCCGTAACCGTATCACGCCCGTGAGTCGTGCTGTCAAACAGGACGATTGTCGCGAGTTTTCGACTTGACGATTGAAAGCTGGAACCCATCAGGGTCACTGTCCGCGGTGCCGAATTACATCTCTCGGTCAGCAGTGCCCGTCTGAAGCAGGCACTGAACTAATCGGTCTGTGCGAGGCCGCTAGGAACTCCGCGACCGATGCGCCATGTGAACTGCCAGGGCACATGCCGCGCCGCACGCCGCTCCTACTGAGAGCCCGACAAGCGCTGCGGGTTGGCTGAGCAAAAGCGTCGCCACGGATCCGAAGATTGCGCAATCCAGCATTCCATGCCCATTAGTTGCCGCGTAGGCCGTACTCATCGCGAACAGAGTCGCTATCCCGGCAATCACTCCGATAACCGCACCCCAAAACGTATAGTGCGCGCCCGTAGGGCTTGCGCGCGGGGGAGCGACAACAGACCGTTGTTGAGAGATAGTCTTCATCATTACCTGCCTCCAGTTCGGTCGGGATAATCCAATACCCCTCTGGAGAAGAGGTAGCCATGCCGAGGAAATGCGCGCCTGCACTCTTCGCCACTCTTGCTACTTGCGGCCTGGCGGGCGGGGCAGGATATTGGATCAGTGCAAGCTGGCCTATGTCGGATCGCCGCGGCAGCGACGCCTGATACTTGCCCACGCCGCGTGGTTCCACCGCGCAATGAAGCCCGACATGCGTGCTGTTAGCCAGAAAAACTTTTTGCAAGGACCTTCCTCTCTATATCTCAGAGCCTTCAAGGGCCACTCACCAATAATGCCGCCAGCTCGATAGCTTGACAATTCGGTCTTGTACCTAGAAAAAAACTCCGTAGCGACGTTCTTCTCGTATTGTCAGTACGATACCTGATTGACTGTTTTCACTTGCCGGCGTTAGTTTCGGGGTTGTCAGCAATTACCAGGCATTGTCTTGCGCACGCGCGAGCGCTCATCCTTTCCTCGGCTCCTCAACGGTAGTCACGGGAAGGGCGGGCTCTTCGCATTTGCCGCGATTCTTTTGTTGGCGGCGAGCCCCGCGGCAGCGCAGGACGACTCGCGATGCCTCCGGTGCCACTCCAAACCGGACCTCACGGGCGACCGCGGGGGCGAAGAAATATCCGTCTTCGTGGCCGAAGACGCCGGCGCATCGTCCGTTCACTCCGGCGTAGCCTGCATCGACTGCCACGCGGACCTGGCTGGCAGCAAGCGCCGACGGCACGCGGAAGACCTCGAACTTGTCGATTGCGGCGCCTGCCACGAACCGGAGGCACGTGCGCATAGCAGCAGCCTCCACGGCGCAGCCGCCGCGCGCGGCGATCCCATGGCACCCAGCTGCGCCGACTGTCACGGCAAGCATGACGTCCTTTCGGCCTCAGACCATGACGCGCCGACGGCGATAATGAACGTGCCGCTACTGTGCGGCAACTGTCACCAGGAAGGGTCGCCCGTATCCCGGACTCACCAAATCTCGCAGGACCGCATCCTCGAGAATTACTCGATGAGCATTCACGGCGAAGGATTGTTCCGTCAGGGCCTTACGGTCACAGCCGTCTGTACTTCCTGCCACACGGCCCATGAGATCCTTCCGCACACCGATGAGCGCTCGAGTATTCATGCGAACAACGTGGCAGAGACCTGCGCCGCGTGCCACGGGCAGATCGAACGCGTGCACCGCAAGGTCATCGAGGGTCAATTGTGGATCGAAGAGCCGAGCAAAATCCCGGCCTGTGTCGACTGCCACGCTCCCCACAAGATTCGCCGCGTCTTCTACCCTGACGGCCTGGCAAACAAGGACTGCCTGACCTGCCACGGCCAGACGGATCTTTCGATGACGCGCAGCGGCGAGTCCGTTAGCCTGTACATCGACGAGATGATTTTCAGCAGCTCGGCACACGCTGGCACTGCCTGCGCCCAATGCCACACGGACGTCACCGTGGCAATGGAACGTGCCTGCGCGACGGTGCGATCACCCGTCGATTGCGGCATCTGCCATGCAGAGCAGGTCACCAATTACCAGGGCAGTACGCACGGTACGCTGCACGCCGAGCGGGACCCGGACGCGCCGTCGTGCCAGGACTGTCACGCGAAACACGCCACGCTCAGCAGTGTTGAGCCCACATCTCCCACCTACCCTCGCAACGTTCCG
>Ga0209567_10000216_pt1 | contig 30650 bp, 28 predicted proteins | sample COG_12_FD_184756 | JGI IMG/M metagenome (GOLD analysis project Ga0209567, IMG submission 184756) | Pelagic marine sediment microbial communities from the LTER site Helgoland, North Sea, for post-phytoplankton bloom and carbon turnover... | ecosystem: Environmental > Aquatic > Marine > Neritic... | reverse complement strand
GGGGTCATAAACGGTTAGAGTTTTCATTTACTGGTTCCTTAAAGGTTTAAAATTTTATTGTTTGCGCTCAGGCGATACCCAGCAAGCAGACTCCTCGTTCGAAGCCGCTGCATCGCTGCCCAGAATCAGTTCCAGGAAATCACTAAAAGGGCGTAACCGCGCGAGATTAAGCGAATAACAAACCCGTGGACGGGTAATTTCGCCGATGATAATGCCGCTGGCTTTAAGAATGCGCAAATGCTCTGAAACTGTAGACTGGGCCAGACCAACGACATCGACAATATCGCCGCCGATGCAGGTTTTCTTACTCAACAGCAAACGGATGATTTGAATGCGCGCCGGATGCGACAGCGCTTTGGCAATCAATGCAAAATCTTCGTCTGCCATGTTGTTTTCAACAGGCTGGTCTTTGGTCGTTGGAGCCACTTGAGTAGGAGCACGCATAATAATTATTGCTAACTATATCGTTAATCGTCGATATACTATATAGATGTGCGATATGCTCCGCAAGCGGAATTTCGATTTCCAATAGGTGTTGAGAAATCATTCCGAATCCCGGGATCTTGTTTGGTTGTGCCGATGGTGCCTTCCCAATGACACCGATCGCTGATGTATAAGCTGGCTGAAATGATGTCAGTTTCCTGAAATCTGTCAGACTTCTCTAGCGCCACTTGCAGAATATTCGAGAGTTGTGGGTTAAATCCAGGATCTTCAGCGATGGAAGAAGATACCTCTGCGGTGTGATGTTTATCGTTAAAAAAGGTGCAAGCCGACAATGATATCAAGTATAGAATGACAAGTGCTCGTCGCACAGGTTATGTCCTGGTTCCAGGCTAATTTCAACGAAGTTTATCAGACAGTGTCGAATGACCTTAAATGTGTGGGAAGCAAAACTTAAGGCGTCAATTCCGAGTGGCGGCTCCTGGGGTTTTGAGTTGTGGTCGACAGCATCGTTTACAATGAGCTTCTGACAATAAAACCCGGATGTGAACGTATGCAATCAATAGACGGTTTAAGTGAAGCGGCGAAAATAGCCTACCAGGCCTTTATCGATATGAGTGATAGTAAGACAGCGCATTTCAATTGTTTGAAGGCAGTCGAAAATATCTACGAATCGGGTGGCGTACCTGGTGCCGCGGAAACATTGGAGTTGGAAAAGTTGCTTGCCAATCACGATAAAAGCGTACTGGCGTTTAAAACGGCAATGTCTGCGGTAACTGACAATGACGAGAAAAAAACCTTGATTCAGTTAATGACTTAAAGGTTTAGCAAGTTGGTCGTCGTAAGAAATAGAGGGAAATCGTACCCACAGTCGGGGTCAACCGGCGCAAGTCATCAGTTGCCAGTTTTCGAGCGGTCGGTATCTGGCGACTACTTTATCTGGATGCCTTTTGAAATTTCCCGGAACAGGGGCAGGGTGTATTTAATCTGTTCGGCCAGACTGGTCTGAAACGCTTCGTCGTGTTCGGCGATGGCTGTATCAGCCATTTGCCCGATCAGTTCTACTGTCGCATCGAATGTATCGGGTTTTAAAATAGTATCCGTCTTTTCCAGTCTGGCTATTCCAGCCAAAACGTCGTCAGCGGGCAGGTCGATCGCATCGGGATTGATTTGAAGGATTGCGCTAAGCGCGACAATTGTCGCTTCGTCATCGCGTGCGGTTTTTGAAATCTCACGTTCGTCGCGCAGACGCATTGCAAAATACCGGGTCCGGTTGACAAAACGTTTGACCGCGCGCGGCGTTTCTCGCCGTCGTGATGCAAGCGGCAGCCAGATCCCGAGCGCCCGTTCGAACGTACTGGAATCATATTGAATATCGTCACGGCCTCGCATCATGACCCAGATTCCGACCAATACGATTACAGCAATCGGTAAATACACATAGTCGATGGTATTGTCTGTCACTGCAGGCGAGACAATCTTGCCGGCCGGACCTCGATCCGGATCCGTTTTATCACCAACGACTACAACCCCTGGTAGACCCTCTGCCGTCGTCTGGACCGGTGCAGGAGCGGTCGGTGTTTGACTGGCTTGGACGGGTTCAACAGTCTTCCCGTTTTCTGCTAATGCGTGCAGGTAGTTGCCCAATTGAAATCCGGCGACAACGACGCCGGCAAGAAAAATCAATCGCCAGTATTGCATCCAGTACTGGTGTAGTCGTTGGGCTAAAATTTCACTGGTTGAAGTATCCTCTTTGTGGGCATCCGGTAAAGCCAGGTCCAGCATTTGCGTCGTTTCCAGCTCGGGCACTTCGAGTTGAATATTGATCAGCTTTTCGAGGTATTCGTTGGCAAATGCCGCCTTGCCTTCCTCACCGTGATCTTCCGCGATTTTTTTGGTCAGGGAGTCGTACCCCACCGCCACGCTGTTGCGTACAATGTTGTAGTCCATTCCCAGGATCACAAAGCAATTACCCGAACTGACCAGGTAATTGGTTGCCTCCAGTGCGCGCATCACCGTGGTCGTGTCGCAACGATCCAGGTCATCGATAAATACGATGAGTGACACGGGCCGCAGGTTATCGTTGAAATTGCGGAAGTACTGCGCGTACTGCCCACGAAACTCCAGGTTTTTGGCGCTACTCTGGACGCGTGGCAGGGTTCGCAGGGCCTTGACTAAAACCACCGGGCCACCGGCCAACGCGATTAGTGAGCTGAGCAATCCGACGATCCAGTCGAGGTTTTCGCCGAATACAGGAGCCGCAGCCTCGTTGTCAGTTTCAGGCAATGGCGTTTCAGCTGGATTGACCAATTGCTGTATCTGAGTGATATGCGTGCGTAAGCGGGACTGATCGTGCCCGTAAAATGTCAGCGCCACGGTCGCGGTGCAAACCAGTAGCAGGATTTGCAGATAATGGGCGGCACTCCAGCGAAACAGACGGCGAAAGAAAAATGCAAACCAGTACGGATTGACAAATGGGGGACGCGAGGTGAAAAAGGGTTGTCTCCCCTGCTGGCGAATGCTGGTAACCAGCGCCTCGATCAGGTTTTCTTCGCTCTGGTGATGCCAGGAGTTAAACCAGACTGGTACAAAACCGTGTCGCTGCAGGTCGGCGCTGATCAGGTTCATCAATGAGCTTTTACCGGTGCCCCAACGGCCGGAAACGGCCAATGTCAGCGGGCCGGTGGTTTTCTCGTGCCGTAAAAACCGGGACACACTCCTGGCGATGCGGCCAAAACCGAGGCTGTCCTGGTCATTCCCCTGCAACGGCCGGTCGGAAGTGACCTGATTGGCGATTGCATTGATTTCGCCTGTGGGTTCGCGGACGCGTCGACTCTTCGGGTTGAGCGCTGGTAGTAACAGGATCAACGCCGCTAGCCAACTCACGTAATACCAGGGTGCGGAGTATCGCAATGGCGCAATATTTGCCCAGTTTGTACCGCCATCGCTGGTGGAGAGTACCGTGCCACGATGCCCCACGGCCCAGCCACGCTGCCTGTCGATAAACTGTACCGAGTGCAGGCGGAATGTCGTGCCGCTATTTTGTGCCTGCCAGCTGGCGCCACCGTCGCTGCTGGCAAGCACCGTGCCCGCGTCGCCCACGACCCAACCGTGCTGTACATCGACAAACTGCACTGATTGCAGCCGGATTGAGGTGTTGCTCTCCTGTGGTTGCCAGCGCGCGCCGCCATCTTCGGTGGCTAGTACCGTGCCATTCCTGCCCACGGCCCAGCCGCGCATTTCATTTAAAAACTGCACCGAAAAAAGCGTGCTCGTGGTGCCACTGACCTGTGATTGCCAAAGCGCACCGCCATCGTTGGTGGTGAGTATCGTGCCCGCATCGCCCACCGCCCAGCCACGCTTCGCATCGACGGGCTGCGCATCGATAAAATGCGCCGAGAAAAGCGTATTTTTTGTACCGCTGTTTTGGGCCTGCCAGTTGGCGCCGCCGTCAGCGGTGGTGAGCACTATGCCGTTGTATCCCATGGCCCAGCCGCGCTGTGCATCGACAAACTGTACCGCGCGCAGCGTGTCCATTGTGCCGCTATCCTGGGCTTGCCAGCTGATCCCGCCGTCGCTGGTGGCGATTACTATGCCATTTTCGCCGACGGCCCAGCCGCGTTGCGCATCGACAAACCACACCCAATTGAGGAAGTTAATTGTGCCGCTGTTTTGTGCCAGCCAGCTGGCGCCGCCATCGCTGCTGGTGAGCACCGTGCCATCGTCGCCTACGGCCCAACCGCGTTGTGCATCGATAAACTGCACCGAGTGCAGCCAGCTGGTGGTACCGCTGCTTTGCGCCTGCCAGCTGGCGCCGCCGTCGCTGGTGACGAGCACCGTGCCCGCGTGGCCCACGGCCCAGCCGCGTTGTGCATCGACAAACCGCACCGCTTGCAGCCAGCTAGCGGTACCGCTGCTTTGCGCCTGCCAGCTGACACCACCGTCGTTAGTAGTGAGCAACGTACTGCTGCCACCTACTGCCCAACCACGCTGCGCATCGACAAAACGCACCGAGTGAAGCGTGCTGGTGATACCGCTGTCTTGTGCCTGCCAGCTGGCGCCACCGTTACTGGTGACGAGAACCGCGCCATCGTCACCTACTGCCCAGCCAAGCTGCGCATCGAAAAACTGCACCGAGTAAAGCGTGCTGGTGGTACCGCTGTCTTGTGGCTGCCAGCTGGCGCCACCGTTGCTGGTGGCGAGTACCGCGCCATTGCCACCCACGGCCCAGCCACGCTGTGCGTCGATGAACTGTACCGAATTCAGGAGGCCGGTTGGATCACTTCTTTGTGGCTGCCAGCTGGTGCCACCATCGCTGGTGGCGAGCACCGCACCATCGTCGCCCACGACCCAGCCACGCTGTGCATCGATAAACTGTACCGAATTAATACGGTTACTAACGCTGCTGCGTTGTGCCTGCCAGCTGGCGCCACCGTCACTGCTGGCGAGTATCGCGCCATCGTCTCCCACCGCCCAGCCACGGTTCGCATCGAGAAAAAATACGTCCACCAGATCGGCGGACAGAAACTCGTTATTTGTGTCCAACGGAATGATCGAGGCGGGTTCCTCCTGTTGTGCTGGCTCTTCTTTTAGTTGCTGTTTTTTATCAACCTTTTGTTGAATTTCCTGAACCTGTTGCTGCTGTTGCTGTAGCGCCTGGAATGGCACACTGATCTTGTTCCACGTCCGGCCGCCGTCCGGGCTACGCACGATCAATCCATTGTCGCCAACAGCTATCAGTGTGCTATCGCCGCCGGGCAGTATGGCAATCGCGTTTAATTTCTCCGGAATGACGGGCAGTCGTTTAAACGCGTTGGTTTCGACCGGATACAACCACCAGTCAGCGGAGAGTGTTGAGGGTTTTACCAGCGCATTGGAGCGCAGCGGTTGCAGAGTAGCGATGGTAGTGGCAATAGACACGATCAGTAGTGCTGCCAGCAGCCACAGCACGCGTCGATTATCAAACAAGTTTTGCCAGTTAAATGACCTGGGCAGGCCTCGATCTCCCCCTGTGGGAGTGTCTTGCGATGTGTCGGTAAACTTTTGTTCCGCCACGATTTATCTCGTTCCCTGATAATATGCAAGCAGTATAAACCACCTGCTGTCCGGGTGTAATACGTATGTAGACGGCCATGTGGGGACAAGCCTGGAAGCAATAACTAATATCGTTGTTCCTATTGCAGTCAGGGCTTACGAAGATGCTTGCAGCGGCGCCTTCCCGCTTAGCCTGGCTGTGAAATCCATCGGGTTTGTAAGCGAAGAGCGCGCAATTTACACAAACTGCCGCTTCAGGCTTGACTAGTGGACCGCACGACTATTTAATACGCGCTTCCGCACTCCAAGCCCAGGTAGCTCAGTCGGTAGAGCAGAGGACTGAAAATCCTCGTGTCGGTGGTTCGATTCCGCCCCTGGGCACCATTTAAATCAATAGCTTATAAAAAATTTACCGCATTATAAAATTGGTGAATGTGTAATTTTGGTGTAATTAGGCCGGAAGAATTACTCAAATTCATTCTTCAAGCCGTTGTTGATCCCCAATAACGGACACTCATTTTCCTCTGTTCAAGGTTAGAGAACGGCCAACTGATTCGGCCCCAGTATTTCGGACCAGTTGATTAAGTCTTCATTACCTGTTTCTCAAACTCGACCGGACTGATATATCCAAGATAAGCATGACGACGCCATTGATAATCCTCGAGTATAAAAATTACTTATTCGCTTTTGTAATCCTGTTCGGACTAGTATTTTGCCTAGCCATTAACAAGGAAGGTAAGCAACAAGAAATATTTGGGCTTGCAATTGGGTGCTAACTCACCCGCACATTGCCACATCTACACTGTTCAGCTTCGTTTTCAAAACCTTCGAAATGAAATCTGTTTCCATTCTGTTATCTGTTAGGGCGAATTAATAAACGTATTTGTTACTTAGGGAGTCGCAACATATGGGTATTTTTCGGAACAGGGCTATCATAGCCTTCCTGGCGGTTCAAATAATCGTATTAAACGGATGCCTCAAAACCGGTGATAACGGTGGCACGGCACCTCCTGCCGAAAAGCGTGAGCTGGTCACCCTCGGGCAAGGCTGGAATAATGATGAGCGCCTGGATTTTTACAATACTTCGCAGGGTTCGCAGCTAATTCCGTATTCCTGGTTTCTCGCGCTGGAACAAGTCGACAGCGAAGCGTTGTTCCGCGCTGACGATAATATCCGGCGACTGGGATACATCCCGCAACAACCGATCACGGGTCGTAATTCGGATGGCCTGCCCATCGGCTTCGTCAAGGACGACAATATAGAACCGTTTCTGCTTACAAAAATTTCGGCATCTCGCTTGTCCCCCGGAGCGGGGGCTCTCCAGTCGGAATACCAGGAGTGGCTGGGTCTGACCTGCGCCGCCTGTCATATCTCGGAGATTGAGCTAGACAAACACGTGCTGCGAATCGATGGCGGCCCGCCGCTATCCGACTTTCAGTCTTTAATCGAGGATCTCTCCAAGGCGTTGCATGCTACCGTGGAAAATGACGACAAACTGACTCGTTTTGCGAAAAAAGTGCTGGCACAAGGAGGTTACAGTGAAGGCGAAAAGATGCGTTTGCGACAGGAGCTAACCCCATTTATTGTCTGGCTCGATAATTACATCGAAATTAACTACGGCGGGCTTGCAACAGCCTATGGCTATGGCCGGCTGGACGCCTTCGGTGCGATCCTCAACCGGGTGACGGCAAGCTTTACCGGTATCGCCGGCAATGCAACACCGGCCAACGCGCCGGTTAGTTATCCCTTTCTCTGGAATACCTCCCAGTTAAGCTGGGTGCAATGGAACGGTTCCGCCAATAATCATATAGGCCGTAACGTCGGTGAGGTATCGGGTGTGTTCGCGCATACCGTGGTCAAAACTTCCGATCCGGGTGAAATGTTTCGGTCCTCGGCAAAAATCATGAACCTGGATCGGCTGGAGAATTTAATGAGCAAGCTGGATTCTCCCAAATGGCAAGTGCCATTGCCACCAATCGATCAGAACAAGGCGGCCAAAGGTGAAGCCTTGTTTGCCGGAAATTGTGTTTTTTGTCATGGCATTCGGGATGAGGATGGGCAATTTCCGATGACCGATCCGAACCCGCTCGGTAAACGGTTCATCAAGGTCAATATGATAGCGCTCAACAGCATCGGCACCGACCCTCTGATGGCGATGAATTTTGTAAACCCGGCCCTGAATGTCGATCCGGGTGTAGTGCGGAGTTTTCTCCCGGACAAATATCAAAATGCAGCAAAGGTTCCGCGCGCCGAGATGTTGTCGGCCGTGGTCAAGAGTGTTATCGGTAAGCAGGTAGTCGCTTTTAGCCCACCGCTCGATCAGCAACAGTTGCTGGAATTGGCGGGATACCACCTGCCAGAAAACAAGGGCGGGCCCGCGCCGCCGAACCTGGTTGCCTACAAAGCTCGACCATTAAACGGCGTCTGGGCGACAGCGCCTTTTCTGCACAATGGATCAGTCTCTAGCCTTTACCAGCTCTTGTTACCCGACACTGAGCGGGAAAAGTCTTTCGATGTCGGCGGCAAAGATTTCGATGTTAAAAATGTCGGGTTTTTGTCCAGCGAGGCGGGCAATCGTTTCAGGTTCAATACGCTAGACTCGGCGGGCAAGCCGATTCCAGGGAACGGCAATTACGGGCACAGCGGCAATTTGCATACCGCTACCCGCGCTGAAGACGGGCAGTGGCGAAACTTCACCGATGAGGAACGTTACCAGCTGATCGAGTATATGAAAACGCTGTGACGACAAGCGACGTTTTTTGATGTAGGAAGTAAAATAGGACAGAGGGACAATAGAATGTCAGCAAAAAATTCGTTTAACAAGCTTTTGAGAATCACTGCACTAGCGCTAGTTGGTATTGGGCTGGTCGCCTGCGTAATGAAAGATCAGGGTTAGGGCGCCGAAAAATTCGAACGGGTCCCAACAGGAGAACCCAAACAGGGGTCAGATCCCTATTTGCTTTTTATTAGATATCACAGATTAATTCTTACTGATCTCCAGTAGTTCAACATCCCATGACTCTTTGAGTGACTCGCGGCACTGACGAGCGAGGTCAATAGTTTTTCGTCTCAGCTGTGCTGCTCTGTCTTCCCCAGTCAGTGCAGTATTCTCGAGTACATCCTTGAAAGCCATCATTGCACGCGCAACATCTTGGCTCTCTACCAGTGCCAACTGCCCCCAGTACAATTGCCAGAATCTAACAATAGCGGCCTTTTCATCTTCCTCACTTAGAGGCGCGGAGATTCGTGAAGCTACATTTGTCGCTTCGAGATACAATGCCAGTTGCTCTTCATAAAAAGGTTTCTTCGCCTCACGTTGCGCTTCTGCAAGCGTCTGAAGGTACTGGTTTTCCCGGGCTTCTCGGTCTAGCTCCGCTGTAGTCTGAAATTGGATCACACCAAAGATAAGCCCAGCTAATACCAACAGGGGGCCGACCGCTTTAATAAGCAATTCGACGCGACTACGGGATTCTTCAGTCATGTAAGGGGTCTCCTTTTATGAATATACCTAACTCTCACATTATCGGTTGTCGCAAGCTGAGCCCGCGTTGAGCCTAATGCATGTGCTTATATTAAACCTCATCTCCTCCTACCGATTGTTTTTCAGTGTTTCCCGGGAGGATGCCAGTGGATTCCATAGTTTTCCAATTGTTAACAACTGTGGAATCAATATTATTAATGACAATAATAATCCTTTTCCCATAGCCGGCCAAAGTGTGTTCCCTTCCCACCAGAATTCTCTCGAAATAGCAATAAATATTAAAATAGAAATCGCCATGGGCATTCCGATTCTTACAATTTTTTCGTCATGAGTGGCAAGAGAAGGAAATCTCATAGTAGCTTTAACTACATCCGCACCGTAATTTGATAAATCACATCCGAGACTTTTTGCTCTCCCAATACAAAATAATGCAAGACAGCTAGTAACTAAATAAGCTGCTAACAATATAGAAATGGCAACAGTAACTGAAAGCTCCAGCGGAATTAACCCAATGTTTATGGGATCAACCTGTGGTACCACCGTGGGGGGATCAATTAATGTTTTCCCCGCCCAGGGCCATTTCCATGTGAGGAATAAAAATGACAAGCTAACTGTGGTCGCAAAAACTTGATATCGTTCATAGCTGCGCAAGCATTCATGAAAGATTCCGACTTCAATAGATTTTGTCATGACCTCGACTCCTTAAACTAACTTTACGGTAAATTTAAAAAGCTAATGCTCTAATAACATGTTATCACTTTGTTATTAAGTATCTGCACCTGGCCATATGTTGCCGCTAGATTTTAAGTCCTGAGTATCAACTAACAGGAAAGTGAGCCGTGAGATTTTCTATATCGGGCTATAGTGTCTCCGCTAGCTTTTTGACCGATTCACTTATTCCTTATTTTGAGTTAGTAAATTCGATTCAAAGTTCGACTAACAGAGCAGACAGCATTCCTGCTAGTGTGTCAAAAGCCAATTTTAACTTATTCGTTATTCCAGCTAAATCTATTTCCGGCAGAGCAACACCTAATCCACACTTTGAACTGTCTGTACGTTTCGTAGTTGGACCCCATGGGTTGCAAGATATTCTTTCTCAAACGTGCTACCGGCTTATCGAGAGGCAGAATAAATGAGCGAACTCTCGCAAGATAAAGTAGCGGCCCAATAATCAGCTTTTGAGATGCGGAAGAAGTAAGTAGACGCTTTACGTCATAAAACCAAATTGGAAAATCGTACTTAACATTTTCTCAATCAAACGACAGTGGCGTCGCATGTCATGTTTCAGCTTACCCTTACAAGCCGATATTGCCTTCCTATTCCCAGTCGTTTACTAGACAAAAAGAGTTGTCAACGAAGGCACCTTTTTTGCAATGCCAATCGCTAAGTCACCAAGGTCTTCTATACGTGATTTAAGTTCTGCTTGTGTAAGGTTCACTCGAGATGCCTCTTTTACAACGGTAATTAATTCATCATACTTCTCGATGTCAGTTGTATCTGGAGTGATTGCATCAATGTCAGCTCTGGATAGCCCCATTAATTCGGTTAACTCTTCCTTATATTCGCCTTCGAATGCCTCTCGATTTTCGAGCATTTTTTCTCGAAGTTTCCGCTTGAACTCTTCAATATCCATTTTAACCTCCAATATGTTTAGTTTCTGATTTTCGGTTACTATTGACCTAGAAATGTATCGAACTCACTCACTATTGAATCAAGTTTTTCTTCACCTTTACTCGCCTTCAGTATCAGTTTTTCAATTTCGTTTGAAAGCCCTGACAATCCCTTGCCTACACCCGTTCTTAGATCGCTTAAATCTAGTTTTTCCAGTATTTCATTTTGCGATTCATGTACCTTGACAACTGATGCCAAATGGCCAGTAACTATTGAATTCGCATAATGAATCTGTTCATAGGATTTGGAAATATTGCCATAAACTTCTGAATACTGTTTTCTAATAGGATCTAGCTTTAAATCCCGGTAGGTTTTCACTTCCTCTTGAATAATTAACAAAAAAGCCTCAATTTTTTGAATTGAATCTTTTTGCAAAGCACCCGTAGGATCCGTCGAGCTTGCCTGCTCTATTGCTAACAACAATTCATTTTTAAAGAGTGGATCAGAGAGGGTCTTCTTGACTTGATAGGGCATATAAACCTTATCAACGAACATATTAATGTCTTCTACTACGTCCTTGTAATAGATGTCGACAAGCGCAAGATGTGATTTTTTCATCTCCGCCAGGTCTCTGCCCACGGTTGCTGATAACTCAACAGACTCTTTGGGTACTTGAGCACAAGCACCCACTAGGAGACAAAGGACAAATGCAAATTTCTTTAGGTGAATCATTCTGTGCTCCATTTTAAAAATTGACTTAGCAATATTTCGTAATTACAAATCCATCAGTAACAAATCGTGGCTAATTTACTGGGGGTAATGGCCAGTTGTTGTTGTGCTTAAGGAGATACTCCTGAAGATTTTTTGGACGATATTTTTGGTCCGTATTCCATCGAGTTTGCACTGATGGATGTATAAAAACCTCTCCTTTATCGTGTTCAATTTGACGATAGAATGGTTTTTTGATTCTGTAGAATGACCTCCTAGATTTGTGCAATGTCGCTAAATGACTGCCTTCTAAAGTTAAAGCATCAATTAAGTGAGGCTCAAATTTAAGACCTATCTTACCTGCCTCTTCTAGTAGCCAAAAAAGCGGGAGATCTGAAAGCAGTTTCCCGTTATTGTCCGGCTTATAGCTTCCCCCCACATCCGCATGTGCGCCTATAAACCAAACCTGTCGAATATCAACCTTGGGGCGCGGCTCCCAAATAGTAGGCTCAAAATCCTCTCGGTGCTCATCAATGGCCATAGCATGTCGAGCAAATTCAACATTACGGCCAATCTTAGTGTCATAAAACTCATCCTTATCATCAAACAATCCCAGGAAAGAAATTGGGATACCCATCGCCCCAACAGTATCCCACACGCCTACAAATTTTATTTTGCGTGATCTATGTGAAAAGTCGCTTCTGAACGCCACGGATTTAGCTCCTGACGGTGTCCAATCTGGACTACTTTTCTTATAGTGGTCGAATGCTTGTTGTATTAGCGAAGCATTATTTCGTTTTAGTATTCCGACGTTATTAATCAGTCCGCATAAGCACCTGACCGTATACGATCCTCTACTAAAGCCAAACAAATAAATTTCATCATTGGGCGAATAGTTTTGCACTATATACCGGTAGTTATCCATAATATTTTTGTGCAAACCTCGTCCAGTTGCTCCGCCAATAACTCGGTCGTGATAAGAGCCTATTCCCCAATCGTAAAATACTTGCTGAGAAACATCTTTGTCTCTCGGTTTTATGGCTCGCGCCAGCTTTAAAACATTTGTGGGAAAATCCTTCTTTAAGTCTTTTTCGGGGCGATTCCATGTTCCATCGGCACAGATTACTATTCTTTTCATTTTGCTAAGTCTCCATGGTGAGGATATTTTTTACCAATCTATTAAGTTGTTATCATCTAGCATCAGAGATTTCGAACCTAAAATTACCCTCAAGTTACATATCACAGGGTAATTGATTCCGTATCTCGCTTTCTAAGTACTAGCATCTTTTTTAGCCTTCTCCTCAGTAGCTCGAGATTGATATTTCATAGCATCAAAAACTGCACCGATTGATGATGTTAAAGAGTTGATACCTTTGCTTCCGCCTGCAATAAGCCCAGCAGTTATTACGATGTCAATACCATCAAAGAATAAGGACTGTGCTGACGTCAGCTCATTAGTATCAAACAACGGATCTAATATCCTGACACCAACAGACGCAATCACTAGGCCGGTAATAAATGAGATTGTTATTGTAAAAACACCGGTCTTAGCTTTGTAAGATTCTAAAGTGTCTAGTGCTTTCGCTTTATTTTCAGGTCCGTCCGCCTCCCTTAAATCGCCCTCAAGAACGACCCGATCTGGTTTACGAATAACGGAGGTGAATATCTCTACAAAACGCTCGGTGATTAACGCAAGGATAGCCAAATGAGAAAATATCCCCATGTAGTCTTCCGGACGCAGCTCTAAGTCATATAAAACAGTTCCCCCGAGGAGATGGACTGTTATCACGCCTATTCCAACTAAGGTTATTAGTACTATCGAACCTTTAATGACATTTGAGTTGAGGGCAAGATTTTCATGATTTGGCATACTTGATTTCTCCTTATTCTTTAACTGAGATCACAACCGTCTGGTAGGTCCCAGGAGGATATGGCAGGTTGGTTCTTACTAGCTTCATCAATTGATTGGAAATGCTCTCCAGCCACAACTTCGATTTCCTTTATCGGCACTATGTACTCATTAAGCTTTGAACGTCTTGCTTTAGATGTATTTGGAATGATCCAAGCGATGTTATCGGATTCGCTGATGATTACTTTCCAAAAGGCGCTAGGGGTTCGTACCCCATGTGACTCCGTGAAGAAATCCCTATCTCTTTCAGTGCTGTAGATTGGCCCACCAAATACCTGCAGTACCCCTTCCTCTCGATAACATTCGATAATTTCTTCTGTGCGCAACCACGCACCTCGTTTCATATTTCTTGCTTGAGGCAAGATATTGGTAACGTAATTCGATTCACGGATACCTAATTTTAAATGATCCAAATGATTGGCTGGCACCAGATGACCACGATCAAATGCCTCTGGCCCTTGGTTATATGATTTGCCTGAGTGTTGCTGACATTTAGATGGGAAATCTGGGTCTTTGCTAAAACTAGAGCGGCGTTTTAGATTGTTGGAATCGGGACCGATCGAATAAGAGAACCTGGTGGCTGACCTAAGGTCGCAATCAACCACAAGTTGGAATCCGTCATATTGCAGAAAACGTATGTCGACAGCAGAAGCACTACTACTCGAAAATGCCCATACGACAATAACGCATTGAAGAATGCGCTTCATCACGATACTCCTTTATCCGTATGGATACATTGATACTGGATTATCGACCTACTCAAGTCAAGTTTGCTCAGAAGTTTCAGTCAATGGCAATTTGAAATGCCTTTGTTTTGTCTTAGCATGTCAATTTACCAAGGCATTACAAGTGTTGTTCGACGGCGGCTCGGGTACCGGCAAAACATTTACCTCGAATGTCTTCGCTACAGTATCTGCGATGGTTGCTGATGACGTTGATCTGGTCACAATGGTTTCAATATAGATTGGCGAAACCGAAAAAAATGTCAGAACAATGACAGCTCAAACCGATAAGCCCGACGGTGTTTTGTTTGTTGAAGCCGATATGCTCTTAGGAAAGGGCTCAGAAGTGATAAAGACCCATCACCGATAGGCAAATCTCGAAACCAATCATCTTTAATAAAATATGAAAGCTTTTAACGGGATCATTATTTTGGCCACCAATCTGATATACAACATTGAAGTGGCCTTTATTATTAACGTCTTAATTTGATCTTGCGTTAGCTTTAGACAGCAGCTCTAAATCGCTTTATATAGTTTAAAGTTTTCTTTGAACGGCTTTTTAATCACGATTTTTACAAAGTTCGCATGCATCACAACCTAGAGAATCAAACACCCAATGGCCTGTTCGGTGCTGTAACCTTTACCGTCGGAAATGACATCTATTTCAGGGAAGGGGGATAAATCAATGTATTGGGACCTGGCGAACACATATTAGCCCACGAATCGGCTCATCTCGTTCAATATGCTCACAGGGTAGTAGCCCGGCCAGAAAACCCTGGTTAGCTAGGTAATGCCGCTTGTTTCAATGTCGAGTCTTTCTACCGACAATACCAGCTCCTCAATGGCAATCTCGTTGCCTTTGTTATTTAAAGCGGGCCCTGTATATTTCACTGGGAGAACACTTGTTAAATTCCACTTTGTAACCGCCTGACCCGCTTCATCTCGCATCGTGATGATAGCGTTTCTACGCGCCTGTCCAGACCCATGGCGCATGCTTTCAGTCCAGTCGTATAAATCACCTGCAACCATAAAGCCCCGTTTCAGAGTGATGTTGGTTGATTTGTTAACGCCTGTGACTTGTTGCATATGAAAACAGTTGCTGCCACCTTCACGATACTTTGAAACATTAATATCATTTCCGAGCCCTGTGACTTCCTGGAATCCAGCTTTCCCAGTATCACCATTCTCTGGGTTATTCCATTCCATTAGAAAATTAAATGCGGAATAGGGATCTGCTGAGGAGGCCATTGTATTTCTTTAGCGCTTTAGATCAGGAATCGGCATCTGAGGTTTTCTGACCAATCCGGAAAATGGCAAACACTGCTGGTTTCAACGGCACAACACCAATTTGGCAAATCATTCGCCCATTATCGAGATCGTTTTGTGTCATTGTTGTTCTGTCACAGCGCACAAAGTATGCCTCTTTCGGCGTGGTACCGAGGAGTGCACCTGATCTCCATTCATTGAACAGAAAGTTCTCAACTGTCTCTCGGACATTACTCCAAAGTGCCTCGCCATTGCTTTCGAATACAACCCATTGAGTTCCATTATCAATCGAACGTTCCAAATAGGCGAAATAACGCCGGACGTTGATGTATCTCCATTCCGGGTCCGAGCTTATGGTTCTCGCACCCCAGACACGATAGCCACGTCCACGAATTTTTCGAAGGCAATTGATCCCTTGCGGGTTAAGTAACTCCTGCTTTGCCTTGTTTATCTTTCTTTCAAAGCCAGTAGCAAGTCGGATAACCTCGTTGGCGGGAGCTTTATATACACCATGTTCGATATCGGTGCGCGCATATATTCCACAGATATGACCACTTGGTGGATTAACAATTTCCTCGTTGGTGAGCGGGTCCAATATCCGTACCCACGGAAAATACAAGGCGGCCCGGGACGAATCGATTGAGCGTCGAAATTTCAATACTTTATTTACGGTAGATCCTTCGATCGAATCCAGTACGGCAACACGATAACGCATCTTTTCGCAGTGAGAGATTACTTCACGCAGAATCGACTCTGCATAAGCAGTACTACCCCCTTCCGGGGTGAAATTGTGCGTCGAGCCTGGTGCCGCAACCATCGAAATATCGTCGAGCTCTTCGAAAGCCACTAGTCCATTGCTTATCCCATTCCCAGATCGACTACCTCTATACGCTTCAGGCGTTGGTTGCTGGCCATCATTTCCACCAGACAGTTGCAGTCTCGTAGTTCTGTCAGATCCGTTGCTGCTATCAAGGCTGAGTACAACTGCGCTCCCATCTACGATGTTTCCTAATTGTATTAATGCTTTGGCAATTTCTACACCGCTTGCGGCATCGGAATCGAATACCAAGGGGGCTGTCAGCGTTTTTGTTCGACTAGCGGGTTCTTTAGCAAATACCCTGGAAAGCGAATTCGAATGCGATGGATCAAATACAAGATCATCCCATACCTGCACCACACCAAAATGACCCATAGCACCAGTTTTTACAGTCAACGAAATCGAATGCACTTTCTCAAGCAGATCTGTTTCAACAAAATTCGTGATGACACCATCACCACTTTCGCTTAGCTGTAAGACGCCGTTATGAGACTGGACTTCATACAACTGCCCCAGAATCGAAGGGCTACTATTAGCCTCCTTCTTAGTTTGCGCCCAGACGACATCTCCCGTATTCGCTTCCTCCAAATTCGTGTTGCCGCGTCTGTCGGTATTCAGGAGATTCTGCCCCAAATTAACTGTGATCGTCGCGGAAAAATTGCCGGCGGCGCCTGGGTAACGAGCCTCTAGCTTTATCAGATTCGCCTGAGCACCATCCAGCAGGGAATTGCTTGAATCCCATCGCGCAATTCCATCATTCCCATCTATTGGTAGGTAGGTTCTCGCGACGTACAGCCTTCGCCCCCCTTCCTCAAAGAAGGCGCGTACCGCATGGGCCACATAGTTATGGGATGACGCCTGTCCGTCGAAACTAAGTTTATCCAGTCCACCGTAGATCCGTTCGAATTCTGCGTAGCCCGTCAATAGAGACGGTTCGCCACTGATTGGTCCAAACCGACATGGGCCAACAAAAGCTGCAGTGCTCGTGCTAACGCCTTCGATAGTTTTCGTCCGAAAACTGGCCTCTTCGACAAACACTCCCGGCGCTAGATACTCAGGCATGATTAGTTTTCGACATATTTTGGAGGTCGATTTTGCTTAAGCCGAATGGCGACCAGAAAAGCTTCGGTTTTTATCTAGATTGAAGCGATCGAATGCTTTCTTGGCTAAGTCCGAAATCGAGGAAGAATCTTTCGCAAATGCGTTTGACTCATCATCGGTAAATCGGACTAATTCAACCGAACAGGGCTCTTCAAAATCAAGTAATGAGGTAGAACCATGGGTAAATGCGCCCTCGGCCTCCATTGGTTTTTTCTCTCTACCTACAGAATCGAAACGAAACCGCCCAAATCCAGATATGACTTCCGATACTTTGTAATCCAGTATGGTTCCACGCCATACATAATAGATTTCTACTGGAGTGGTGGTCTTAATGGCAATTGCATCACTCGACCATCTAGCCCTTCTCTTCCCTTCAGAGTTAAAAGATATGCCCTGCATTGCATGTCTTTCAGCCACTTCTGACATAGCTATACCAACATACGATAACCCTGGATGATCTTCGGAATAGACAAGTTGCCACCAGTCTCCGTTTATTGATTCAGCAGCAAAAGCTTGTGAGTGTAAATCCGCTTCAACCCCTTTCATAGAGATGGAACGCCATTGTACTAAGACGACTAAACCGGCAACAATTACCATCGAGAACAAGGCCAAACTCGTTTGCATTTCAGGTGAGCTGTCGATTGTTGCGATAGCGCCCAGCGCAGCGACAACAATCAACCCAGCTGCCATAATCACAAAGCGGTCACCTTGTTTTAATAAGGCCAGGTTCTTTGGATTAACTATCTGGGCAAGCAGGCTTTCCCCATTATCCGTTTGCTCTTCTTTCTGCCCACCTGAAGCCTGCTGATTTTCGTCATTGTTTACCATGTTGTTCATCGCCAACGACCTTCCTTCCATTTGAAGCCAAGAGACTACGTCGAATATTAAACCTTTGAGCGAACAACGTGAATATAAAACTAGCAATCGAAAGAAGAATGCGAGTCACACTTTAAAGGTTACTCAGATATTTCCACTTGATATGAAAAGCAATTTACTAATACTGTTAACCGCTGGATGAAGGGTCGTCAGTCGAGTGACTGATTCGATCACTTTGAAGTCTTACTGAAATTAAAATTAATCGTAGCTAACATTTTAGGAATGATCGATACAACAAAAATGCTGTTAACCTTCTTGTCTGAGTCGGTGACTGACTTAGGTTTTGATAAAGATCAGATTACCTTTACCTCGGTGCATCCGAAGGATATCAATGGAACCAAGGTAGCCCAGGTAAACCTTTATTTGTATCACTTAAGCGATAACTCAAATTTAAGGAACATGGATCTCCGAGAGAAGCCAGAAACGAATCTTATACTGCGCCTAAACTATCGCTACATTATAACAACCCACGGCTTGGAGGATGAATCTGAGTCCCTTGTTTTGCTGGAAAAACTCGGCGAACTGTTGTTTAAAAATCCATGCATCGAATCTCAAACTAATCAAGCCGTATTAGAAATTGTCATGGATAGAAATACACCAGAATTCTTAACTAACCTTTGGCAAGCATTACAAGCGCCACTTCGACCAAGTTTAAATTATATTGTTAGGAAGCGGGCTAAATAGCGAGCCTGAAGTGCTTCACCCTCTGAGCATTCACGAATAGATCGATACTATTTTGTTCACCGATATAGGGGAACGAGTTATGCGTCCTGACTTTGGGTCCGGCTTTGCGTTGTTTCTTCAGACTTACAGCGTTTATAACGGCTAAGTCAAAAATCAGCCAGTCATTCGCAGCTGATTTAACCGATAAAGTCTTCACTTTCTAATAAGGTATAAGTAAACAAGTTGCCAAATTTTTCAGCACCTTCACCACATAACGTCATAATGAAATCAAAATGGTCCGGGTCCTGCATTGTAAGCACCCCCTAATTAGTTACACGTATAATTAGAGTTTCCCAACCCTTCATGTTTAACTCAATTGATTATCACTAAGACAGCTTCAGGATCTGCCCCGGCTGAATTACATCGCTCTGCAGACCATTGACTGCCTTCAGCGTAGACATGGAAATTCCGAAGGTATTGGAGACCCTCCATAGTGAGTCGCCACGTTTAACTTTGTACTGTTCGGGTATTGCCAATGGTGAGCTGTCGTCTTGAATGGTATTAGCATCTTCGTCTATGTTTATCTTGTAATCCACCAGGAACTGCGCCACATTAAAACAGGGGCAGGCTTTAGGAGATGCATTGGTCAGCCGGATAAGATCACGATGACCCATGATATTGACGTTATCCGGCGTTTCATGCGATTTGAGAAAAGCATTTATCAACCGCACCAGAGTGCGAAACTGTTTTTTTGTGAAGTTATTTTCCGGCTGACCTGCTTCATCCAGTCCTCCGACAAGAGTGACACCAAAACTGCGTTTGTTCCAGCCCGCACCGCAACCGCCCACATGAGCACCTTTTTGCCCCACCGGTCGCGTTGGAAAACCCTCATCAAACATCTGCAGTTTCCCTTCTCGGGATATCAGCGCATGATAACCACAGCCACTCCATCCCTTCTTTTTATGTAATTTATCCACCCATTTGGCATCGACCATCTTCTGACTGACCTTGGTCGCGGTACAATGCACGATGAAATGGTCATAATGCGAAATGCGTGGATCAATCTGTTTAAAGATCGCCATAGTGCCTCCCTGTGTTTCAACCTGTTATTTGCTGTCAGTAAACTGTAACCTAGAGTCATTAACAAGTTAATAATAAATTCAGCTGGAGAAGCTAAATTCCTATGGGGCCGATATCGTTTTCAATACCGGAGATAACACCACTGACGGTCTTGAGAGTGAATTTCAAGAAGTGGGCGGTTTTTTAAAATCTATCGAATGTAAAAACGTAGTTTCCCTTATTGGGAACCATGATAAGAGAAACATGCGGGGTTCAGAGTTTTTTAAGAAATACATATACGACCCAGAAGTAATCTATCCATTGGATACTGAGCAGTGCGCCAAAGAGAATGTTTTTCTGGATCGACGTATTACCAAGTTGAGCGACAATTTTACTGATATCAACTTTATAGAAACAATTTCAGTCAATGGAGACTCGGTGTTAGTTGTCAGTATTGATACCAGTCAATTGTACAGTGACTATGGATATGTTGATGTTGAGATATTGCGCGCTGTTTCAGCGGCTCTGAAGCAGCTGACCTATGAAAAGGCGGTACTGCTGGTTCATTATTCAATTCTTGGGACTGACGCTCATCCGCTTCACAATCCCTTGCGTCTCATTGACTTTGTCAGGGAGCACAATATTGGACATGTTTTCTGTGGCCATACTCATGAGCTGGAAATAAGAAGATCCACCGACCTTTACTACGGCCACACATTTACCCAGTACATGTGTGGCTCGTTATCATCCTGCAACAATACAAATGATAGCAATATGTTTTTGTATTATGAGAATTTTGGTGATGAAAATATGCAAATCCATTTGGTGAGGATGCATCTTGAAGGCGATCAATTGACATTTAAAGATGAGACTATTTCAGGCATGGCGGGGAAAAGTAAAAAAGAATGAATCTGATGAAGATGTGTGCCACATGTGCCCTGATAACTGGCAGTTACTGCTATTTACTGGCACAAAAAGAAATGAGAAGCGCGTAAGTAACTGTTTTTATTAAGTTGAAAAAATATAACCCCGACTGAAAATCCTCGTGTCGGTGCCGTACGCGGACCGGTTGATTCCACCCATATTTCCGTGCGCCTGATTGATGGAAAGTGCAAAACTATCCAAAAGGAAGCAGATTCAGGATTAGCGATTAGATAAGCAGTAAATGTAAGCTACCCTATACAGAGCACGGCACAGGAATAGTAAAATGAAATTAAGAATATTAGTTTTCATTGCCATTGCGGCAATGTCCGTTATCGGCCCAGCTAAGGCCGCAGCAGTTTATGATGGTAATGAGATACTGTTTTCTTGTGAACAGGGGAATCTAAAATGCATATACTATTTGGCTGGCGTACAGGACGTATGGAACGATCTGGATTCAAAAAAATATTGCATTCCTGATGGCGTAAAACTAGCGGAGTTAAAGGAGGTCTTCATCAAATACGCCAAAAATAATCCTGAAAAACTTAATTTCTCTGCGAGCAGTGTGACGATAAGCGCCTTCAAAAAAGCATTCCCCTGCGAATAGAGGCGACCACCCCGGCACCGATATCGTTAGCCTCACCAGTCGACGAGGGCCATTCCGAGATTATAACCTGACAGTAACTCCAATCTTCCTGGCAATAGCAACCAGTTGGGGCATGTTGTATAAATTAGGGTCTGACCCCTATTTCTACGCGGCCCTGTATTTCTATTTTATCCAGTCGCGGGCCTCCATTTCATTTTGCAATCGCTGCCAAGCCAGTTTTTCGGTGCTGTCGTGATTGTGTAATCCCAGTGACCACAGGTAGTGTTTGAACTCGTTTTCGTTCGGCTGACCGCTCATGCCGTAGTCGATTACCCACTGGTCGGCGGTGGCTTCCGAGACATCGTATTGCCAGGTGAAGTCGATCAGATCGATGCGTGCGCGATGTGTATCCCAGGCCGCGAATACTGCCGAGATGAAATCCGCCTGGTCGGCTTCACTGCTGAGATTGACGGCACTCGATGCGTAACCGCACTCCTGCAGTAGAATCTGCTTGCCGCCTATGGTGTTGACGATATAGCTGAAATCGGCGGCGACTTCGGTGGTTGGCCGCATGGTCAGATCGCTGTCCAGCGGATAGTAGGTGACTGCCGCCGCGTCGAGCAGCGGCAACAGGTTATTGTAACGCGCCAGCACGGCCGGATTCTTCAAGCCCCCGAATTGGACGACACTGCTGACCTCGATGCCCGCACCCCAAAGGCTTTCGATTCGAGTTTTCGCAGCGCTGAAAAATGTCTGCCACTGCGTCCATTTGACGTTATCGCTACCGAGATCCGAATCGATTTCGTTGCCGACATGGATCCAGCGCAGCCGCCCGCTCGCATTCATATTGCTCAACTGCCCATACAGATGGGTCAGGAAATTCTCGAACGCCGTTATTACCGCCGGATCGTCGAACGGCAGGCCGGCGAGATCAGCCGGCAGGCGCGGACCCGCGGTATCGAGCGGACGTAACACCAGGGTCAGATCGGCGCTCTGCGTGGGATAAAAGGCTTCGATCAGCCCCGGCAGCGTATCGTCGTAGTTTCCGACCGTGGGCTCGAGTCCTACCCAGTCCAGCGAAACACTGACTTCGCGCACCCCGAGCGCAACGGCCTCGCCGTAAGCCGTCGCATAGGTCACTGAAGGCACTTCCTTGACGTCCAGTCCGAGAATACGATTACCCTGGGCGGGTGGTCCGCCCTGGGAATTGTCGGAACCGCCATCCGAACCACCTCCGCCACAGGCGCTCAGTGACAGCAGGACAAAAACCAGTAAATGGTTACCTCGCAACATTGCTTACTAATAGCCGAAAAGGCAGCTCGCTGCAAATAGAAATCTGACCCCTTTTTTCCCGAATTGCCTACAGGTAAATAAAATAATACAGCAGCACCAGAATAAGACCGGTGCCGAGATTCACCAGGAAACCGTTCTTGATCATTTGACGCACGTTGACCACGCCAGTGGAATAGGCAATCGCACTGGGCGGTGTGCCCACCGGCATCATAAAATCGAGCGACACGCCGATCGCGATTAGCATCGCCATCGATTTCAGGTCGAGCCCAAGGTCGTCGGCCAGCGGCAGCATCAGCGGAATCAGGATCGCCGCCGAGGCGGTATTGCTGGCCACCATGGTCACGCCGATACCGAAAAAAACCAGCATTAGCAGCACTGCGAACAGTGGAATTCCGGTAATCGAGTCCTGTACCAGGCCGGCCAGCCAGCTGTCTATGCCCACCTCGTTAACCGCGCTGCCCAGGCTCAGGCCGCCACCGAACAACAGCAACGTGGGCCAGGAAATTTTTGCCAGATCGCCAGCCTCGAGCAACCTCAGGGCAAACAAACCGATGACTGGCACGAGCGCCACGGTCGCGGCGGACAGGCCGGTAAACTTGGTGGTTAACCAGCCCGTCACGGTGACCAGGAAAATGATAAAAATCAACTTTTGCGATCGGTCGAGCTTGCGCTCGTGGTAGGTAAAGCGGATTCTATCGATCTCGGGCTTGTTGAACAGCGACAACAGTAACCAGGTGAACAGCAGCGCCAGCACGACGAACGGCAGCGCCTTCAGCATCCATTCGACGAAATCCAGGGTGACATTACTTTCGTGCAAATATTTCGCCGCGATCGCGTTTGGCGGGCTACCCACCAGCGAACCTATGCCGCCGATGGTGGCGGCATAGGCAACCGCCAGCACCACGCCCCTGGCGAACCGTGAGTGCTCATGAAACAGCCCGTTTTCCTTCAACACGATGATCGATATCGGAATCATGATCGCGGCCGAGGCCGTGTTCGACATCCACATCGACAGAAACGCGGTCACCAGCATCAGGCCGAGGACAAATACCTGCGGTCGGTCGCCCATGCGTTTCAATATTTCGTGCGCGATACGGTAATCGAGCCGATATTTCTGCATCCCCTGCGCCAGGATAAATCCGCCGAAGAACAGCACGATCACCGGATCGAAATATGGCTGAAACACGGTTTCGGCAGAAAAATCGCCGATTGCGAGCAGTAAGAAAGAGCCGATCAACGCGGACACGAACAGTGGGATCACTTCCGAAACCCACAGGATGACAACCGCGACCAGCGTCGCCGCAACCACTGCCTGGTTATGCTCCGCCTGCGGCCAACTCCAGTAAGTCGCGAGAAATGCCAACAGCGCGAGCAGGAATACCCACCCTTTGGAACCGGCCCTGGCAATAGCGGTTTTATGCGTTTTTTCGTCTGGCTCCATCGACCCCATCTTCCCGGCCCCGGCACTAATCCGGATTACAATATACCAGTTAACCCGCGGCACAATTGCGCCCGGTCAATTCGAAGACGGTGTTTCGAAATCAAACGGGTCAGCGTCGCTCGAACCGCGAACTAGGCTAAATTGCGATCGCGACCACCCCGTTAGTTTTTCAAGAAGTTTCCCCTCCTCGGTATCTCATTTATACTTTACTTCCATGCTGTTTGGAGGCGAGGCGTCACGTGCAAGATAAAAGCCAGGAGTGGTTGGAACTTAGCGAAGTTGAGTTGCTCAGGGAGCTGGGGAGAAGTGAAGCGCTAGCACATGATTTTGCGTTTCCGCCATCGCCGAAGAAGCTTGTCAAACTGGGTAAGGAATGGTTTTCGAAACACCGCGAAGATCTTCTCGACAAGGTTTGCGAAAACGAGAAAGTGACGAAATATAAGCACGAGCGGAACCTCCTGTTCGATGCGCTTTGTGAAATCATCGTTCACGTAAGTCTACAGGTCCCCGCTGGCTGCGTCGCGGCCTACCTGGTACATCGTGGTGTCGACGCCTTGTGCAGTCACAGAGCGGGATAAACCAGTGCGGGGCCAAACGAAACACTACTACTGGAACAAGTTGGCCGAACTGCACGCGCACACTCGTAGCATGATAAGCTTCTCCGAGGGCCGGGATACTTATGACGAAGCGAGTATTCCGTTCGACCCAGTCATGATCATGGCGTTGCACGAAGCGGTAAAGTGCAAGTCTCCGCCCGAAGCTGTCCCGTTGGTTCAGAAGATCCTCGCTCAAAATTTCGAGCTGATGGGAATGTCGATTCAAATGCTGCACGAAGTAGAGGAATTTGTGCTGAACTCCTTTGATCTGCCGGAACTTAAAATCGAATATGGCGTGGGCGTTTATCCGCTCGGTGAAGTTAACGCCGTGTGCTCGGAGCTTAGCGAAAACGAGTCCTATTTTTTACTGATCGACCCAGGGATGTTCGACATGATCGAGATTGTTGCAAAAACCGCGATGATGCTTAGTAGCGACAGAAATCAATATACCCTGGACCAGGTTTGCTCGTTTTTCTACGAATATTTTCTCGATACGCTGGATGAACGTGTCACGGCTTTCCCATCATTTCTAGCCGGGGCACCTGACCCGGTGAAGCTGGTTGCCGATGATGCCCTGGTCAACCAATTTAGCGTTGTCGCTCGCAGAGCGCTCGATTTCTGCCTGTACCACGAATGGGGTCATATCTGGTCGAAACATCTCCCAATGGACCATCCGGTCAGCTACATGAAGCATTATCGTGACGGGGAGGCGGAGATGGCCGAATCCAACGATTCGGTAAACTGGGCCAACGAGCTTTGGGCAGACCGAATTGCCTGTGTCGCGTTAGCGGCGCAGCTTCGGGATATGGAAACGGCTGAAAGAAATGCCTACCTGGAAGTGACGCTTGCCGGGATAGCACTGTTTCTTTCGTTTAATGCTTTTCTGGAGCACTACTACGGCGACGATCAAACAGAATTAATCGAGACTGAGTATGGTGTGATTTACTCGGTGCATCCGATCCGAAAACACCCGCCATCTTTTATGCGACTCGGGTATGTCATGGACTATTTCGGAGCTTCATTCGATCTGGACGAACATCTGGTCGATTTGACGGGTTATTACATGGCCATGTTCACGAAAGCATGGCGACGAGCGGAGGAAATTCCTGCGGGTACCCGTGCGCAACATTGGGCTGAACTAGCTAAATCTTCCTCAAAGTGACAAGGACACACAATCTCTATCAATCTGGTATAACCAGCGACATCGGCACTGTAAATTGGGATCTGACCCCTATTTCCAGAGACTTGACCCTGTTGCCTTCTTCAAGGGATGTCGGAAGCCGGTTTAATCGTGTTCTGTCCCCTATTGACAGCGGGCCAGCGGTAAATAAACACGTATACTATCCCCGAAACTCACCACAAGGAACCCGGGAGCAAAGTGATGGCTATACCGTTCAAAGAACCTAAAAATCCGTTACGTATTCGAAGTGCCAGGGAAAATCTGGCGCTCGACCAGCATTTTCTGAAACGCGGCGTACCTGTTTCATCCCCCAAACGATTGCTTCTGGCAAGCTGGAACATAGCCAATCTGGGCGTTCAGGATCGCTCAAACGGAGCACAGAAGGTCATTGCGCATATATTGAAGCGCTTTGACCTCATCGCGGTGCAGGAAATAAACGACGCCTACCGATCGTTCACCGCCATCGTTAAAAAGATGGGCCCAGAATTTGACTTCGTCATGTCGGATACGGCGGGCAACGACGAACGACTGGCCTATGTCTATAACACCTCCAAGGTATCGCAGGGGAACTTGTTTGGTGAGGTAGCCCTGCGTCCCCGCGAGTATCCCAAACGAGACGTCAAGGTCAATTACCGCCAACGCGGTGTCGACAAATCACAAACATTCAAAAAAATGCGTTATACGCCGTTTGACCGTAATCCGTTCATCGGCAGCTTTGAAAGCGGAAAGGTCGACCTGGTGTTGGCAAATGTGCACCTGTATTTTGGAGCGTTTCAAAATTCGGCCAAAGAAGAAGAACGACGCAAGTATGCCAGGCGGGTATTGGAAATATACGCGCTGGCCAAGTGGGCCAGAGATCGCTGTTCCGGTGACAATGCCTGGGATAAGGACATTGTGTTGCTCGGTGATATGAATGTCCCCAATATGGAAAATAATGAAGCCACGATCAAGGCGCTAGAACAGTTTTCATGGAAGTCAGTCGATTTTTTCAGTGATCGCGACATGGCGCGTACCGAGAGCCTGTCGCGGATCGGCGGCTCGAATCTGGGGAATGACAAAACCTACGATCAAATCGCTTTTGCACCGACCGCTTTGCGTAACCGGGTGAAATCCTATGGCGTGTTCGATTTCGATGCCGCCGTGTTCGCCGGTAAGTGGAATCAATTGGAAGCCACGCTCTCGCACGCGAAAGCCGTCAAGGAATTCAATTCGTACCTACGACATTACCTGTCCGATCACAGGCCTGTCTGGGTGGAGTTGCGTACCGACTAGTATGCGTGTTATGGGGTCAGGTCTTTGATTTATGATATTCATCACCAAAGAATTCAAAATCAAAGACTTGACCCTGTTGCCCTTCGTGGTAGCCAGGGGGGACAGTTTACTGAATTGATCGCTGCCCGTTATCAGGACTACTTCACTCGACCTTCAGTGCCCTGATCATATTGGTGCTGCCGGCCTGGCGCGACGGGCCGGTGATCAGGATCACCGTGTCGCCCGGTTCGACCTGACCGATTCGCTGCGCGGTTTCGAGCGCAAAAGCGAGGCGCTCGTCGTCGTTGTCGCCGCCATTGTAGAGAAACCCGTAGATCCCCCAGCTCATCGCGAGGCGATGCACCACTTCCGAGGTGAAAGTAATCGCGAGGATCGGGCAGTCGGGCCGGTACTTCGACACCAGGCGTGCGGAAAATCCGGTTTCGGTCATAACGATGATCGCTGCCGAATTCAGGTGATTCGCCATGGTGATGGTGGCCTGCGCCACCGCCTCGGTCACTTCGTGAGACGGATGCGGCTTGATCTGCTGCAGTGTGCCGAACTCGCGCAGGCTTTGCTCCGCCTCCAGCGCCAGCGCCACCATGGTCCTGACCGCTTCGACCGGGCGTGAACCGGAGGCGGTTTCGCCGGACAGCATAACCGCCGAGCTGCCGTCGAAGATGGCGTTGGCGACGTCGCTGGCTTCGGCGCGCGTCGGCCGCGGATTGCGCTCCATCGAATCGAGCATTTGCGTGGCGGTGATCACCGGTTTGCCGTTGGCGACGGTGGCGCGGATGATGCGCTTTTGAATCGTCGGGCCCTCACCCATGCTCAGTTCCACCCCGAGGTCGCCACGCGCGACCATGATGCCGTTGGCGGCCTCGATAATTTCCTCGATATTTTCGACACCCTCGCGATTTTCGATCTTGGCGATGATCGGAATGTCGGCGCCGAGCTCGCGCAGCTGCGCGCGGATGCCGTGTACTTCTGCCGCGTTACGGATGAAAGAGGCAGCGATGAAGTCGGCGCCCTGCGCGGCGGCAAAGCCGAGCTCACGCCCGGTGTCATAATCGATTTCGTTGAGCGCGTTCGTCGTGTCGGGCAGGTTGACGCCCTTGTTATTGCGTAACACACCCCCGGTCTCGATGCGGCAATGCACCCGGCCCGGCTCGATCGACTCGACGCGCAATTCGATCTGCCCGTCGTCGATCAGCACCCGATGGCCTGGCTTTGCGTGCCGGTCGAGGCCCTTGAGCGAGATGCTGACCCCCGCTTCGTCGCCGATTCGTTCGTCCGCGTAGAGCGTGAAAGGCTGGCCGGCATCGAGCAGCACCTGGTCGTTTTCGATCTTGTCGCTGCGGATTTCGCGCCCGCGGGTGTCGACCATGATCGCGACCGTTGCCTCGCATAGGGCCGCGGCCTGGCGAATTCGCATCACCGTCTGTGCATGGGAGTCCTCGTCGCCATGCGACATGTTGAGCCGGGCCACGTTCATGCCCGCCTCGATCATCGCCTGCAGGCGCGGCGTCGTGTCGCAGGCTGGTCCTATGGTGGCGATTACCTTGGTCTTTTTGAATTTCTTGCGGGCGGTCAAGTCGATTCTCGGCTAGTGGGACGAAACCCGGGCATTATAAGTGACGTGGAAGCAGGGTGACAATTCACCTTATCGCCCTCAATCCTGTTACATCAATCGACACTGGTTGCTTTGAATTCTATTCTTTACGCTTTATTGAGGATACGAAATTCCACGTGGTCGCCGTCCTCCTCCAGGCGAACAAACCAGCGCCTGGCAGAGATATCCGTTCCGGCCGCGGTACGATAGGCGTTTGTATCGAGTTGCCAGCCGTCGCTGCACCTCGAAATCCTGGCAGTAGCCGCCGAGCCGTCGGAAAACGCAACCAGGCAATCCCGGCCGGACTGAATGTTGGCCACTTTCTCCAGGCCGGAAATCTTCCCGCTGTGACCGGAGTATAAATGGGTATTGGTGGCTTCCAGAATCATCGTTTCTGGTGACTACAGGGCAAAGGTGCTGACATTAAATCATTTAATCAGGTTGCTGTCGTGAAAACGGGACTACTAATATCGAGTAGTAAATTTCTCTATCTGGAAAATATTCGCATAGCCCGGTACTTTGAATTAATGACCCCGGTTTTCCTTCCGTCCCCGAAAATGTCAGCCAACGCGCCGCAGTATTCGATCCAGCATACGATCACTCAGCAGGCGCTTTAACCAGGCGAACAGGTAGGTTGGGAAAGTTACCGGATAGCGGATTTTGGGTTGCCTGCTCTCCAGTGCGTGCAGCACACGTTTTAACACGGCCTCCGGTGGCAGGGTAAACGGCTGCACGTTGCCAATGGTTTCAAACCGTTCAATCATTTTCATGTAGCGTTCGCGATGCACACTTTTTTCCACTTCGATGTGTTGCTGGAAGGCTCGGTAGGCGTTGGCGCGAAACCGGCTTTCCACCGGCCCGGGTTCGATCAGGCTGACGTGAATATCCGTCCCGGCAAGCTCCAGGCGCAGGGTATCGCTGAAGCCTTCGATGGCGAATTTGCTGGCGTTATACGCGCCGCGCATCGACATCGCGGTAAATCCGAGGATCGAGCTGTTTTGAATAATACGGCCGTAGCCCTGTGCGCGCATGACCGGAAGGAGGAGGTTGGTCAGCTCCATCCAGCCGAATACATTGGTTTCGAATTGTTGGCGCATCGCCGCGCGGCTGAGATCTTCACAGGCGCCGGGCTGGCCATAGGCGCCGTTGTTGAACAGGGCATACAAATGCCCGCCGGTCTGTTCCAGTAGCTGCTCGACGGCTGCTTTGATACTCGCGGAATCTGCGTAATCGAGCACCAGGCACTCGATGCCGCTCTGGTCAAAAGTCGCTCGATCGTCGGCATTGCGCACGCTGGCAAAGACGCGATAACCGCGTTCATGTAAGCCCCGCGCAACACACTCGCCGATACCGCTCGAACAGCCAGTGATGAGGATACTCCGCTTTGCCGTATCGTTAATCTGCGTCATGGTTCAGGACTCGTCGAGGGCAAAGCGTTCGCGCAGAAAATGGGCGATGCCTTCCTCGTCGTGATGCCCGATGACCGCCGTCGCGGCCGATTTGATCGCAGCGTTGGCATTGGCCGGTGCGTAAGCCTCGTCGGCCGCCTCGAACATACTGAGGTCGTTGTCGCTGTCGCCAAAACAGATGACGCGCTCCAGGCCGAGCAATTCCTTCAGCGTCTTGATGGCGCCGCCCTTGCTGGCGTCACTGTGGTGAATATCGAGCCAGTGCCACGCTGCGCCCTCACGGGCGATACCGGAATAGGCGACCAGGTGCGCTTCATCCTCGACGCTGTGCACGACCGCTTTGACGGCATCGGGTGCCCCGATCGAGTTGACGTGCGTGACCGTGGCATCGGCAGGCAATTCGTCGAGCGCGCGCATCCTGACGTGGCCATCGAGCCCGAGGACCCGGACCAGCTCGAAATCGGCATCCGCTTGCAACACCGAGTGGTACACCGTGTTGTTATTGTCTTCGTCCAGGGTGAAGACGAAAGGTGTCAATCCCTGGTGGAGGCAGGCATGGACGACGTTGTCGAGCTCGGCCGCGGTGAGCGTCATGCTGCTCGAATAACGCTGCTGCTCGGGATGCCAGATCATCACGCCGTTCTTGTAAGCCTGCGGCAGGGGGAAGTGATGA
>Ga0209567_10000215_pt1 | contig 30850 bp, 34 predicted proteins | sample COG_12_FD_184756 | JGI IMG/M metagenome (GOLD analysis project Ga0209567, IMG submission 184756) | Pelagic marine sediment microbial communities from the LTER site Helgoland, North Sea, for post-phytoplankton bloom and carbon turnover... | ecosystem: Environmental > Aquatic > Marine > Neritic... | reverse complement strand
GGCATCAGCAATCCGATCATCTGCAGCAGCGACGTCTTGCCGGAGCCCGAGGGGCCGAAGAAAGCCACGAACTCACCGTCGTCGATCCGCAGGCTCACATCGAGGGCGCCGACGGCGCCGTTCGGGTATCGCTTGGTGACGTGCTTGAGTTCAAGACTCATCAGGCGCGTCCTCTCGCTGGAGCAGGATGCCCCGGTCGGTGACCCGAGCCTTCAGGGTCTCCTCGATGCCTGCCTCGAGCAGCATGTCGCGCGGCAGTTGCACCATGCCGCGTTGGTCGACGTGCAGCAACTCTGCCGCCCCCTGCCTGCCCTGGGTGGCGATCCGCCCATCGGCGAGTCGTACCACCCGGTCGGTGCGCTGCGCTAGGGCAACGTCGTGGGTCACCACGAGGACGCTCAGGCCCCCGTCGTGGCTCAGCCGCCGCAGCAAGTCGTAGATCTCGAGCGACGTTTCCGTGTCGAGTTCGCCGGTCGGTTCGTCGGCCAGTAGCAGCTTCGGGCCGACCGACAACGCGACACAGAGTGCGAGCCGCTGTTGCTCGCCGCCCGACATCGTGTGCACGTCGGCGAACGCCTGGCTGCGCAGACCGGTTGCCTCCATGAGCGCCATCGCCCGCTGGCGCCGTTTCTTTGTCCCAACGCCGGCGAGCATCATCGGCAGTTCGACGTTCTGGATCGCCTTGAGATACGGCAGCAGATTGCGGGTGAAGTCCTGCCAGAGGAAGCCGACGGTGCGCCGGTAGTAGGTGACGAGTTCCGCCTGGTCGGCGTCGCTCAGGTTGGTGCCGGCGACCACCGCCTTGCCGGCCGATGGTTTCTCGAGCCCGGCGAGGATGGTGAGCAGCGTCGACTTGCCCGCTCCGGATTTGCCGACGATCGAGATGAACTCTCCTTCCCCCATCAGGAAGTCCATCCCCTGGAGGGCCACCACCTCGAGGTTTCCCTGCTTGTGGATCTTGATGAGGTTGTCGCATTCGATGATGTTCGCCATCAGCGCTCCACCTCCCGCAGCACTTCGCTCATCTGCCGCGCCGACACCCGGCGCGTCGCCCAGATGACGGACAGGATCAGCATCAGCCCGACGACCCCGATATACACCAGCAGGACGTCCCACGGCACCGCAAGCACGATCGAGGGTTCGATCAGTTGCGCCGTCTCCCCCAGTTGGAGGAACCCGATCATCGTCCACATCAGGGCGATGCCACCCAACGCACCGATCAGGGCGCCGAGGCCCACCACCACGGCCTGCTCCATCGCGAATGTCGTGGCCACCCCGCTGCGCTGGAACCCGAGAGCGCGTAGTACACCCATCTCTCGGGCGCGTCGCGACACCGCCAGCAGCACATACCCGGTGACGCCGGCGAGGGCGAGCACGACGCTGACGATGGCACCGACAAACAAGATCGCAACGAGGCCGACCTGCACCGGACGGCTGGAGAACTCGCTCTCGCTGGCGAGGATGGTGTAGACGGCATCGGGTTCGGTCGGGAGCTGGCCGGCGACCCTGCGCACCGCGGCATCCGGGTGGTCGGTCGCGATCCAGATCTCATCCGGACCGTCGACCCTGGCCAGGTTGGAGCGATAACTCCACGATGCCGGACCGTTGATCCAGGCGTTGATGGCATCGAAGTCGACGATCATCGACCCTTGCCGGGTCCGATCGCTCATCGTCGGCACCTCACCGATGAAGCCGACCATGGTGCCGTTGAAGATCTGCCCCGCCACCGAATAGCTGGAGCGCTCACCGACGTCCATCCCGGAGTTGACCGCCGCCTCTTCGTCGAGCAGCACATACAGATCGTCGGGGATCCGCCGTAGCGACGGCACCGCCGGATTGACTCGGGTCCGGGCCGTCGGCAACGAGATCTGCGAGACCAGACCCGGTCGGTTGAGCGGCGAGGCCGCGATCTCGGCTGGAGTCGGTTCGGCGACATCCGGGGGCAGCTCGGAGTAATACGCCAGCGCGGCCACGTCGCCGGAGACGCCGCTGCGCAGCACGAGTCCGTTGAGGGGAGTGAGTTCCCTGAGCGCCTCGTCGAGTGGTGATTGCCCGGCCGGCGTGACGACCCCGAAGTCGCTGAACAACACCTCCTCTCCGTTGATCAGGTTGCCGCCCGAGGGATCACTGCGCTCCAGCCATATCGTGTGGAGGGTGAGCGGGGGCACCGGGGGCGTGGCGTAGTCGGTGTTGAGTCCGGTGGCCAGGTCGACTTCGACGACGGTCCAACCCGAGTCGACAAAATCACGATCTGCTTGCATCGTCCACACCTGGCCCTTGGCGTCGAATACCTTCATCATCAGGCGCAGGCTCGGGTCGCCTTCACCGCCTCCGGCCTCCAGCGTTTCCTTCTGCAACCAGGTGCGGGGCACCACGATCCCATCCATCCGCAGCGCCGTGGCGTCCGCCGGTAGGTCGATTCCGATGTCGGGGACCACCCCGTCGGGCCGCAGCGGATTGAACACCTCCTGGGGAGTGTCGGCACCGAAGTCGCCCCGCCATGCGACCACCTCGGAGAACTCCTCGGGGCGGATCGCCAGCACCTCGGCGAGCCGGCTCCCGCTCTGACGCGGGGCCCCTTCGGTCCGCAGCACCGCCGTCGAGATGTCGTCGTCGGGGGCGTCGAGGAATCCGGCCTTCTCTGCAACGACCCGCACGTCGGCGCCGGCGGCGAACGCGGCTCGGTCACTGAAGGACTGGTCGAGCGTGTTGGCATAGGTCAGCGCAAACGCACCGAGGCCGGTCGTGAGCCACACCAGCAGCGCCAGCCGACCGTAGGGAACCGGGTTGCGACCGAGGTGCCACCCCGGGAGAGCAAACGACATAGAACGGACCTGCACCATCAGCCATCCGACACCGCGCAGCAGCCACGGCAGCAGACGCAGCAGAATCAGGGCCCCGGTGAACAACAGCAGGACCGGGAAGATGATCGCCAGCGGATCGAGGGTGGCCTCCCCGCCGGTCAGGTTCACGAAGCCCCGCTGCGCAAGCTGGAACAGCACCACCAGCGACAACGCTATGGCGAAGAGGTCGAGGTTGTAGCGCTGCCAGACGGAGCTGCGCATCGGCCGGGCCGCCATCGAACGCAGGTCGAGCACGGAGCGCCGGGCGATTGGGAGGATTGCTAGGCCCATCGCCAGGAAGGTGATGACCCCGCCCGCGATCAGGAACGGCTCGATCGGCCGGATCTGGGCGACCTCGAGCGGACTGCCCCCGGTGAGGTCGCTCAACGGCGGAATCCTCCCGGTGATACCGACGAGCAGCCTCGCCACGTAGGGCGCCAGCAGTGCCGCCACGATGGCGATGACCGCCGACTGGGCGAGGTGGATGCCGACGGTCTGCCACGTGCTGGCGCCCCTGGTGCGCAGCAGCGCGATCTCGGGCCCTTCCCGCTCAAGGCTGAGCGACGCCGTGTAGATGAGGAAGTAGAGGGCGCCACCGACGACCAAGGCCAGGATGGCCAGGATCGGACCGCCGATGACGACCGAGCGGGTGGCGAAGCGGTCGAGCAGCGCAGGCAGGAATGTCGAAGTGGCAATGGCGTCGGCCCCGGCGTCCTGGGCGAGCTTGGCCTTGAAGTTGGCGATCCCGCCGCGGATTTGCCCCAATTCGGCCAGGTCGAGGGTGGTGGGGTCGAAGACGATGAACCAACGCTGGGTAGCCGTGGTATCTACCCAGCCGCGCTGCGAGCGGGCCCAGGGGTCGTCAGTAGGGTCGACCGTGATGAAGCCGGTCCACGCATCGAAGGTTGCCTGTGACACGTAGATCATCGAATCCGGGTCGTCGATGCCCCAGAACCGGTCGGAAGCATCGACCGGTTCAACAACGGCAACGACCTCGACCGGCTCGAAGGTGGACGGTAGCCCGGAGAAGGGCTTCAAGATGAAGCGATCCCCCGGTCCGCGCCCGGTGCGTTCGGCGAGATCGGCGCCGAGGACGATCGGGATCGGGGCGGCCGGCCCTCCGGCGGGCAGACCCTCGGTGTCGCCCGGCCACTCACCGGCAACAACGACCACCCGGTCGGCGATGTCGGGGGCGGTCATCATCCTGGCCTGGGTGGCCTCACGCGGTGGCGTCGGGAACGGCGCCGGCGGAAACTCCTCGGGTTCAACCTCGGCTTCACGCAGCGCCTCGATCTCCTCCCGCCAAGCGGCGGCTCTCCCCATCCAATCGACCGACCCGTCAATTGGGATGACCACGAACTCGCGCGACTGGGTCCGTTCGACGATCGACGGGTACCAGGGCTCGATCTGCTCCTGCCACGTCGTCACCATCAACTCGCGATTGTCGGTCGCGATGACGTCGTTGTAGGCAGTGGTGCCGGTGAACGCAGTGACGTCGACGTCGTCGGCGGGCGCGTTGGCCAGTGTGAACTTGAGGTCGACGGCCTGAACCGACGCTTCGTATAGCGGCAACACCACGAGGAGGGCGATGACAAGGGTCGCTCCGAGAAGCGACCCAATCAGAACGCCCTTCTTGGACCATACTCGTCGTGCCACCAAGCCGATGTAGGTGCCGAGCCGCACTCTGCTACGTCCTTGCCTCCGGACAACCACAAAGGGTAGCCCCGTCCCGGATCTCGCGTTCTCTCACCTCGGGTTCTGGCGGACGTGAGCGACACATATGTCGCTGAGATCCGCCAAAAAACCCCCTCTCCTCACTTGGGGAGGCCGCGCAGGTTGAGTTCGGTGTGGCGGAAGCAGGCGACGGCACCGGAGCCGGTGGGCTCGAGTTCGGGCAAGCTCTCGCGGCAGGTAGCCGCCGCATAGGGGCATCGCGGAGCGAAGGCGCACTTGTTGGGGGACACCTCGATGAGACGGGGGGCATCACCCTCGATCGGTTGGAGCCGATCCACCCCCGGCATCGGAATCGAGGTCAGCAAGCCGGCCGTGTAGGGGTGCTGGGGGTCGTGAAAGACGTCGTTGCTCGGTCCGATCTCGACGATGCGCCCTGCATACATGATCGCCACCCGGTCGGCGATCGAAGCCACCATGGCGAGATCGTGAGTTACGAGGATCATCGCCATGTTCCGCTTGCGCTGCAGGTCCCTGATCAAGTCGAGAATCGCGGCAGCTACCGACACATCGAGACCCGACAGCGGTTCGTCGGCGACCAGGAGCCGCGGCGACTTGATCAGGGCGGCCGCCAGCATGGCGCGCTGGGCCTCACCCCGGCTCATCTGGTGGGCGAACGAGAAGAACTTGTGTGCCTTGGGCAGCTTGACATCTCCCAGGGCATCAAAAACCCGCTCCTCGATCTCCTCCTGAGTCAGTTCGGTGTGCTCGCCGAGCGCCTCACCGGCTTGATCACCGATGTAGCTGGTCGGCTCCCACGCGGTGATGGCGTTCTGGAACAGGAACCCGACATCCATCCCGATTGCCTCGCGCCAATCGCTGTCGTCGAAGTTGTAGCGGCTGGTCTTGCGCCGCAGCCGCCACATCCGTTTGCGGGTTCCCGGCAGCGGGTAGATGCGATCCCCGTCGAGAAACACCTCGCCGCCGATGACGCGAGCCCCACCGCCGAGCAAGTCGAACGAACCGAGTAGCGACAGGGTCTTGCCCCCACCGGACTCGCCGACGATGGCGAGCACCTCACCGGCTTGCACCTTGAAGCTGAGCCCGGTGATGGCCGAACGCCAACCCACCGGCAACTCACGCTCCTCCCACTCGAGCCACAGGCCCGAGCCTTTGCTGGTCGAACGCGCGGCCAGGTCCTCGTCGTAGACGGCAACCGCGAGGTTGCGCACCTCAAAGAGCGGCGGGGACACCGATCTCCTCCTCTGCCACCGATTCGCTGGCCGCCAAGACGCCGCCGGTGATGACCAGGGCGACACCGATCCACCCGACCGCGCCGGGGCGCTCGTCGAGGAACACGGCCGCCCACACCATCGCCGACGCGGGCTCGAGATACATCATCACCCCGACCGCGGCGACCGGCAGGTACTTCATTCCGTGCCAGTAGATGACCCAGGCCAATCCGGTGAGCAACACCCCGAGAACTAGGAATTCCGCCCAGTACTCCATCGAGTTGACCACGGCGGCGCCCATCCAGGGGGTGAGGACGACGGCCGCGATCACCAACTCGCCGGCGGCGACCACCAATCCGCCGAGGTCCTCGGCGGCCGGTTTGGCCACGAGCATGAGTGCCGCCATCGTCGCCCCGGCCAGCAGCGACCACAGAACCCCCTCGAGGGTGGCGCCTGAGTCGGGGCGAACAACGATGAGCACACCAACGAAGGCAAACGCCATACCGATCTTGACCCTGGTCCCGACCTTCTCGCCGAGGATGCGGGGGGCGAGCACGGCGGCGGCGATTGGCCCGAGGTAGAGCACGGCCAGCGCCACGCCGACGGTGGTTGTCTTGAGCGCAGCAAAGAACGCCCCCCAGTGCAACGCCAGGATTAGACCGGAAGCTATCAGACGGCCCCGATGTATCGACGGCCACCGCAGCCTGCGAAGCAACGCGAGCGCAATCACCAACGCCAGGGCGCCGAGCCAGACTCGCATCGCCACCAGATGGCCGACCGGGATGTCCTCGCGCACGATCAGCGGGATTGCTCCCCAGGCAATGGCGAGCATGGCGAGGAGGACCGTGGCGACGAGTCGCTTGCGTTCCATCGCCGCAGCCTACGCCGCCTCGGCGAGCCCGCCACCACGACGGAGGTGACTAGTCACCTCCGTCGTGGTGACTAGTCATCTCGCGCGAAGGTGCTATGACGCTCCGGAATGCCCGAGGAGCGGCCGATACCTCTTGTATCAAACAACCTGGACGGTGTTCCAGTCTCCACCGGAACACACACGGAGGTCCCCTTCCCTCCGACTCCTCCTCAGAGCGGCCGTCCGGGGATCAGAGCAAACAGCCCCCCACTGGGGGGCTGTTTCTTTGGGTGGAGCAGACTGCAGGCCGCCGGTCGCTGGACCGCACCGCTGGTATCAGACGACCGGGGTGTCGTGACCCATGTCGGCGAAGAGGGTGAACTCCGGCAGGAAAGTCATGTCGATCCGTCCGGTGGCACCTTGGCGATGCTTGGCAATGGCGACCTCGGCGGTGCCGCGGGTCTCCTGCGCCTCTGGGTGGTAGTACTCGTGGCGGTAGATGAACATCACGACGTCCGAGTCCTGCTCGATCGCTCCCGACTCACGCAGGTCGCCGAGGCGGGGACGCTTGTCCTCGCGGGCTTCAAGGGAACGGTTGAGCTGGGAGCACGCAATCACTGGAACTTCCAGCTCGCGGGCGAGGTTCTTCAGGCTCCGGCTGATGTTGGCGATCTCTTGCTGGCGGTTCTCGCCGCCCGACCCCTGCATCAGCTGCAGGTAGTCGACCACGATGAGGCTGAGCCCAGGACGGCGCCGCATCCGGCGGGCCTTGGCCCTGATCTCGGTGACCGTGAGGCCGGGTGAGTCGTCCACGAAGACGGGCTTTTTGTAGAGAACGTTGGCGGCGGTCTGCAGCTTGGTGAAGTCGGTGTCGTTGAGGCGCCCGGTGCGGAGTCGCTGGGAGTCGATCCGGCCCGTGGAGCACAGCATGCGGCTCACGATCTCCTCCCGGCTCATCTCCAACGAGAAGATGGCAACGGGCTTGTCGTGCACCGCGACGTTCTGGGCGATGTTGAGCGCCAGCGTCGTCTTGCCCATCCCCGGTCGGGCTGCGATCACAACCAGGTTGGCGGGGTGGAGCCCGGCGAGCTTGCGATCGAGATCACGGAACCCGGTGGAGACACCGGTCACTTCGCTGCCCAGCCGGTTGAGCTCTTCGGCTCGCTCGATGGCGGGTCCCAGCAACGGGTCGATAGGGGCCAGGCCCTCACCGATGCGCCGCTCGGAGACGGCGAACACGGATTGCTCGGCACGGTCGAGTACCTGACCGATGGGGTCATCCATCGTCGTCGCCAGACCCGCGATGTCGCCACCGGTACGCAGGAGCCGACGGCGAAGGGCATGTTCCTCGACGATGTCGGCGTAGTACTCGATGTTGGATGCCGTGGGCACCGAGTCGATCAGTTGAGTCAGATAGCCGACTCCACCAACCCGATCGAGCGCGCCGCTGCGCCGCAACGCCTCGGAAACGGTGACGGCGTCAATCGGTTGGTTGCCGTCGAACAGTTCCGAGATGGACTGGAAGATGGATTGGTGCGCCGGGCGGTAAAAGTCCTCGGCATGGAGCTTCTCCAATGCCGTGTTGGCGGCGTCGGCCGACATGAGAACCGAGCCGAGCACCGACTCCTCGGCTTCGACGCTGTTGGGCGGCACGGACAGGCCCCGTGTCCTTCCCTCGCGTTCGACCACAGATGTCACGTGTCCTCCCAGACCCAAATCATGTGGGAATAGTGTTGGTTTCCATCTTGCGTGCCACCTGTGACACATTTGTGCCGAACGCGGCCATCCGAGCCGGGTCCGGGGGGAAGATGGCGAGTGTACGACGCGCCACAGCGGCCGAAGCTGGCTATGGCTGCCTACTTTTCGCGGATCAGGGTTTTGTTTCCCGACCCGCGCCACCCTGGGAACGTTGCGGGCTCTAGAGGGCTCAGTCGGCTCAGGCGGGGATGACGTCCAGGCTCAGGTTGAATGACACGTCTTCGTGGGGCACCACCGTCACCTCATGAAGTCCGATCTCTTTGATCGGTCCTGGGATGCGGATGGCGGTCCGATCCACCTCGTAGCCGGTGAACTTGCGGATCGCTTCGGCTACGTCAGCAATGCCGATCGATCCGAACAGCTTGCCTTCGTCGCCGGCGCGGGCTGCGACCACGACACGGGCGCCCACGAGCGACTGCGCAAGTTGCTCGGCCTCGGCGCGGACCCGCTTCTCGTTCTCCTCGCGAGCCTTACTCATCGCCTTGGCCTGGTGGAGGGCACCGTCGGTGGCCTTGACGCCGAGCGCCCGGGGCATTAGGTAGTTGCGGGCGTATCCGTCGGCGACGTCAACGACGTCGCCCTTCATTCCCAGCGTCGGAACGTCTTTGGTGAGAATCAGCTTCATGGGCTACTGCCGGGGCTGGGTGTAGGGCAGCAGGGCCATTTCGCGGGCGTTCTTGATGGCCATGGCCACCTCGCGCTGGCGCTTGGCGCTCAGCCCGGTGACTCGCCGCGACCGGATCTTGCCGCGATCGGACATGAACTTGCGCAGCAGCGCGACGTCCTTGTAATCGACGACATCCTCTTCTTTGAACCGATAGACAATCCGCTTCTTCTTCCGGGTGTCCGTCATCGGGCGGCGGCGCCGCCTGTCCTGTCTCTTCGGGGGCATTGGGGTAGTTCCTCTCGTCCTCTAGAAGGGTGCCTCGTCGGGGCCCCAGTCGTCCTTGGCCACGGGGGCAGCCGGAGTGCTGGGCGCGCCGCCACCACCACCGCCACCACCGCTGTAGCCACCTTCGCTACGGGGAGTGCGGGTCACCGTCGCAGTGGCCCAGCGCAGCGAGGGGCCGATGTCGTCGATTCGGACCTCGACCACAGACCGCTTGTCGCCCTCTTGGGTCTCCCAGGTGCGCTGCTCGAGGCTGCCGGTCACGATGACCCGTGAACCCTTTTGCAGCGATTCGGCAACGTTCTCTGCCACGTCGCGCCAGCAGGTACCGCCGAAGAAGCTGGTCTCCTCCTGCCACTCGCCACCGCTCTGGTAGCGGCGATTCACGGCAAAACGCACCTTGGCCATCGCCACCCCGCTGGGGGTGAAGCGCAATTCTGGATCGTCGACGAGGTTACCTACCAGGGTCACACTGTTGTCTCGCATCTCTTCTCTCGCTCTCTCGTCCTCGTGGTGTCACCGACCACTGTGCCGGGTCGCTGTGACACAAACAGGCAATCTCCTAAATGGCCGGCTTCGTTGGGTCGTCGCGTCGCATGATCTTGTGGCGCACCACGTTGTCGGCCAGCGACAGGGCGCGGTCGAGCCGAGCAATCAGCTCGGTCGTGCCTTCAAAACCAACGACGGAGTAGTACCCCTCGTTCATTCTGTCTATCTCATAGGCAAAGCGACGCTTCCCCCAGAAATCGGTATCGGTAACGGAGCCCTCTTCAGCAATGGCCTTTTCGACCTCGCTGATCTGGGTCCGGACATCCGGCTCAGCCATCTCGGGCCGGTGGATCATCATTAGCTCGTACGAACGCAAGCTTGTACCTCCTTCGGACAGTCGCTCTCGCGAAAGGCCCCCGGCATCTGCCGGGAGCAGGGGTTCGTAAGCCTGGCGAGTGTAACGGGCCTAGGGCGCTGTGGAAACCCGTTGTTCAATAGCCCTCGAGGGCGGCGGCCGGATCCAGACCGACCAGATCGCCGGCGGGCGCTTCGAGGGCATACTGGTAGTCCTCACCGGGACCGTAGGTGGGGCACGGGTCCTGGTCCCCGCATGGCACCATCTCGAATACGCCGACCAGGGTGCCGTCGGTTCGGAAGAAGGCGATGTCGAGCGGGATCAGTGTGTTCTTCATCCAGAACGTACCGCTCGTCGGCGTGTCGAACACAAACAGCATGCCGTCGAGATCGCCGAGGTCGGTGACGAACATCAACCCCCTGCTGCGCAACTCCCGGGTGTCGGCGACGGCCACCAGCCACGGTTCGCCCTCCAGCGTCACCGGACGCACCTCGAAGTCGGCGAGTTCATCGGGGATCTGGGGGGAGGAGGTTGTGGTGGTGGTTGCGGGGGCGGAGGTGGTTGCGGGGGCGGAGGTGGTTGCGGGGGGTCCGGTACTCGACGGCGATGATGTCGTGGCGATAGTCGTGGGGGTGGCCGACGTGGTCGCGACTGAATCGTCGTCGCCGCAACCCACAAGGAGCAGCGCGAACGCAATGATGACGGCGGCGAGACGCATCTGAGAAGGGTATCGGTGGATCGGGGCTACGGCACACCATCGGACCCGCACCGCGACAGGGCGGCGCCCTCTCCAACCGCCGGCTCACGAAGCGCCGGGATGCTCCGCAGCTCAGCGCTCCATGGCTTCGTCGGCGAGGAGGTCGTCGGCGGCTGCGGTTGGCTCGCTGGCCATCTGGTTGAGGTCGCGCAGGATCTCTTCGGATTCGGCGGGCATGTGATAGGTCTCGGCCTCGCCGGGGAACTCCCCGGTTTCGACATCGGCGAAGAACTGCTCCAACAAGGCGACCGAGTCGTCCGCGATGGACCCGTATTGACGGACGAACTTGGGGAGGTACTCGCCGCCGCCCAGACCGAGCACATCGTGGAGTACGAGCACCTGGCCGTCGCAGTGTCGGCCGGCGCCGATGCCGACGGTCGGCACGGAAATCTCACGGGTCACGATCTCGGCGAGCACATCGGGCACGCCCTCGAGCACGATGCCGAATACGCCGGTATCGGCGAGCGCCTTGGCATCGGAGACCAACTCATAGGCAGCCGCGGCCCGTTTGCCCTGGACGCGGTAGCCGCCCATGGCGTGGACCGATTGGGGAGTGAGCCCGAGATGGCCCATCACGGGGATCTCGGCGCCGAGGACGGCACGAATCATCGGGAGGCGCTTGCGGCCACCCTCGAGCTTGACCGCCTCGGCGCCGCCTTCGCGCACAAGGCGGCCGGCGTTGCGAACCGTGTCTTCAACGGAGGTGTGGTAGCTCAGCCAGGGCATGTCGCCGAGCACCATGGCGTTTGGCTTGGCGCGGGCAACCGCGGCGGTGTGGTGCACCATCACATCGACGGTGACGGCGAGGGTGTCCTCATACCCGAGGACCACGTTGGCGACCGAGTCGCCGACGAGGATGATGTCGGCACCAGCTCGGTCCGCGATGCGGGCCGTCGGGAAGTCGTAGGCGGTGACCATCTTGATCTTGGAGCCGCCCTTGCGCGCCAGGATCTTCGGTGCCGTCATCTTGGGGGACATGGGAACGGGATGTCCTTTCTCCCCACCGGATGGGTTGGGGGATGTCGCTCGCTGGTCCATCGTGAAGAGCCCTCGTGGCCTCGGCCGCCTACGCGGTCGCCCGTGCCGACTCCTGGACCGAAACACTACCGAATCCCGGTCCGCTACGTCGGGGGGAAGGCCGGCTTCCGGCTCGCCAAGGTGGTGCGCTAGCTTCACACCATGGCTCGCAAAGACATCACCATGACCCCCGAGGAGATCCATGCCTTCTTCCAGGAGAGCATGACCCTCCAGGTCGCGACCATCGGCAAACACGGATACCCGCACGTCGCTCCCATGTGGTTCGTCGTCGACGACAACAAGGTCGTCTTCCGCTCGTTCACCAAGTCACAGAAGATCGTGAACCTGCAGCGCAATCCGAAGCTGACGGTTCTGATCGAAGACGGCCTGGACTACTCGCAGCTGCGCGGGGTGATGATCAAGGGCGAAGCCCGGCTGATCACCGACCGCGACTACGTGCTCGCCATGTACGGCAAGCTGGCCGCCCGCTACTCGATGATCAATGATGAACCGGTCGACCTCGATCAAGCAGCCCTCGAGACAGCCTTTGGCCGCATGGCGGACAAGAACACCGCCGTCGTGGTCGAGCCGGTGAAGATCATCACATGGGACCACCGCAAGATCGGTGGCGGGTACTAGTTCACGAGACGGCGCACAGGCGGCGATGAGTTTCGGGGAGCCCAACCGGATCGATTGCCCGTGCCCCAAGGTGCTGTTCGATGCCGCGCCGTGGAAGGGACGCCGTGTCTCGGAGTCGGTGCCTGATTCTCAGGGCCTTGTCCTCTACCGGGCTACGCCATCAGGGGTGACCATGGAGTGTCGACGCGCGCGCTCAGGAGGTGCGACCGATGAAAGCCACCAAGACCATGCACATCGACGCGACGCCGGATCAAGTGTTCTCCTTCATGCTCAATTCGACCGCCACTCCAGCCGGCATGACCATGGAGGCCGTGTACGAGAGCCCGGATGTCGTGGGCAACTCGTACGAGTGGACCTTCAAGATGCTGGGCATCCCACGCAAGGGGGTCACGGTCTGCACCGACTACATCCCCGGCGAGCGAATCGTGTTCCGGAATTTCGGAGCAATGGAGGGAACCCAAACGGAGACTGTTGAGCCGGACAACGGCGGGTCGAAGGTGACCCACGAAATGGACAGCCAGATTGCCGTCCCCTTGATCGGCCGCTTCCTCGACCCCATGCTGCGGAAGGCGTGGGAGAAGAACCTTGCGTGGGGCAAGCGGGAGATTGAGAAGCAGGAGAACGTCACGGAGGCAACCGCCTAGCTGCACGCAACCCGAAGCCGGTTCGAGCCCGTCGGGGTTCGGGGTCGTTGCCCAACGCCGGGGCGACAAGCCGCCGCCCACACCTACGGGATCAATGCCGCCAGGTTGGCCATCAGCCGCCGGATCTGATCGCGGGCGCGGTCGTTGGTGAAGTTGCCGTCCTCGTCGAAGCTGCCGCCCACCGACGGGATTATCACCTCCGGCGTTTCGACCACCCGCATCTGAAAGTGGCGGAGCACCGGGCGGAGATCCTCCTGGGAACGCAAGCCACCGAACCGGCCACCACCCGAGACGATCGCCGCCGGCTTGGCCCGCAGCGGGGTCTCGGGCCGCGACGCCCAGTCGATCGCGTTCTTGAGCACGCCGCTCATCGACCAGTTGTACTCCGGGGAAGCAAACAGCACGCCATCGGCTTCCTCGATCTGGCGACGAAAGCTCGTCACGGGCTCCGGGTAGCGGTCGGGGCCCTCTTGCTCCAGATCCCAGTTGTAGAGGGGAAGACCCGAGATGTCGGCGACCACCAGGGAGAGGTCCGCCGGCGCCTCCGCCGCGGCGACATGCAGCAGCTCGGTGTTGTGTGAGTCGCGGCGCAGAGAGCCGGAAATGCCGAGAATGGTGACTGGATCGTTGCTCATGAGGGTCCTCGAAATGGCTTGCCTCTACTCAACGAGGAACGTGGCTCGACATTCCCAGCTCAGGCGAGACGATCCCATGGCACGGCGAGCACGACCAACACGAGAGAAGCCACGAAGCTCCACGCCACGACGAGGTTCGCCCGCGGCCCGTCCACCTTGCGCGCCCTCACAAGCCCCACATGCGCAATGGCCACCGCAGCCAGCATGAACAACGGGTGGAGGACGGCAAAGAAGAACCCGGCATCCCAGCCGGAATTGAAGATCCACACGATGATGCCAAGCAGCACCTGAACATCGACGACAATGACCGCCGCCGTATACGGCCCGTCCTGGAACGGCTCGCCGCGACCGTTGCGCACGAACCCGAGCACGGCGCCAACGACGAGTGCCAACAGCACCAGCCACCGCACCCACGAGTGAATGTCGATGATGATGTCCACGGGTGTCCTCCTCGGGTTGGATGAGCCGGTGCATTCTCGGCAACCGGTCGCGACCTGGCAAAACGAGCCGATCGTCGGCCTACGGCGGCTTGGGGATCGCGTTGCCGTTGCAGTCGACACCCTCACGGGGCCGATAGTTGGCGAACACGGAGTCTTTGAGCACCTCACCGTCGGGCGTGGTGCGGCTGCGGAACGTGTTGACATGGGTGCAGAACCCGCTGCGACGCTTCGACTGGCCGGTCTGCTCGACGTCGAAGTACTCGGTCGAGTACACCTGTACGGTGATCGAATTTCCGGTGTACTTGGTCCACAGCAACATGCCGTAAGGGCTGTTGTTGATGATCGCCAGATCGGGCGCCGGATAGGACATGGTCGCTTCCCGCCCGTAGGGGTAGCGGCTGATGTAGATGGAGTGGGATTGATAGGTCTCGAAGTCCATGCCGGCGAAGAACGCTGCGTTGAAGAGTGTCGTCGCAAACTGCGAGATCCCGCCACCGACGTCCTTGGTGAAGTGACCGGACTCGATGACACCGGCCGAAACGAAGCCCTTCTCGCGGGTCCGGCGGCCGACGAACTCGTTGATCGAGAACCGGCCTCCTGGCTCGATCAGGTAGCCGCGGACGATGTCGGCGATGCGTTGAATGTTGGTCACGCGAGACTCGCAGCAATTGTGGCGAGTGGTGAACTCCGCGATCAGTTCATTGACGCCGAGGGCCTCTACCGCGGCCCGTCCGCCGTCCTCATAGGTCAGCCGGGCGGGTAGCCGGACCAGCCCACCCTTGCCCTCGAGGGCCGCCTCGTAGATCAACTCGCCGGCACCCTCCTCACAGCACTCCTTTGGCGGGGCGCCGAGCGTGTAGCTCACCTCGTTGTCGACAACGGTGTAACGCGGCGGCGTTCCCGGGTCGTCGTAGTCGGAAAGCAGACCCACGACCGAACGTTGCACGAGGTCCGTATCGAACACCGCGGTGAGTTGGCCGTCCTGCCAGTCGGAAACCACCCAGCGTTCCATGGTCTCGGGGTAGAGCGTTGCGTTGCGGGCGTTGACCCGAACCACCATCGGGTCGGACGCCAGATCTTCACCGTGGGCCGCGGCCGCGGCGAGCTTCGTCTCGTCCGTGAGCGGCGGCACCGGGACCAAATCGACGGCAACGTTGTAGGGCGGCAAATCCGCCTCGACCACCGGTTGGAGCGCAGCCGCCACCACCGCTCCGTCGATCCGGGCACCATCGAGACCCTCCGTCACCACGATGCTGCCGGAGGCGCCGGTGAACGAAGGCTCGATTGGAGCGACCCGCTGGGCTTCCTCGTGATTGTCGATGTAGGCGACCGTCGTCGCTTCGTCGAGTTCGAACGTGAGCGGCACGTAGCGGGTCCTGCCGAAGAACGAGCGCAGCCAGGAGCGGAAGTCGTCCACGAAACCATCGTCGCGGCCGACCGCGAGGGCAGCCTCGGTGACCGCGACACGATCGATCTTGACCCCGAACCCCGACATCTCCGTGGTGATCACGAAATCGGCGGCAGCCACGGTGGCCGGGATGCGGCCCCATTCGGCTTCGATCTCGTCGAGCACCTCCCAGAGGTCCTCCTTACCGAGACCGCTGACGTCGACGCCGGCGACCGATACGTTGCGGGCCACCTCACCGTTGTAGACGGCTTCGTTGACCATGTGCGCGACGGCGGTGCCCCCCATCAGAAGGACCAGGATGCCGACCAATAGTCCGCCCCAGAGCAGGAACTTGCGCCACATAGGCTGGATCGTAACGGTGACAGCGTCCTAGTCCAGCCACTTTGGCGCCGTCCCGCTCATTCTCCGCGACGACCTCGATATGTGTCGTCTAGTTATATCGAAGCGCTATAGTTATATCGAGTCGATATATCGGACGTTCACTCAATGCTCGATCTTGCCATTCTCGGTCTGCTGCGCGACACCCCGCGCCACGGCTACGAGTTGAAACAACAACTCGCCGGCCTTGGCTTCTGGAAGGTGTCGTTTGGCTCGCTCTACCCGGCGTTGCGGCGGCTGGAGAAGCGCGAACTGATCGAGGCGTTGCGGGTCACCGGACGCCGCAAGAGGTATCAGATCACACCCGCAGGCGGCGTCGAGTTCGAGCGCCTCTTGCTGGAAGACACCGACTCGTTCGAGGAAGACCGTCGCTTCAACCTCCGTCTCGCCTTCTTCCGCTACCTGGAACCTGCGATGCGGGTCAAGACCCTGGAGCGGCGCCGGCGGCGATTGGTCGAGCACCTCGGCGAGTCAACCCGCAATCTTCGCCAGGCCACCGCCCGGGGCCGTGACCAAATCGACCGGTACACCCGGGCCTTGATGGAGCGGTCGGTGCAATCGACCAAAGCCGACATCGCCTGGCTCGATGAACTGATCGCCGCCGAGCGACACAGCTTCGAACCCAGACGCGCAATTTGAGATCTCACAGGAGGAGAATCACCATGAGCAAAGTAAAGGTTGCGATTGCCGGCCTCGGCAACTGCGCCAACTCCCTGTTGCAGGGCGTCACCTACTACGCGGATGCCGAGCCGGGAACCGAGGTCCCCGGATTGATGAACGTCGACCTCGGGGGCTATCACATCGGCGACATCGAGTTTGTGGCCGGCTTCGACGTCGACGCCGCCAAAGTCGGCCAGGACCTCGCCAAGGCGATCTGGTCGGGTCCGAACAACACCATCCGCTTCTCCGACACACCCGACACCGGGGTGCTGGTGCGGCGGGGCCCGACCCTCGACGGGCTCGGCAAGTACTACCGCGACACCGTGGAGGAGTCCGCAGAAGAAGCCGTCGACGTGGTGGCAGCCCTGCGCGACAGCGGAGCCGACGTGCTCGTCTCCTACTTGCCGGTCGGTTCGGAAAAGGCCACCAAGTTCTATGCCGAGGCAGCCCTCGAAGCCGGAGTTGGGTTCATCAACTGCATCCCCGTGTTCATCGCCTCGAACCCGCAGTGGGCGCAACGCTTTGTCGATGCCGGTGTGCCGATCATCGGCGACGACATCAAGTCACAGGTCGGCGCCACGATCGTCCACCGCAACCTCGCCCGCCTCTTCGAAGACCGCGGTGTCGAAGTCGAGCAGACCTACCAGCTCAATTTCGGCGGCAACATGGACTTCATGAACATGCTCGAGCGCGAGCGGCTCGAGTCGAAGAAGATCTCGAAGACCCAATCGGTGACCAGCCAACTCGACAACGGCATTGGCCGTGACCGCGTGCACATCGGGCCCTCCGACCACGTCCCCTGGCTGACGGACCGCAAGTGGGCCTACATTCGGGTCGAGGGCAAGGCATTCGGGGACGTGCCGCTCAACGCCGAACTCAAGCTCGAGGTGTGGGACTCCCCCAACTCGGCGGGGGTCGTCATCGACGCCGTGCGCTGCATCAAGCTGGCGATGGACGCCGGTGTGGGCGGTCCGCTGCTGGCACCGTCGTCGTACTTCATGAAGAGTCCTCCGGTGCAGTACCGCGACTCGGAAGCTCGCGAGAATGTCGAAGCGTTCGTCTCCGGAAGTGATGCGACGGCGTCAGACCTCGCTGGCTATCTGAGCTAGCTCCGTCGGCAGATCCTGTGAGACCCGAGGGCGCCCTTGGTGGGCGTCCTCTGCGCGTCCGAGAGACCTCGTGATTACCAGAGTTCAAGGGCTCGGTCGGTAGCATCACGCGCAAGCAATCAAAGGAGACTGACCGTGGGAGACTTTCTGAAGGGGCTGCTGTTCATGGCGGTGGCATTCCTGATCTTTACGCTCCCGGCTACCTGGCTGCTCATGCTGTTCTTCGGCAACATCGGCATGGAGTTGTCCTACTGGGGAACGTTCCCACTGGGAATCATGGCGTCGGTGCTGCTGGGCGGCGTGACGGCCCGGCCGTACTAGGAGAGCGTCGCACAACCGGACGGGATCGCTCGCCGGTTGGCAGGAACCGGGGATCGCTTGATGCGGTCCCCGGTTCTGCGTCCGTCGTCTCACATCTTCTCCGGTTTGACAAGTGGGCTTTCTCCTCTGACGCGCCGCAGTTGCCTCCGGCATAGTGGAGCCCAATTGAGGGAGGAGGGTGGCATGGCGTACCGCGAGAAGCCCACGACACGGCGGACCCGCATCGTGCTGTCCGTGATCATGTGGGTCATCATCGGGATCCCCATGATGATCGCATTCTGGAGCTGGTTTGGCGGGTGGTCGTTGTTGCTGTTCGCCGGTGGGATCTGGCTGACCAAGGACTACATCAAAGAAGGCGACATGTTCGGCGCCGTCGACGCTGCGGGAAGGGCTCAATCCGCCGTGTTCAAGCGACCGCGCGACAGCGACGGACTCTGACCGATTGCGCTCACGAAAGGACCCGTAGTCATGCACATGTATGTCGTCTACGGAACGGTGCGGGGCAGAGCAAAGCGGGCCGCCGAGGCCATTGCCGATGCAGCAGCCACCCGGGGCGTTGCGACTCTGGTTCGGTCGGTCAGCCAGGCCGTACCCGACGATCTGGTGGCGGCCGACCTACTGATCGCCGGCTGCGGCACCAGGGTGGACACGCCGTTTGGCGGTGAACCGGCGCAACGCCTGACGTCGTGGATCGACGGTTTGCCCGACCTCGACGGCCTTCCCATTGGTGTCTTCTGCACGTATACGTTCTTCCCGCACACCTTTGCGGACACCGCAGCCCGCACCGCCGGGGTGCTCAACCGGCTGGAGCGGTCGTTCTACCAAAAGGGCGGCAAGGTCGTGGGATCCCGCTCGTTCCATGCTCGCGAGTTCACCGCGAGTTCGACCGAGCTGGTCGGAAAGGTCGTCGACCACACCCCCGTCTGAATCAGGCTCCCACCGGGGAGGGGCGGAAGTGGCCGTAGGCCAGAGACTCGGCCCGGTCGTCCTGGTCCAGTGCCGCAATTGGAGCAGAACCTGAAGCCCTGCTCGTCAATCGTCCCGCATGTCCTGCAATTCACAGCAGCGAGGCTGCTCAACCCACCCCAGTGCCTGCCTCAGACCCGTTCCCGCAACCAGGCGATGTCGGCAGCCTGACCGCCGTCGTCATCGGGGGTCTCAACCACGACGGGCGCATCGGCTTCCCGCACTACGCCAACGATGAGGTCCTCCGGGATCTCGCCCCTGCCGAGGTTGGCGTGGCGGTCGCGGCGACTATCGAACGGATCCCGCGAGTCGTTGCAGTGGACGAGGTCAACCCGTCCGGTGAGGCCCCGCAAGGTCTCGACGCTCGTTGCCAGATCCTGGCCCGCCGCCCAGGCGTGGCACGTGTCGAGCACAACCCCGACGTTGAACTCGCCGATCTCCGCCCACAACGGTCCGTAGTTGGCGAGGTCGCGGGCCACGGCGTGTCCGCCGCCGGCGGTGTTTTCGATGAGCAGCGGGACCTCCCAGCCGCCGTCCCCGTACTCGAAGACCTTGCGCCAGCGCTCGAAGCCCACGGCGATGTCCTCGTCGTCGCCGACGTGGCCGCCGTGAACCACGACCCCGGAAGCCCCGATGTCGCCGGCCGCCTCCATGATCAGGGCGAGTGTCTTGCGGCTCGGGATTCGGATCCGGTTGTTCGGCGATACCGGGTTCATGATGTACGGCGCATGAACGTAGATGGGCACGCCGGAGGCCTTCAGCTCCTCGGCGTCATCACGCGGCTTGGGGGCCTTGTAGGACTGAGGGTTGGAAAGGAAGACCTGGACCAGGTCGGCGTTGCGAGCCTTCGCTTCGGCAAGAGGGTCCTGGGGCGAGACGTGGGATCCAATCAGCATGGGCTCACGCTACCCGCCAGGTGAGACATCCCGGCCGCTCAGAGGTACGGCGCCGGTTCCTCGTCCTCATCGACAACGATGTCTCCGTGGTCGCGGCGATAGCGCTCGATTTCGATCTGAGCGCGCACAGCCACCTGCTCGGGGCCAATCGCCCACGATTCGGCGTCGACGCGCATAGTGTTGCCCTCCCACGCGGCGCCCCACAGATCCGCCGGGTAGGCGTCGGGGTTCAGGACGTCGACATAGAGCACCGGCACCGCCACCCGCCCATCGTCTCTGACGCTTCCGGACCGCACGGCGACAACGTCGTCCCAGGGGATCGCCACCATTCCCTGCGGGCCGGCGACGCGCAAGCGCAGTCCGTCGTCGGTGCCCTCAACCACCGACTCATGACGGACCAAGCCGACCAACGAAACCACGAGCAGCCCTGCGCCCGTCACCAGAAAGGCGCTCCCCCAGATGAGGTCGACCCGGCGCCTGGCTTGGCCGCGAGTGGTCAACTGCTGGCCGGCCTCGTCCGTCTCGGGCTCCAACGTGATCTGATGCACCCACACGATCTCGATCGCGGTCAGGATCAGCAGCACGCCCACCAATCCGATCACGAACTGACGGAGGGGCGAGCGGTCGACACTGAAGCGTTGCATCACTCGACTCCGAGGTCCTCGAGGGTCACGACAGAGCGGAACGGTACTCCGAGTCTGTCCATAACTGTGGCAGCGGCGCCATCGGAGCGGTCGACCAGCGTGATCGCCTGGATCACGGTGATGCCCTCGTCACGCAGCGCCGCAATGGCGGCGGCGGCGGACGCACCAGTGGTCGTGGCGTCCTCCACCACAGCAACGCAGTCGTTGGGTCCCACCGGTCCGACCAGACGGCCGCCGGTCCCGTGGTCCTTGGCCGTCTTGCGGACCGAGAACGCCTTGAGGGGGCGCTCAGCCATCACGGCAGTGGCCACCGCGATCGGGTCGGCGCCCATCGTCATCCCACCAATGGCCGTCACGTCGTCATCGAGCATGGCGGCGAGGCAGGTGCCGACGAGGCGGGCCCCCTCCCCGTCGAATGTCGTCTGACGACCGTCGACATACCAGTCGGAGACCTCACCGGAGGCCAAAACGAAGGGCCCATCCGTCCGCAGCGCATGCGTTCTGAGATGCGTGACCAGGGCTTTTCGGGAATTCTCGAATTCTTCCAAGAAACCTCTCAAGGTTTGCGCTTCGACGTGCCGATAGCGTAATCAGACAGGATGCCTTCCTACCTCCCGTCTAAGCCCGAATCGGAGCCGCCAATTTGGCGGCTTCGATTCATTTCGGGGTCTTCTTCTCGTTCTTGCGTGGCTCAGGTGCGGAAAACCGCGCTGCAGCCACGCAAGAAGCGGATCGACAAGCCCCCGTCACCGACGCCCTCGCGTCAGAAGGGTCGAAGGCAGCCATTGGTCTCCAGGAAGGTGTGCATCTGGGTGCCGAAGATCGCTTGACCGAAGTCAACCAAGCGCTGCAGAACGGTGATTGGACGGCCCTGCCGAGTTACCTCGCTTCCGATTTCTTCTCCTACTCCCCTGGGCCCGATGAGCCGACCTCACGGCGACGCTCACCGTCAACGGCACCCACGTGAACGCGTTGTGGGGGGCGCCGGGTTCCGGTACCAAACTTGCGTGGTCCAACCCCGTGACGATCAAACCAATTGGAGACCGTTTTGCCTTTCGCTTCGACGATATCGGGTTCCCCGATGTCGTCGTCCTCCTTCGCCAATTGGGCCTCGTCAACCCGCCGGACGAGATGGATCGCCCTCCGCCGCACCCGGTCTCGATACCGGAGTTCCTGATCAAGACGGTCTTCACCGGGCGGGCCGACGACAAACCATGTGCCCATCTGAGCGAGATTCGCTTCGTCGAGCCGAGCACCCGCCTCTGCGCGGCGTGCTTCGACCAAGGAGACAACTGGCCTGCGCTGCGGTTGTGCCTGATCTGCGGGTTCGTGGGGTGCTGCGACACTTCAAAGAGCAAGCACATGCTCAACCACTACGAGGAAACCGGCCACCCCATCATGCGCTCCATTCGGATGGATGAGGGCTGGGTATGGTGCTACGAGGACAACGCCTTCTTCGAAACGGCCGTCCTCGACCGCTACCGGTAGATCCTCTCGTGGCCTACATGGTGTTTCAGCAATACACGACGGCCGTGCTTGATGCCTATGCCGGGCACCCCGACGTGGCCGACCACCTGGCATCAGCCCGGGAATGCCGCCGGTGGCAGCAGTCGCTCGACATCGACCCCAAGGTGCGCGTTGCTCTCGTTGAACAGGCGCAGGTTCTTGAGGCTGCTTTCGAACGACTGAGCGGCTGAAGATCAACCAACAAAACGAGTCTGGGCCGGCGGTGAGTCGTTAGCCTCTGCGCCATGGAATTTGTCTTCATTCGTCATGGCCAGCCGGCGTGGAGCGTCGACGAGCTCAACCAGTCCAATCCGTACCTCACCGATCTCGGGCAGCAACAAGCCGGCCTTGCCGCAGAACGGCTTGCCGACGACGCGGCACCAATCAGCGAGATCCTGGTGTCGCCGGCCTTGCGGGCTCAACAGACCGCAGCACCGCTGGTGGAAGCCACCGGAATCACGCCGATCACTATCGACGGACTCACCGAATTGCGGCTCCCCGAGTGGCAGGGCATCAAGGCCGAGGACGTGCAGCGGATCTTCGCCGAGAGCCGCGACCGCAGCCCGGAGGAGTGGTGGGAGGGCCTCGCCGGCGGGGAACGCTTCCGAGACTTCCACGACCGGATCACGTCGACGATGACGCAGATCCTCGCCGACCGCTCCGTCAGACCAGACGACCAGGGTCGCCCCCACCTCTGGCACGTCGATACCGACCCGCAGCGGATCGTGATCGTCGCCCACGCCGGCACCAACTCGACAGCCCTTGGGTGCTTGCTGGGCGCCGAACCCACGCCCTGGGAATGGGAACGCTTCGTCCTCGGCCACGCCTCGATTGCCCGCATCGGCACGGTGCCGCTCGCCGGCGAGCACGTCTTCAGCCTCCGCGCGTTCAACGATCAGGAACACTTGCCGCCCGAGCTGCGGACCCGCTGAGGTACTCAATCGTCCAACATGGAGTTCAGCTGGTCCCACGCCTCTGGCGTGTCGAGCCCCAGTCGCCACGCCGCCCATCCGCTGAGCCCGTACTCGGGCACCAGCCCGGCACGCACCCGGAACGCGGTGTAGTCCTCGAGCCAGGTCAAGCGCCCGGCGTCGAGGTCCACCAGTGGAACCGAGAATTCGGGGTCGTCTGCGACTACCCCGACGTCGGCGGTGGCCGCAATGGCGCCGATGCCGACCGCACGGGGTGACTCGAGGTCGGCTTCGTTCCAGATCCGCCCGTACATCGGCACGCCCAGGATCAGCTGGTGAGGATCGGAGAAGCGCAACTCATAGGCCAGGACCTCTTCGACCCACTCGGGGTCGGCCACAGGCCCGGCCGGACGCAACCCATTGTGTTGGTCGTAGGCCATCAGGATCATGAAGTCGGAAGCAGCCGCCAACTGACGGCGCAGCGGGGCCGTCGACCAGAACTCGTACGACTCGGGAGTGATGACCCACGAATCCGATCGCGGCACCACATCGACCGACACCACACCCCCCCACTCGTGGAGGTCGTCGGTCAACGCGGTGACAAAATCGACCACCTTGTCGGCATCAGCGGCGGCGTAGCCCTCGATGTCGATGTTGACGCCCGCCACACCGGCCGCCTTGGCCCGCGCGGCAATGTCCGCAGCAGCGGCCTGCGGTCCACCGGCTCCGCCCAGATACCTCGCGATGGCGTCGGCATCGAGCGACTGAATCGCCGGCCACAACGCCACCCCGCGTTCTGCGGCGGCGACCGCATAGTCGGGGTTGGAGCGGTCCTCGAGCGACCCGTCGTCGACGATGTGCCACCAGATCGGCGACGCCACGTTCACCTGCGGCGCCGCAGCCAGTTGACCGAGGTGGGTGCTCTGACTGGTCCCAACTTGCCAGCCGAGAACGAGCTGGTCGGCGACGCCGTCGGCTCGCCACGGCTGCTCGACTGCATCCCAACCGGGCTCGCCGGTGACGACCTGCGTCCACGTCACCTCGGTCGGAGCCCCACCGGCGGCGTGGTAGGTGAACCGCAGTTCGGAACCCACCGGCGCCACGTCAGAAAGCATCCCGGTCTCGGCGTCGAAGCTTCCGAGTTCGAAACCGGCCAAATCGGTGATGCGGATGGTCACGTCACCGTGCACCGCCAGATCTTCCGCGGCGGAGAGTCGCAGCGCCTTCAGCGGGGGAGTCGTGGTCGATGTGACCGTGGGCTCGGTCGTTGAGGTGGGTACCGCGGTCGTCGCAGTCTCGCCGGCCGCGCTATCGGTTGACGGCGTGCAGGCCCCGAGGGCAAGACAGCACGCCACTGCGAGGAGAAGACGCATCTCGACAGGCTACGGGCTACTTGCCGTAGCGGCGATCGCGGCGCGAGAAATCGCGCAGCGCTCGGAGGAAGTCGACCCGGCGAAAGGCCGGCCAGTAGACATCGACAAACGAGTACTCCGCATAGGCCGACTGCCACAGCAGGAACCCAGACAGCCTGGCCTCGCCGCTGGTGCGGATGACGAGGTCTGGGTCCGGGAGGTCCGCCGTGTAGAGGTGGCTGGCCAGCGAGGTGGCGTCGATCCCGGCCGCAATCTCTTCCGGCGCCACACCGTCGGCGGCGAGCTTGCCGACCAGGTCGCGAACGGCGTCAATGATCTCTTGCCGGCCGCCGTAGGCGAGGGCGATCGTGATCCGCCTCTTGCCGGTTGCACACTTCTCGGCGAGACGCTTCGCCGCCTCGACCAGCCGCCCCGGGAGCAAGTCGAGGCTCCCGATGAAGGCGACCTTCACATCGTGACCCTGCACCGCCTCGGGGATGTTCTCGAAGAGCTCGATCAACACGTCGTAGTAAGGGTCCAACTCCTCGGCCGGCCGCTTGAGGTTCTCGGTCGAGAGCAGCCAACAGGTGACGGCTTCGATCTCCAGCTCGTCGGTCCAGTGGAGAAAGTCGATGAACTTGCTCATCCCGACCCGATAGCTCGCTGCGTAGTCGGGCAAACGCTCGGCACGGGCGTAGCGCCGATGACCATCGTGAATCACCCCGATATGCCGAGGCAGGCGAGAACGATCCATGTGGCCGAGGAGCCGCGTCTCGTAAACCCGGTACAAAGGTTGCTTGATGATCTCATTTGGTCTCATAGTCGCTCCCACTCTATTGGAGTAACGGCACGGCCCATACGCTCCGTTCCCGTGGCAATATTGGGCGGCACCCGATCTTCACCTTCCGGAGGTTCCCCATGGCCATGTCAGACGAGCACAAGGCAGCCCTCGCCGAGGGACGTCGCCAGTCGCGGGCCCTGAAGCGGTACCTCGAGGCTCTCGGGGCACGGCGGCCCGGCCGCCCGGTCACTCCGGAAACGCTGACGGCGCGGCTCGAGAGGGTCGAGGTGCGGATCGCCGCAGAGTCCGATCCTTTGAAGCGCCTCGATTTGATCCAGCAGCGGATCGACATCGAGACTCAACTTGCCCAACTCACCGACGCCGCCGACCTCGAAGCGCTCGAGGCCGGGTTCATCGAGTACGCCAAGGCATACTCGGCTCGCAAGGGCATCTCCTACACCGCTTGGCGCGAGGCCGGCGTGCCGGCCGCGGTCCTCAAACGCGCCGGCATCGGACGCAGCACTCAGTAGGCGAGCAGGTCCTCGGGGATCGGGACGAGCTTGGCCCGGAAGTACTCGGCGAGGCTCTTTGCCTGCGGGTCGAGTCTCGAAGAAGACGCCACTCCCTCACCAAGGAAGCCGACCAGCACGAAGTTGAAGGCCCGCAAGTTCGGCAGCGAATACCGCTCCACGGTGAGCGTCCCGGCCTCCGGTAACAGCTCCCGTAGCCGCTCCGTGGTCAGGTAGCCATCGAGCCAGGCGTAGGCCGAGTCGTTGCGGGCCCACACGCCGAGGTTGGCATCCCCGCCCTTGTCACCCGATCGCGCCCCGACGACCCGGCCGATCGGGGCCATGACGACCTCGTCGGCCACCGCGACGCGCCCCGCATCGTCGGCCACCCGCCCAGGTGCGACCACCGTCTCCGCAGGCACAGCCACCGTGGGCAGAACCTCGACCGTCGCACCGTCGATGGTGACCAGACTCGGCGGCTGAGCCACCAGGGCGGGCCAGTACACGACGTACGGCGACTCCCGTCCCGGGGGTGCCGTCATCGTGAACCCCGGGTAGTTTGCCAACGCCAGGCCGACCGCAGCGTTCGAGAACTGTCGCCCGACCTTGAGCCGGTCGGGATCCATCACCGAGACCTTGAGGTGAGCGAAGGCGGCTTCATTGGAGGCAGGGTCCTCCTGATCGGTGCGCAGCAACTGGACATCGACCGCCGCAAACTGCTCCTTGCCTCCGAGTTCGGCCCACAACGCCGATTCAACGATGGCCGCCTTAGCCTCGATGTCGAGCCCGGCGAGAACGAAGGTGAACGCGTTACGGAACCCGGCCAAGGCGGTCCCCGCCACTTTGGTCGTCGGCGGGGGTGGCTCGCCTCTGACGTCGTGGATCGCAACCCGGTCCGGTCCTTCCTGATGCAGTTGAGCCGTATCGATCCTGGCCACCACGTCGGGGTTGAGGTAGCCGGGTGGACCGATCTCGTAGAGCAGTTGCGCGGTCACCGTCCCCACCGAGACCAAGCCGCCGGTGCCGGGATGTTTGGTGATGACCGAACTCCCGTCGGGCCGGATCTCGGCAATCGGGAACCCGGGTCGCTCGAGGCCGGGGACCTCGGCGAAGAAGCTGTAGTTGCCGCCGGTCGCCTGTGCGCCGCATTCGATGACATGCCCGGCAACAACGGCACCCGCGAGGGCATCCCAGTCGTCTCGCTCCCAGCCAAATCGCCACGCGGCCGGGCCGACAACGAGTGCCGCATCGGTGACCCGCCCCGTGACCACGACGTCGGCACCTCGCGAGAGTGCATCGGCGATCCCCCATCCTCCGAGGTAGGCGTTGGCCGTCATCAGGGAAAGCCCGCGATCCGCGAGTCGCTCCCCCGTCGCCAAGTTGGTGAGGTCGTCACCCAACTCGCCGAGGCGGGGCATCAGATCATCGCCGGCGACCGCGGCCACGGTGACGGCAATGCCGAGCCGTGCGGCGAGTTCTTGCACGGCGGCGGCGAGCCCGTTGGGATTGAGCCCGCCGGCGTTGGCCACCACCTTGATCCCACGTGCCGCACACTTCGCCAATACCGCCTCCATCTGGGTCAGGAAGGTGCGGGCGTACCCGGCGTCGGGATCCTTCATCCGCTGCCGCATTAGGATCGCCATGGTCAGCTCGGCCAAGTAGTCGCCGGTGAGGACATCGATCGGGCCGCCATCGACCATCTCTTCCGCTGCGCTGATTCGGTCGCCGAAGAATCCAGAGCAGTTGGCCACACGCAGCAGATCCGATGTCACGATCAACCCTCCTTCAGAACACCGGCCGAACGGTCGATGGAGTCATAGCCGGCGCCCAATGATTGCCCCAGACGCGACTATTCGCCAGATCGGCCATACTGAGAATCATGCCCCACACCCGTTTCACCCTCGGCAAGATGCAGAATCCCGTCCGCGGGGTTCTCCATGGTGGTGCCGCTCTCGCCGCCATCGCCGGGACAATCTTCCTCCTGCTGCGTGCCCCTTCGTGGCCGAGCCGCGCCGCGGTTGTCGTGTTTGGGCTTGGGCTGATGGCGCTGTACACCACGAGTTCGCTCTACCACTCCATCCCTTGGGCGGAAGCCTGGAAGAAGCGGATGCAGCGCCTCGACCACTCAATGATCTTCGTGCTCATCGCCGCCACCTTCACGCCGTTCGCAGTGATCCTGTTCGACGGTTGGCTCCGCTGGCTCTGTCTCGGTGTCTGCTGGGGCATCGCCGTATTCGGCATCGGCCACATCGCATTCTTCCCCCGCGAGCAGTTCAACTTCTCGATCGCGTTGATGACCACCCTGGGATGGCTGTCGCTGCCGCTGATGATTCCGATCGCCAATGAAGCCGGCTGGATCACGGTTGCCCTTCTCGCGGCCGGTGGCTTGCTCTACACCGTCGGCATGGTGTTCCTCGTCACGAACCGGCCACGTCTGTGGCCCCGCGTGTTCTCGTATCACGAGCTGTTTCACGTGTTCGTGGTGACCGCTTCGGTGGTGCACTTCACTGCGGCCTACCGCTACGTGGTGCCGCTGGCGGCGTAGCCGCTCACCTCATGCCGGGGCTTGGACCAGGAAGAGCCGTCCCTGTTCGTAGCCGCCGTTGTGGTAGCTGTACTGCTCACCACGGTTGATCACCAGCACATCGCCGCGCCGGATCCGAACACTCTCCCCGCCCACGTTGAACTCGATGTCGCCGCTGATCCCGACGTAGACCTTTTCGTTCTCGGCGGCGGCGTAAGGAGGGTTATCGGCTCCAATCGGCACGTCGATCTCGGCCATCTTGGCCTCCCGAAACACGCTGGGCGTCATGTCTCGTATCTCGAGGTTGCCAAACGGGAAGGACTCGGCCTCGTCGTACCGCTTCAGCTCCATGGGGTCTCCTGGGTGACGTTGTGGTTGTGCGACTCTAACGGCGGGGGCGGGTTCGCTGCTCGGGGGCGTTTGTTGCCTGGCACCCCGCACCCGTTCTTGTCACACTCGGTTGATAGCTTGCCTACATGAAGACAAATCCACCTACCCCGCGTGATCCATTTGTCGCCGCCGAGCAGGCACTCGCCGACGGCGGCATCGCCTTCACCGTGGTCGCCCGGTGCCCGGCCGCAGACTGCCCGGTGTGTAGCGACCCGACGACACTTGCTACGGCCGCCTGACCTCTCCTTCGAGCCCCGCCGGCTCGGAGTAGGCCGCCCGCTCCGAGTAGGTTGGAGACCACTATCGAGCGTCGAGTGCGCAGGCGCGGGAGAGCGGCATGGGAATCGGGACGTCCTACAGACATCACGCTGTCGAAGGTAGCTACGACGCCATCGTCGTCGGCTCGGGCATCGGTGGCCTCGCCACCGCAGCCCTTCTGGCCAAACACGCCGAGATGCGTGTGCTGGTGCTCGAGCGCCACTACACCGCCGGTGGCTTCACCCATACGTTCCGGCGCCGCGGCTTCGAATGGGATGTTGGCGTCCACTACATCGGACAAATGGGGAACCCGAACACTCTGATTCGTCGCATATTCGACGACATCACGGACGCCCGACTCGAGTGGGCCGACATGGGCGACGTCTACGACCGGGTGATCATCGGTGACGACACCTACGACTTCGTCAAAGGGCCCACCCAGTTCCGTGACAGACTCTGTGACTACTTTCCCGATGAGATCGAGGCAATCGACCGCTACCTCGAAGCGGTCAGGACAACCGCAGGCAGCGCCCGCCGCTACTTCGCCGAAAAGGCCATGCCCGGCGCGGTATCCGCTCTCGCCGGCGGCGTCATCCGGCGCAGTGGCGTCCGCAACGCCAAGCGGACCACACGAGAAGTACTCGACGAGGTCGGCGCCAGCCCCAGGCTCGCCGCCGTACTCACCGCACAATGGGGCGACTACGGGCTACCACCCAGCCAGAGCAGCTTCTTCATCCACGCACTCGTTGCGGGGCACTACCTGTGGGGTGGCGCATACCCAGTCGGTGGATCGAGTCGGATCGCCGAAACGATCCTGCCGGTCATCGAGAGCCGCAACGGAGCCGTCTACACGAGCGCCGAGGTCGAGACCATCCTCGTCGAAAAGGGCAGGGCGACGGGCGTTCGCATGGCGGACGGCAACGAACTGTTCGCCCCCCTGGTGATCAGCGATGCCGGGGCGCATCTGACCTTCACCGACCTGGTGCCGGAGGCAAGTGAGTTCGCCAGCCTCACGGCGGGCGGGGGCGACCAGAAACTCTCGATGTCCCATGTGTGCCTCTATGTCGGCCTCAACCGCACCGCCGAGGACCTTGGGTTGACCAAACCAAACCTGTGGGTGTACCCGTCCGACGACTACGACGGCGATCTGGCTCGCTACGTCGCGGACCCCACCGCCCCGCTCCCGGTTGCCTATATCTCGTTCCCGTCGGCCAAAGACCCGGACTTCTCCCGCCGCTACCCGGGTAAGGCGACTCTGGAGATCATCGGCTTCGCCCCGTTCGCCTGGTTTGCCCCGTGGCAGGGCGAAAAGTGGTCACAACGGGGAGCCGAGTACGAGGCGTTGAAGGATGGCTTGGTAGCACGGCTCCTCGAACAGCTCTACCGGCACGTCCCCCAGGTGGAGGGAGCAATCGAGCACATGGAGCTCTCCAGCCCGCTTTCGACGATTCACTTCACCGGCCATGCCGAGGGCGCCGTCTACGGTCTCGCCGCGACCCCTCAACGATTCGCCGAGAGAAGGCTCCGACCCAAGACTTCCATCAAGGGTCTCTACCTCACGGGGGTGGATGTGGCCACTCCTGGTGTAGCCGGCGGGTTGATGGGCGCCATGCTCACGGCGTCGACCATCGTGGGTCGTGACCTCGGCAGCGACATCGCCCGAGGGGCAGAAGCGGCCCGGGGAACATCCCCGCCCGCGGGCTGACCCGGGTCACAGAAGAAGGACATCGCGTCAGACGCCGTCTGCTGCGATGCGGAGACGAGTCGTCCCATGGCGCCACGCTCAGCGTGGACGGCGCCGACCCCGATGGCAACCAATTCGAGGTTCAGCTGATGCTGCCGCGGCGTGCTTGGGGCGAGTACGAGACCAAAGCCGTCGTCGAACCTCTCGACCTGCCGAGCCAGTTGGCGAAGTGGTCCGGGGTAGGCACCGCGGATGAATTGGGGGCGATCCCCGCGAGCCAGGATCGCCCATGGAGAAGGCCCGGGTTGGTCGTTTCCTTCCAACCCGGGCCTTA